>Ga0255096_1000110_pt1 | contig 47820 bp, 45 predicted proteins | sample Colum_Atlam_RepA_2_FD_188563 | JGI IMG/M metagenome (GOLD analysis project Ga0255096, IMG submission 188563) | Freshwater microbial communities from Columbia River, Oregon, United States - Colum_Atlam_RepA_8d | ecosystem: Environmental > Aquatic > Freshwater > River | place: USA: Oregon... | reverse complement strand
TCCTGCAACTACAGATCCTTCCCGTTACAGGGGGCGTTTCGCCCCCTCGCCTACCGGCCCCCTCCATCTCGGCTCCATAGTCGCTGCTCTTGCCAGCTTTCTTGATGCTCGCTCTGTCAGCGGCGTTTGGCTGGTACGCATAGAAGATCTTGACCCGCCCCGGGAAATGCCCGGTGCCGCTGATCACATCCTGCGCACACTTGAACAGCTGCATCTGTTCTGGGATGAAGAAGTCATTTACCAAAGCAAGCGCGAAGAGGCATATCGTGCCGCGCTAACGAGCCTGCATGCGCAGCAACTCGTTTATGCCTGCAACTGTTCACGACTTGAACTTGCGGGCACTTCGACTTATCCGGGAACCTGCCGTTACTCCGCGCGATCTCATGCGCCGGGCACTGCGTTGCGTTGCCGCGTTCCCGATGCAGAATTCGGCTTTCATGATCGTCTGCAGGGACATTACAGCCAACAACTCGCGCGTGAAGCCGGCGATTTTGTATTGCTGCGCAAGGAAGGCTTATTTGCGTACCAACTGGCCGTCGTTGTCGACGATGGCTGGCAAGGAATTACCGACATCGTTCGCGGTTGCGACCTGCTCGACTCGACGCCTCGGCAGCTGTGGCTACAACAGTGTCTTGGGTTATCGGAACCCCGTTATGCACATTTACCACTCATCATCAACGAGCAAGGGCAAAAACTCGGCAAGCAGCAACACTCGCCGGCTGTAGACACGAGCAATCCTGTTCACACACTGATCGCGGCCCTTTCGCTGCTTGGCCAGCAACCCCAGCCGTGGCTGCAAAACGAAAGCAACCCCGATACCATCCTGGCATGGGCGATACTCCATTGGAGGCCGCAGCATTTAACGGGTATTGGACATATCCCGCAGATAGCCTATACATGACAAGCATTGCAATGATTCGGCTAACATAGCCATCCCCTCCGGCACAGGTACCGCCGATGTCACGCATCAAACTGCTGGTTTCCGTTTTGGTGATTGCACTAACGGCGTGGCAGGTGCTCGCGCCGGTGCAGGGCTGGTACAGCCCTTTCGTTGCCGCTTTTGGCATCATCCTGTTACTGGCGTTGATCCAAAGTCAGGGCTCCGGCGATGAATATTGATGCATTGATTCTGCTGCTTGGCGCTGCCGCTTATCTCATTCTGTTCTTCGGAGTGGCGTGGCTGGCCGAGAAAGGCCGTATTCCGCATCGCTTGTTGCAGCACAGCGGATTGTATGTCTTGTCTCTCGGCATCATCGTCAGCTCATGGTCGTTCTATACGGGTTATCTGTCCGCCTCCGCACGCGGTTATGGCTACAACTCCTACTACATCGGCTTCGCAGCTGCGTTCGTGCTGTCGCCATTGCTGCTGAAACCCGTGTTACGAATCACGCAACGGTTCCAGCTGGCATCGCTGGCTGACTTGTTTGCCTTTCGCTTTCGCAGCCCATGGGCCGGCACTCTGACCACTCTGGTATTGTTGCTTTGTGCACTACCTCTGTTGGCATTGCAGGTATTGGCTGTGGCTAGCAGCGCCACGCTGATAGCCCCTTCGCTGCATCCGGCCTGGGTAGCATTGGGCTTTTGCGTGGTGCTGACCTTGTTTGCACTACGATTCGGCATTCCGGATGTGGCAGGACGTGAGCCAAACAACAGCCTTGTTGCCAGCCTTGCCTTTGAGGGTTTGTTCAAACTGATTGTGCTGCTGCTAACAGGGCTTTATGCGATATACGGCGTATTTCACGGATTCAGCGACCTGCAGCAATGGCTCGACAGCCAGCCGCCTGAGACTCACCGGCTCGACCTGCCCTATTTGCAGGACTCCACTAATCTCATCGTGCTGTTGTTTTTCACTGCAGCAATTTCCATGCCCCACATATTCCACATGATTTTTCCGGAGAACCGCAATCCCGGTAACCTGCAAACTGCCAGTTGGGGAGTACCACTCTATTTGCTGCTGGCCAGCCTGCCGGTGCTGCCGGTGCTTTGGGCTTACGACTTTCTCGGCCAGCACGAACAACTGCAGTTCGCGCCGATGATGATGCTGCAAGCCGCCGGTGCTCCGCTCCTGAGAGCGCTGTATTTCATCGGTGGACTTGCGGCGTCGAGCGGTCTCGCAATAGTGTTGGCAATTTCAGTGGCAAACATGTGCATGAATCATATTGTGCTGCGTACCAGCCTGCCACCAGCAGGTAACGACCTCTACGACTGGCTGATGTGGCGCCGGCGCTCGCTGATTGTCAGCATCATCGCCAGCAGCTATTTGTGCTATCTGTGGGTAGACGCTGGCGGCGTAGTTGATACCGGCTACATCTCATTCATCGCAGCTGTGCAGTTCCTGCCAGGGTTGCTCACACTGTTGTACTGGCCAGCCGCCAACAGCAAGGGCTTCATCTGGGGCCTGGCTGGTGGTCTGCTGGTTTGGTTCGGTTTCGGGTTCTTGCCCTATTTTGCAGATACCGCCGGACTGATCGCTCAAGGAAATACGACTGTTGAGTGGAACATCGTGACAGCAGCATCACTGCTGACCAACCTCACACTTCTGCTGGTGGTGCCGGCGCTGACCACCACCAGCGATCAGGAGCGCAGAGCTGCACGGCTATGCAGTCCCGATGAAGGGCCCGCCGCCCGCCACGTGTTGAAAGCCCAATCCGTGACTGATTTCATCAACAGCCTGGCAATGCCGATGGGCACTTCAGCCGCCGGGCGCGAGGTAACCCAGGCACTACGCGACCTGAGTCTTGCCAGTGATGAGCAACGTCCCTTCCAGCTGCTGCAGCTACGCGCTCGCTTGGAGGCCAACCTATCTGCTCTGCTCGGGCCTACGCTTTCGCACGAAATGATTGAACACCATCTGCCGCTGGTACCTGCCGGCAGCGGTTCAGCGGCCGGCGTACTGAACCTGATTGAGCAGGGCGTGGAATCATGGCAAGGCAATCTAAGCGGCGTTGCGTTTGACTTGGACGTGTTGCGCCGACATCACCGACAGGTGTTGCAGAGTCTGCCGCTCGCCGTGTGTGAGCTTGACGAAAAAGGCCGTGTTGCACTCTGGAATGCCGCCATGAGTCGGCTCACTGATATCTCCAGCGATCGGGTTACCGGCCATGCGCTGACGACGCTGCCTGAACCTTGGCTGACGCTGCTGCAGGACTTCGCGCGTGACAGCGACCTGACAAGACTGAATCGGCAGCCGGTACAGCACAACGGCAAAACCCGGTGGCTGGCATTGCATAAGGCTAACCTGACGCCAGCCAAGGGCAGCCGGCTAGCCGGCTATACAGGCCGGATAATCTTGCTGGAAGACCAGACTGAGACCACGCTAATGGAGAAGGAGTTGGCTCATGCGGACCGGCTCAATTCAATTGGCAGACTCGCTGCCGGGGTCGCACACGAAATCGGCAACCCCGTCACGGGCATAGCCTGTCTGGCGCAGAATCTGCGGGCCGAATATGACAATGCCGACTTGCAGATAGCCGCCGACAAGATCCTCGCGCAAACCCGACGCATTGCCTCCATCACCGATGCACTGCTGCGCTTTTCGCATAGCGGGCCACTTGTCGGGAAGCCACTGGTGTTGACACCGGTCGATGTGCACAAGGTCACGACCGAGGCGTTCAGTCTATTTACGCTACAGCAAGACGCTCACCCGCTCGCGCTGGTGAATTCCTGTGAAGCCGGGCTCTGCATCAAGGCTGACTATCAGCAGATCGTACAAGTGTTGCTTAACCTGCTTGGCAATGCCCGTGACGCCAGCCCTCCAGGCGGAGCCATCACTATCGCAACTACCCGAATGCCACCAAATGTACGTCTGGAAGTTTGTGACGAAGGTTGTGGCATACCTGCAATGGTGTTGCCGCGAGTGTTCGAACCGTTTTTTACCACCAAGGACCCCGGCAAGGGCACCGGATTAGGGCTGGCGCTGGTGTACCGACTGGTTAAGGATCTGGGAGGAACAGTCGATATAGCGACCCAGACAGCGGAATCTGCTCCTCCCGGGGCGTCAACCGGAACACGGGTAATTGTTACTTTTCCTTGTTATGATCCGGGCACTTTGGTAACAGAGCCACTGATAAACGGCTTGTAAGTCCACCAAATCTCCCCGCATCACGGGCAATTGTTACCTCCCGGCACAGGCAGTATGAATCACGTATTACTGGTCGAAGACGAAGAAGTCATCCGTAGCGCCCTGCGTCGATTGTTGGAGCGTAATGGATTTACTGTTGGCGAAGCCGGATCCGTGCAGGAAGCCTGTGACAAGCACGACCTTGACAGCTTCGATGCGATCATCAGCGATCTGCGGCTGCCGGGGATGCCGGGGACCGAACTGATCAAGCGCACACCAACACCAGTGCTGATCATGACTAGCTACGCGAGCCTTCGCAGCGCCATTGATTCAATGAAGATTGGCGCAGTCGACTACATCGCCAAACCCTTTGAGCACGATGAAATTCTTTCAACGCTGAAACGGGTGATTGGCAGTGACCAAAAATCCCGCAACATTCACCGGCGCCAGCCGCGCCCCGGTGAAGAGCCCGTTACGGGCATGGTGGGCAGCTGTCCAGCAATGCAGGAGCTCTTCCGCCGAATCCGCAAGGTTGCGCAGACCACCTCATCCGTCTTGATACAGGGCGAGTCCGGCACCGGCAAGGAATTGGTCGCGCGTGCATTGCATGAATCCAGTTCGCGCCGTGAACACAACCTTATTTCAGTCAACTGCGCTGCAATTCCAGAGAATCTCATTGAGTCTGAGCTCTTTGGACACGAGAAAGGCGCGTTCACAGGTGCCACCACTACCCGTACCGGTCTCGTTGAAGCAGCTAATGGCGGCACGCTCTTCCTGGATGAGATCGGCGAGCTTCCGCTTGAGGCGCAGGCGCGTTTGCTGCGCGTGCTGCAGGAACACGAGATCCGCAAAGTAGGTTCTGTCCAGTCGCAAAAAGTCGATGTGCGACTGGTGGCTGCAACCCATCGCGACCTCAAGCAGTTTGTGCGTGAAGGCAGGTTCCGCGAAGACCTGTTCTACCGCATCAACGTGATGCCGCTACAGATTCCGCCTTTGAGGGAGCGAGGCAACGACATCCTGGAACTGGCGGAAAGAATCCTCTCAAACACATGCAAGCGTTTGGACCATGAGCTAATGCACTTCAGTGCCGATGCCATCCAGGCCATCACCACCTATACGTGGCCCGGCAACGTGCGCGAACTTGAAAACGCCATCGAGCGGGCAGTTATCTTGTCTGAAGCCGATGAGGTGGCAATTGACCTGCTGGGGCTGGACATTGAACTGGTGCGCTTCGAAATCAAGAACAATGCAGCGTCTGAAACGCCGACCCGCAAATCGATCGGAGCTGTTTCCATCGAAGATGACCCTACTGAGGATCTCTCGCTGCAGGACTACTTTCAACGCTTCGTGCTCGATCATCAGGAACAGATGAATGAAACCGAGCTGGCAAAGAAGCTAGGTATCAGCCGCAAATGCCTTTGGGAGCGCCGTCAGCGCTTCGACATCCCTCGCCGCAAAAAAAGCAGCTGAACCCGTCCTTATCCTCTATGCAGCGTTACGTGTTACGCGCTTTGGTAACAAATTTCGGCTTTTTCGTAACAAATCCAAACCGTACAGATCGGTTCATAAATTGCCGGCGCCACTAACCTATTGAATCAAAAGGAAATCATATTTATCGTCGAACTGGCATGATTGCTGCCTTGCTAATAACGTGTCCAGTGAAAAACACAAAACTAAAAACAATCAAATAAGAACAATTCACGAAGACACCGGGAAGCCCGCCGCCAGCAATGGCGGTACCAACTGGAAAGAACCGGGATATCGGCAACAGTTTGGGACTCGGTAAGCAAGGGGTTAATCCGAATAATTTCGGTCCTTGACCAACAACAAAAACATGGACGGGACGTCCGCCGCTTAACAACAACAATAAACGAGCACATTGAAACCCGAGGTATCCCCTCGGGTTTTTTGTTGTCCGTTTTTTTATGGAGTAGGCATTGATACTGCGGGGGGAGTTGAACGCCCCCCCTGTGCTTGCACTGTCACATTGCCGCTGCCGGTGTAGAATGTCGGCATCATGCAACACTGCAGGGCAGGGCTCCGCCATCACAGCCACCAACCTCACCGATTCCGAGACAACACCAGGTCTGTTGCCCGCTCCCCGGATAATCGGCCGCGCAGAACACGGCATCTCCAGGCAATCAATCAGCCAAAGCTGTCTGAAAGTGCTATACGGCCTAATTGAGAGCGGCTACGAGGCCTACATTGTCGGTGGCGGCGTGCGCGACTTGTTGCTAGGCATGAAGCCTAAGGATTTCGACATTGCAACCAATGCCACTCCGGAGCAGATTCGCTCGGTTTTCCGCAATTCGCGCATCATTGGCCGGCGCTTTCGTATCGTGCATGTCCATTTCGGCAGAGAGATCATCGAGGTATCGACATTCCGTGCCCACTCCCACGAAAACGTCACCTTTGTCGAAGACGACACACTGACCCGTGATGAAGCCCGCCTGGACGCCGTTAAGTCTGCCAGCGGCATGATTCTGCGTGACAACGTGTACGGCACCATCGAAGAAGACGTGCAACGGCGCGACTTCACAGTCAATGCCCTGTACTACACCGTAAAGAATTTCGTTGTACATGACTATGTCGATGGCATGGCAGATATCGATCGTCGTTGTCTACGCATGATCGGGGATCCTGTTCAGCGCTATCGCGAAGATCCTGTGCGTGTATTGCGTGCGATCCGTCTCGCCGCCAAGCTGGATTTCAGTATTACCCCAGATACTGAGGCGCCGCTGCCTGAGTGCGCGAAACTGCTTGAATCGATTCCTCCGGCCCGACTGTTCGACGAATTCATGAAGCTATTCCTGGCGGGCAACAGCCTCGCAACTTTCCGTCTGCTGCAGCACCACAACGTATTCAGGCATCTCTTCCCTGATACAGCTGACGCAATGGACACCGATCCTGACCAATATGGCAAACTGCTGGAAGCTGCCTTTGCCAGCACGGACGGCAGACTTGCTGAAGGCAAAACGGTAACGCCGGTTTTCCTGCTGGCAGTGTTATTGTGGCCCTCGGTACGTTTGCATCTGAAAGTGGTCGGCGACTCACTGGGATCGATAGCCGAGTTGCAGGAAGCTGGTCAGATTGCCATCGAACGCCAGTTGCAACGCATTTCCATTCCCAAGCGCATCAGCTTCCCAGTGCGGGAAATCTGGGAATTGCAGTTCCGTTTCACCGAACGGCGCGGGAAACGGGCCGAAGGCTTGTTGTCACACAAACGCTTCCGTGCGGCGTTCGATTTCCTGCTGCTACGAGAACAGAGTGGAGAAGACCTGCAGGGACTAGGCCAATGGTGGGAAGCCTTTCAGCAAGCAGAACCCGATCAACGCAGCGCCCTGCAACAAGGCTTGCAGCCCCCTTCATCTACCCATGCCAAAAGCCGCAGACGCAAAGTAAAATCACGCAGACCCAAAGCTACGCCCACCTGAGACCGGCAGCCGATACCGTGACAGAAACAGCCACCAATATGCCGCGTTACATTGTGGTGGAGGGTCCTATAGGAGTCGGCAAGACTTCTCTGGCCAAGCGGCTTGGCCACAGCTTCAACTACGAAATGCTGCTTGAAAAAGGCGAGGACAACCCCTTCCTTGACCGCTTCTATCATAACCCTCGTCAGCATGCGCTTGCCACGCAGTTGTTCTTCTTGTTCCAGCGCGCACAGCAATTGCAACAATTGCGGCAAAACGATTTGTTTGAGCCGGTACGGGTTGCCGATTTTCTCATTGAGAAAGACCGGCTGTTTGCCAAGCTAAACCTCGATGCAGATGAGTTCATGCTTTACGAAAACGTCTACGATCACCTGACGATTGATGCGCCCAAACCAGATCTGGTGATCTACCTGCAGGCGCCGGTGGAAATCCTGCTTCAGCGAATTCAAAAGCGCGGCATTCCTTCTGAGCAGCTGATCAACGAGCAGTATCTGTCAAACCTGGTCAACGCCTATACCGAGTTCTTCCACTACTACGACAAGAGCACGCTGCTGGTAGTCAATAGTACAGATATCAATTTCGTCCGCAGCGACGAGGACTATGAGTTGCTGTTGCGCCATATCCGCGGCATGCGCACCGGTACCCGCAACTACTTCAACCCGCGACCGGTCCTCCTGTAGCAAGTCGCAATACCCGGCACAGTTTCCCCCGCTATAATCCCGCTCTAACACTCCTCAGCCGGTGAACGTCGTGAGCCCATCCACCACTCTGTATAGCCTGCAGGACATGAAGCGGCGCGGCGAAAAGTTCGCCTGCATGACATCCTATGATGCCTTGTTCGCGGGTCTTTGTAGCAAGGCAGGCGTCGAAGTACTGCTTGTCGGCGACTCACTCGGCATGGTGCTGCAAGGACATGATTCCACGCTGCCGGTGACGATGGACGACATGGTCTACCACATGCAGTGCGTGAAACGCGGCAACCAAGGTGCGCTGCTGATGGCCGACCTGCCTTTCATGGCCTATTCCTCGGCTGCCCAGACCCTCGACAACTCCGCTCGATTGATGCGAGCAGGCGCACAGATCGTGAAACTGGAGGGAGGTGCATGGATTGCCGAATCTACCCGCCTGCTGACCGAGCGCGGCATTCCGGTGTGTGCCCACATGGGCCTTACACCGCAGTCCGTGAACCGCATCGGCGGTTTCCGCGTGCAAGGCCGCGATCCCGCAGCAGCGAACACCATCATCGAGGAAGCCAAATTACTCGAGGAATACGGTGCGAACATGCTACTACTCGAATGCATTCCTGCCTCACTGGCGCGCACTGTCAGTGAAAGCGTATCGATTCCCGTAATAGGTATTGGTGCGGGCCAGGATGTCGATGGCCAGATCATGGTGCTGCATGACTTGCTCGGCATCTCGCCAATCACTCCACGCTTCGTAAAGAACTTCCTGGCTGAATCAACCACCGGTATACACGGCGCGATTGCCGCTTATGTTGGTGCGGTAAAACAACGCAGCTTCCCGGGCCCGGAACACAGCTATCAATAAAAAGTAGGCAGTTTGACGATGCAACATCTCGATACGCTGGCGGCACTTACAAGCCATATCGCTTCAGTAAAGTCGTCCGGCCGAACAGTAGGCCTCGTACCCACAATGGGCAACCTGCATGCCGGTCATCTGTCGCTAGTAGCTGCTGCAAAAGCGCAGTGCGATTTCGTGCTTGCCACTATTTTCGTCAATCCAATGCAGTTCGGCCCCAACGAGGACTTTACCCGTTACCCACGCACATTGGCAGCTGACATGACCCTGCTGAAACAGGCAGGATGTAGTGCCGTCTTCACACCAGCAGTCGACGAGTTGTACCCCCAGGGTCTCGACAGTCAGACCCGCATCAGCGTGCCGTACCTGTCGACACTGTACTGCGGAAGGTCCCGGCCGGGACATTTCGATGGCGTCTGCACTATCGTCTGTAAGTTGTTCAACATGACGATGGCTGATACGGCATTTTTTGGATTGAAGGACTTCCAGCAGTTTTTCCTGATACGTCGCATGGTGGCGGATTTACAATTGCCCATAGGGCTGGTCGGCCTACCAACGGTGCGGGAAGCATCCGGACTCGCGATGAGCTCGCGCAATGGATACCTGTCATCGGAGCAGCGTGAGCAGGCCAGTGTTATTAACGTCACCCTGCAGTATATTGCCGGGCTCATTCACTCCGGCGACCGGGACTACCCGCGACTGGAACAACAGGCGCTGCAGCACCTTCTCGCCGCAGGGTTGAAACCGGACTATTTCCACGTGGTTGATGCTGCCACGCTAATGCCCGCGTCAAAATCCAACTGTGATCTGGTACTGCTGGTGGCTGCCAATGTCGGCAACACCCGCCTGATCGACAACCTGCAGCTTTGACCCATCGTCCGACACTTCCGGCACGGGTTTGCCCCCCGCACCACTTGCTGGGATAATACGCGTCCTGCTGTAGAGAGCTGTACCATGCAAACCCAGATGCTGAAAGCCAAGTTGCACCGCGCCTGCGTTACCCATTCCGAGCTCGACTATGACGGATCCTGTGCTATCGACAGCAACATGCTCGATGCCTCCGGAATCCGCGAATATGAGCAGATCCAGATCTACAACCTGACCAATGGCGAGCGTTTTACTACCTATGCCATCCGCGCTGAAGCCGGTTCGCGCATCATTTCAGTCAACGGTGCTGCTGCCCACAAGGCTGCTGTAGGTGATCGCGTGATCATTGCAGCCTACGCAAGCTACAGCGATGTCGAACTACTGAACCACAAACCGAAGCTGCTCTATCTTGACGACGATAATCAGGTAGTGCGCACAAGCAACACGATCCCAGTCCAGGTAGCTTGAGAATGCCCGACAAGGCGGCCTGCGCCTTGTACCTTTCTGTATTGCACCCCCCACTAAAGGTAAGCAAACTCGGCAACTTATGGAACAACCGGGATTGCCACCGTGTCTGACAACAAGCTCTATACAGTCTCCTCCTCCACGCAACGCAAAACCCATCTGAACAAGGCCGGCTACGACGCACTGTACGCCGAATCGATCAACTCGCCTGACACCTTCTGGCCACGCATGGCGAATGGGTTCCTGCAGTGGATCAGCCCATTCACACGGCTGCATGAAGGAGACATGACACATGGCAAGGCCAGTTGGTTCATTGGCGGCAAGCTCAATGCCTCAATCAACTGCATTGATCGCCATTTACCAGCGCGTGCAGAACAGACAGCACTCCTGTGGGAAGGCGACGAACCCGGCCAGCAGCGCACGGTTACCTATCAGCAATTGCATGACAGCGTGTGCCAACTCGCAAACCTGTTGCGCAGTCGCGGTGTGAAGAAAGGCGATCGTGTGTGCATTTACATGCCGATGATTCCTGAAGCCACCTTCGCGATGCTGGCTTGCGCCCGCATAGGTGCCATCCATTCGGTGGTATTCGGGGGCTTTTCGCCTGAATCCTTGAAGGACCGCATCCTGGATTCCGACTGCCGTGTCGTCATTACGGCCGACGAAGGTGTACGCGGAGGCAAGCTGATTCCGCTCAAAACCAACACCGACAGTGCGCTGCAACATTGCCCTGATGTAAACACGGTAGTAGTGGTCAAACGCACCGGCAATGTTGTGGGGTGGGTGACGGGGCGCGATCTTTGGTACCACGAGGCGACTGTGGCCCTGCCCTCCCACTGCACGGCTGAACGCATGGACAGTGAAGATCCTTTGTTCATTCTCTATACCTCGGGCTCCACCGGCAAACCCAAGGGCGTATTGCACACGACCGCCGGCTATTTGTTGCACGCAGCAATGACACACAAGTATGTGTTCGACTATCACGACGGTGACATCTACTGGTGCGCTGCTGATGTCGGCTGGGTGACCGGCCACACCTACATTGTCTATGGCCCACTCGCAAACGGTGCAACCACACTTATGTTCGAAGGTGTGCCGACTTATCCTGATGCTTCGCGCTTCTGGCACATTGTCGACAAGTACAAAGTCAACCAGTTTTACACGGCACCCACTGCAATCCGAGCACTGATGGCACTTGGTAATGAGCCAGTCCTGAATACATCACGCCAGAGTTTGCGAATACTCGGCAGCGTAGGCGAACCTATCAACCCGGAAGCTTGGGAGTGGTACTACCACGTGATCGGCAATGGTCGCTGTCCGGTGATGGATACGTGGTGGCAGACAGAAACCGGTGGCCACATGATTACGCCATTACCCGGCGTTACCGATCTGAAGCCCGGTTCGGCCACACTGCCGTTCTTTGGCGTGAAACCGGCACTGGTCGATCCCGAAGGCAGAATCCTGGAAGGTGCTGTGTCTGGCAATCTGGTGCTGACTTTGTCTTGGCCCAGCCAATTGCGCACAGTGTATGGCGACCACCAGCGCTGCATTGATACGTACTACTCCACCTACAAAGGCTATTACTTCACAGGCGACGGAGCGCGACGTGACGAAGATGGCTATTGGTGGATTACCGGTCGTGTCGATGATGTACTGAACGTATCTGGCCACCGGCTCGGCACAGCGGAAATCGAAAGTGCACTGGTGATGCACCCGCAGGTCGCCGAAGCGGCCGTGGTGGGGTACCCACACCCAATCAAGGGTCAGGGCATCTACGCGTATGTCAGTGTCATGGTTGGCATCGAACCGGATGACAATCTACGCAAGGAATTGATGGCGATGGTAACAAAGGAAATCGGTTCCATTGCCCGACCGGACATCATTCAGTGGGCGCCCGGGCTGCCGAAAACACGCTCGGGCAAGATAATGCGCCGCATCCTGCGCAAAATTGCTGCCAATGAGCTGGACAACCTGGGCGACACCACGACACTGGCAGATCCTGCAGTAGTGCAGCACCTGATCGAGCACCGACTCTGTAAATAGAGTAGGTTGCAATCACTGCCTAATGGACGGCAGTGCCACCTATCAGTGCCAGCAACTCTGCTGTTTTCTGCTGCATAAGAAAAATATCACCGCGAGATTCAACATTGAGACGGATCACCGGTTCTGTATTAGACATGCGAAGATTGAAACGCCAATCAGCGAAGCTAACGCTGACGCCATCAATGTAATCGATGCTGATTGCTGCCGACTTGTAATGTGACAGCACCTGGTCAATCACACCCTTGGCATCCAATACAGTACGGTTGATTTCCCCACTTGCAGGGAAGCGCGCAATGCATTCCTCCACGAGCGCTGACAGGCTCTTGCCGCTGGTACAGATCAACTCAAGCACCAGCAGCCACGGAATCATACCGCTGTCGCAATAGAAGAAATCGCGGAAATAATGGTGGGCGCTCATCTCGCCGCCGTAAACAGCATCCTCGCTACGCATTTTCTCCTTGATAAAGGCGTGACCTGACTTGCACTGGACGGTCTTGCCACCAAACTCGTTGACCACAGCCTCGGTGTTCCACACCAGCCGCGGATCATGAATGATCCTGCTGCCTGGATACTTTTTAAGGAAGGCTTCGGCCAGTAGGCCGACAATGTAATAGCCCTCAATAAAGCGGCCCTTCTCGTCAAAGAAGAAGCAGCGGTCGAAGTCGCCATCCCATGCCATGGCCACATCGGCTTTTGCGTTCAGCACTGCATTGACGGTCGGCTCGCGGTTTTGTTCCAGCAGTGGATTGGGTACGCCATTGGGGAAATTGCCGTCAGGCTGATGGAATACCTTGGTGAACCGGAATGGCAGATGCGGCTCCAGCAAATCAATGATACGGCCGGCACCACCGTTGCCGGCATTGCATACCACCTTCAGTGGCTTCAACAAATTAACATCAATGTAGCCGAGAAGGTGCTTCACATAACTGGCCTTCACATCGACGATCTGGAGGCTGCCCCGCTTGGTAACAGCGGCAAATACATTTTTCTCGGCAAGCGATTTGATTTCGTTGAGACCAGTATCCCCGCTTATCGGCTTCGAATTTTCACGCACAAACTTCATGCCGTTATAGTCTTTAGGGTTATGACTGGCAGTTACTGCGATACCCCCATCAACTTCCAGATGACTGGTAGCGAAGTAGATTTCTTCGGTACCACAAAGACCTATGTTGAATACATCCACTCCGGAATCAACAAGCCCATTGGTGAGCGCAGCACAAATACTCTGGCTGCTCAGCCGTATGTCATAACCAACCACAACTTTCTGGGGCTTCAGGAAAGCTGCATAGGCCCGACCTATGCGGTAGGCAATATCTTCGTTGAGTTGGTCAGGAATCCGTCCACGGACGTCGTACGCTTTGAAACAGCTGAAGGAATCCACTTTGCCATCCGTGAGGTTGATCACTCTTTGTAAACGTTATCAAAGAAGAAGCGCGTAGCTTCAATGAAACCGGGCACACTCCCGCAGTCAAAGCGCCGCCCCTTGAATCTGTAACCCAGCACTCGCCCCTGTTTAGCCTGGGTCAGCAACGCATCAGTAATCTGAACTTCGTTGTTGCGACCAGGCGGAGTCTTGCGAATTATGTCGAAGATGTCAGGTGTGAGGATGTAGCGGCCGATGATGGCCAGGTTGCTCGGCGCTTCTTCCGGTTTAGGCTTTTCCACCATGTTGTTGATGCGTATGAGGCCAGGCGCAATTTCATCACCCGCGATGACACCGTATTTGTTGGTTTCGTTTCGCGGCACTTCCTCGATTGCCACGATCGAGCAACGGTAGTACTTGTACAGTTCCACCATCTGCGAGAGCACTCCTTTGTCGACGCCGCCGTAGCAGAGGTCGTCAGCAAGTACCACGGCAAACGGCTGGTCACCGATCAGCGTCTCTCCGGTAAGGATGGCATGGCCGAGCCCCTTCATCTCAATCTGGCGCGTGTAAGAGAACACTGCCTGGTTCATGATCCGGCGAATTTCATTTAGATAGCTTTCCTTGTCACTGCCGGCGATTTGGTGTTCGAGTTCATAATTGATGTCAAAGTGGTCTTCGATCGCGCGTTTGCCGCGGCCAGTAACAATTGCCATGCCACTCATGCCGGCATCAAGTGCCTCCTCTACGCCGTATTGGATGAGCGGCTTGTTGACCACCGGGAGCATTTCCTTCGGCATGGACTTGGTAGCCGGCAGAAAACGCGTGCCGTAACCGGCAGCAGGGAACAGACATTTCTTGATCGGTGAATCGCTCATGGAGACTCCTGGAAAGCCAGCGCGCGCTTGCTGCTCGGCATACAAGACAGATGCAGCCGGTTCGCGGCCGTAGATGACGGAAAACCTGTGCCGATTATATGACAGCCTGCGCCTGAATAACCCCGCCGGCGACGGGGCAAATTATTGGGGTATGCGCTGCATCAACACTATATAATGATCTATTTCGAAGCGGGACCTCCTCCCGGCAAGGCGCTTGCAGCACCCTATGACTTTTGTATTCAAACCGCGCAGCAGTTATAACCGCGAAGAATTGTTGAGCTGTGGCCATGGCCAGATGTTCGGCCCGGGTAATGCCAGACTCCCCATAGGCAACATGCTGATGGTGGACCGGGTTGTCGATATCAGTGGGACCGGAGGCTCCGAAGGCAAGGGCATCGTCGTGGCTGAACTCGACATCAACCCGGACCTCTGGTTCTTCAAGTGCCATTTTGAAGGAGACCCCGTGATGCCAGGCTGTCTCGGTCTAGACGCCATGTGGCAACTGGTGGGGTTCTACCTCGGTTGGCGCGGCAATCCGGGCAAGGGACGCGCACTGGGTTGCGGCGAGGTGAAATTCACCGGAGAAATCCTGCCCACCTGCAAAAAAGTTACGTACGAACTCGATATCAAGCGTCTTATTGAGCGTAAATTGATCATGGGGATTGCTGATGGCCAGGTATCTGTCGATGGCCGCGTCATCTACACCGCCAAGAGTCTCAAAGTGGGCTTGTTCAAACCGGACGAAGCCATGGCAGTCTGACCTGTAATGAGCTCAACGAAGTCAGCCCCAACACATCCAACCAGATCAGAATGAGGTGTAGTCAATGCGCCGTGTGGTAGTTACAGGAATGGGCATCGTCTCTTGTATAGGCACAGACCAGACCGCAGTGCTGGCCTCGCTTAAAGACAGCAAGAGTGGCATTGTCTACCGTCCACAATATGAAGAGCGTGGCATGCGCAGCCATGTCGCAGGTGCTGTCGATATCGACTTTACCAATTTGATCGACCGCAAGGACCTTCGCTTCATGGGAACCGCCGCGGCCTATGGCTATCTGAGCCTGCAGCAGGCCATTGCCGATGCCGGGCTAGAACCTGGAGAAGTATCGAATATCCGTACCGGCCTGATCATGGGTGCCGGCGGGTCCTCGACGGAAGATCAGGTGGAAACTGCCGATATCCTGCGGGAAAAAGGCCTCAAACGCATCGGACCTTACCGGGTAACCCGCACAATGGGCAGCACGGTATCAGCTTGTAATGCGACTCCGTTCCACATCAAGGGCGTCAACTATTCAATTTCGTCTGCGTGCGCGACTAGCGCGCACTGCATTGGCAACGCAATGGAACTGATCCAGCTTGGCAAACAGGATGTCATCTTTGCCGGTGGTGGCGAAGCCGAGCACTGGACATTGAGCTGTATGTTTGACGCCATGGGGGCACTGTCAACCAAGTACAACGCGACTCCGAATTGTGCTTCGCGCCCTTATGATGCTGATCGCGACGGCTTCGTCATTGCTGGCGGTGGCGGCGTACTGGTGATTGAAGCACTCGATCATGCGCTCGCACGCGGAGCCAAAATCTACGCCGAACTGACAGGTTACGGCGCCACCTCCGACGGAGAAGACATGGTAGCTCCGTCTGGTGAAGGCGCCATCCGCTGTATGCAGATGGCAATGAGCACGACGAAACGTCCGCTCGATTACATCAATACCCACGGCACCAGTACGCCGGTGGGCGATGTGAAGGAGATCGGCGCCATTCGCAGCGTATTCGCAGGCAAAACGGTTCCCGCCATCAGTTCCACCAAGGCGCTGACCGGGCATTCACTTGGGGCTACTGGCGTGCAAGAAGCAATTTACAGTTTGCTGATGCTACAACATGACTTTATTGCGGCCTCTGCCCACATCGACAACCTCGATCCGGAGGTGGCAGACATGCCTATCGTTCGCCAGCGCCTCGACAACCAGCGTCTCAACGCCGTCATGTCGAACAGCTTTGGCTTCGGCGGCACCAACGCCACCCTTGTATTCGAGCGCTATGAAGGCTGAACCTGCCGGGCTGCGCTGGCGAGTTGCCGCTGCGGCCTTGTTGTGTTCACCGCTGCTATTTGCCCAGCCTGTCCTGCGCTCTTCGTCTCCACTGCCTGTGGCACCGCAAAGCTCAGATGTCGTTGCCAGCCCAGGCACTACTCCCAGACTGGGGGTGGTTGCCAACGAAGTGCTGCCTGTCGATACCGCATTCGCGCTGACTACTGTCATAGAAGGCCAGAGAGACTTGCTGTTGAACTGGGTGATAGAACCGGGGTACTACCTGTACCGCGACAAGCTGCAATTGCTTGATGCAAGTGGCCAGCCGCTTGTACCCGCCCTGCCCAGCGCCGAAGCCGTCATGGATGAATTCTTTGGCGATACCTTCGTTTACCACAATACATTGACTATCCGCCTTCCACTGTCCTTACTGCAAATTGCAGATGGGCGCATCACATTGGGGCTGCAATACCAGGGTTGTGCCCATGAGCGCTATTGCTACCCACCGCAACAGCGCACGGTCGAATTGACGCTGCCGCATTGAATAGGCAACTGACAGCCCCACAAGGGAACTTACTCCCACCTCGATGGTCTCATCAGCACCTGACAAAATAATTGCTTGCGAATGACAGGAATTCGCCAATAATTCACGGGAGTTATGTACAGACTTCTGGCAATTGAAGAAAATGTGTCAGAGTTTGGAGAATGTCACAATGGCTAAAATACTGGTGCTGAACGGCCCCAACCTGAATTTACTCGGCACCCGCGAGCCTGAAGTCTATGGCAAGTTGACTTTGGGGGATATCGAAGCACGTTTGAAGCAAATAGCCACCAATTCCGGTCATGAGCTAGAAAGTTTCCAGAGCAATGCCGAATCAGCCCTGATTGAACGCATCCATTCGGCAGCGCGTGAGGGGATAAAGTTCATCCTGATCAACCCCGCCGCATTCACCCACACCAGCGTTGCACTGCGGGACGCACTGCTTGGCGTGAAAATCCCGTTTATCGAAGTTCATCTATCCAACGTGCATGCTCGTGAAAGTTTCCGCCATCATTCGTATTTTTCCGACGTTGCTGTTGGCACTATCGTCGGCCTGGGTGCGCAAGGCTACGAACTGGCTCTGCAGGCTGCCTTTGCAAGAATTTAAGCCGACCGCCTTACTTGCAGCAGGCGTGTAACTGCTTATGCCGTGACACAACCCAACCAATAACAACAACGACGCTTGAACAGACCAAGAACTGTTAACCGAGGTAACCGATGGATATACGCAAAGTCAAAAAACTGATCGAACTGCTCGAAGAGTCCAACGTGACAGAAATCGAAATCAAAGAGGGAGAGGAGACGGTTCGCATAAGCCGCAACTATCCTCAGGGTATGCCGCCTCAGCAGTATTACGTGCAACAACCGATGCAGGTCGCTGCACAGGCGGCTCCGGCTGTTGCCGCAGCCGCCCCTGCAGAAGCCGCAAAACCCGCCCACAAAGGCGAGGCCGTAAAGTCGCCGATGGTCGGCACCTTCTACCGCTCATCTTCCCCAAGCTCCCCTCCATTCGTCAGTGTTGGCCAGAGCATCAAGGCAACTGACGTAATCGGCATCGTCGAAGCCATGAAGATGATGAACCAGATCCAGGCCGGCAAAGCGGGGGTGGTCGAAGCAGTACTGGTCGAAGATGGTCAACCGGTCGAATACGACCAACCGCTCATCATAGTCGTCTGATTACAGCGGAGCCCCTGTCACCATGCTGGAAAAAGTCCTTATTGCCAATCGTGGCGAGATCGCCCTGCGCATCTTGCGTGCCTGCCGCGAGGCCGGTATCAAAACCGTGGCGGCGCACTCCACTGCCGACCGCAACCTCATGCATGTGCGTCTGGCCGACGAGTCCGTCTGTATCGGACCGCCATCATCACAAGAAAGCTACCTGAACATCCCCCGCATCATCAGCGCAATGGAAGTCACTGGGGCCGACGCCGTGCACCCCGGCTACGGTTTCCTGTCGGAAAACGCCAACTTCGCCGAACAGGTTGAGCGCAGCGGATTCATATTCATCGGCCCCCGCCCCGAAACCATCCGGTCAATGGGAGACAAGGTCAGCGCCATCGATGTGATGCGCAAAGCCGGTGTACCCACCGTACCCGGTTCAGACGGTCCGATTACCGAAGACAACGATCATACGCTGGCGGTTGCGCGCAAGATCGGCTACCCGATCATGATCAAGGCTGCTGCTGGCGGTGGTGGTCGCGGTATGCGTGTTGTCCATGATGAATCCACCCTGCTCAGCTCCATCCAGATCACCCAGAAGGAAGCCGGCTCGTTCTTCGGTAGCAGTGTTGTTTATATGGAGAAATTCCTGGGCAACCCGCGTCACGTTGAAATCCAGGTAATCGGCGATGGCGAAGGCAACGCCATCTGTCTGGGCGACCGCGACTGTTCGATGCAACGCCGTCACCAGAAGGTGGTTGAAGAGGCACCAGCCCCGGGCATACCTGCCGATATACGTGCCGGCATTGTCAAATCGTGCATCAAGGCTTGTGAAGACCTGAAGTACCGGGGCGCTGGAACGCTGGAATTTCTTTACGAGGATGGTCGATTCTACTTCATCGAAATGAATACCCGTGTGCAGGTGGAACACCCCGTCACTGAACGCGTCACCGGGATCGATATCGTCAAGGAACAACTGCGAATCGCGTCCGGCCTAGGCCTCTCTGTCAAACAGGAGCAGATCCAGTTGACTGGGCATGCCATCGAGTGCCGTATCTGTGCCGAAGACCCGGTCACCTTCATTCCGAGCCCAGGCAAAGTGAACCTGTATCATTCACCGGGCGGCATCGGCATCCGCGTTGATTCGCACATGTACAGCGGCTACACCGTGCCGCCATACTACGATTCACTGATTGCCAAGCTGATCAGCTATGGCCCGGATCGCGAGGCAGCGATCCGCCGCATGGCGAACGCGCTGGATGAAATGATCGTAGACGGTATCAAGACCAATATTCCGCTGCAGATGGAGATAATGCGCGACCCAGGCTTCCGGCAGGGCGGCACCAATATCCATTACCTCGAAGGGATGCTGAAGAAGAAGCATGGTGCAGCAGCCGGTGGCGGCCACTAGGCCGAATTCCGCGTGAGCTGGCTTGAACTGAAACTGCGCATCACCAACAAAGATGCAGAGGCGCTGGAAGACCTGTTGCTGGAACTCGGCGCCGTGTCGGTAACATTGACCGATGCCGAGGATCAGCCGCTGTTCGAACCACCGCCGGGCGAAACTCCACTGTGGCAACAACTGGTGGTTACCGCCCTGTTCGACGAAGCTTTGACCAGCGAAGAGTCCACCACGAGACTACTTCTGCAACTGGCTGATGGGTGGCAGCCGCGTGCATTACCCGACATCAGATATGGAATTCTGGCTGACAAGGACTGGGTACGAGCATGGCTCGACGACTTCAAGCCGATGCGCTTCGGTCAACACCTGTGGGTATGTCCCAGTTGGTGGCGCACCGAAGGCAACACCGCAACACGTGAATGGCAGCCCGATCCCGAGCAGGCCCGTTACTGGACTGAACGCAACCAGGACCTGTTGGACACCATGCAACAACACGGCAACACTCTGTTGTTGCTTGATCCGGGCCTGGCATTCGGCACCGGCACCCACCCCACGACGTCGCTTTGCCTGCAATGGCTTGATGCACAGGATCTACGCGGGCTCACACTGGTTGATTACGGCTGCGGCTCTGGAATCCTCGGTATCGCCGCTTTATTGCTTGGCGCCGAACGCATCTATGGCATCGACAACGATCCGCAGGCACTGATCGCCACCGCCGACAACTGCATCAAGAACAGCCTTGCCGACAGCCGCTTCCCGGTTTCGATGCCTGAAGTCTTCAAACACCAACTCCACAGTGGCGCGGTACAACCGGTAGCTGGCGTGATGGCAAACATTCTCGCTGGCACGCTCATCCAGCTAGCGGCTCATATCGCGCAGCAGGTTCAAAGCGGAGGCTGGTTGTTACTGTCAGGCATCCTGCACGAGCAAGCCGATGATGTAATCGCCGCCTACCGCCCTTGGTGCAGGAATTTCGAGGTGTCGCAGGAAGCCGATTGGGTGCGGGTTACCGCCATACGACAGTAAGCCCGCTCAGATGTGTACTCGAGTGCCCAGCTCGATTACATGCGTCGGTGGAATTGCAAAATAACCCACCACACTGCCGGCATTGCGCTGCAGAGCTGCAAACAGACCTTCACGCCACACTGCCATGCCCTTACCGGGGCTCGGTACCACGGTTTCACGACTGATGAAGAACGATGCCGTGTATAAATCGAATTTCAGACCCTGTTCATTGCAGAGTTCCAGAGCTTTCGGCACGTCAGGCTGTTCAGAAAAGCCGAAGTAGATAGCGATTTGCCAGAAACCATTGCCGAGTTCATGCACTCGCAACCGCTGACCAACATCTACTGACGGTTCATCGGTGAACTTGACAGTAACGACCAGATTTTTCTCATGCAGCGTCAGGTTGTGTTTGATGTTGTGTAGCAGCGCCTGCGGCACAGTAGTCGGGTTCGAGACGAGAAATACCGCTGTGCGCGGCGCGCGCGGGATCGAGTTATTGCCGAGAGTACGGACGAAATCAAGCAGATTCGGATCACCTTCGCGAATGTGGTGCATCAGCAGTTCGCGGCCTTCTTTCCACGTCCACATCGTCGTGAACAACGATACGCCCAATACCAGCGGGAACCAGCCGCCATCCGGGATCTTGAAAGAACATGCCACGACCAGCATCAGGTCAATGGTCGCGAAAAATGCAGTGGCACCCAGTGCAACCCACAATGGATAGCGCCATTTGTGGCGCACAACAAAGAACGTCAGCAACGTATCGATCAGCATCGCGCAGGTAACTGCAATACCGTAGGCGCTCGCCAGCGCAGATGAAGAACCGAAGCTGATACAGACGGTCAATACAGCCGTTAGCAATATCCAGTTCACCGAAGGTACGTAAATCTGGCCAGCCTGGTTATTGGATGTATGAACGACATGCATTCGCGGCAGCAATCCGAGATGTATGGCTTGTTGCGTCACCGAATACGCACCCGAGATAACCGCCTGTGAGGCAACCACCGACACGACGGTGGAGAGAATTACAGCTGGAATCAGCATCAATTCCGGGAATGAAAGATAGAAGGGATTGGTGACGGCACCAGGGTTGTCCAGTAACAGCGCACCCTGCCCCAGATAGTTCAGCATCAATCCGGGCCATACCAATCCCATCCACGAAAACTGGATGGCCTTGCGCCCGAAGTGACCCATGTCCGCGTACAACGCTTCGGCACCTGTCAACGCCAGCACGATCGCGCCCAGCGGCAGGAATACCGCAACGCCGCGATCGAGCAGGAATTCGATGGCATAAAGCGGATTCAAAGCCAGCAAAATGCGCGGCACATGCACGATCTGCGAAACACCGACAACCGCCAGCACGACGAACCACAGCGCAATGATGGGGCCGAACATACGTCCCATTTTCTCGGTGCCCTTCTTCTGCACCAGGAACAACCCCACCAATATAGAAACGGCAATGGGCAACACGTACTCACCAAATGCAGGCGTTACCAGTTCGAGACCCTCCACTGCGCTGAGAGTGGTGATCGCGGGGGTAATGATGCTGTCACCGTAGAACAACGCGGCGCCAAATGCGCCAATTGCCAACAACCACGTCTTGCGACGGGAATCTTTTGCGGCCGTCGACAATGCCATCGCCAAGAGCGCCATGATGCCGCCTTCACCACGATTGTCGGCGCGCAGTACGAGCATGACGTATTTGAGGGTTACCACGAGAAAAAGTGCCCACAGTATCGTAGACACAGCACCAAGCACATTGGCGTTGGTGACGGCGATTTGATTGTGTTCGGCGAATACTTCCTTCAGCGTGTAAAGAGGACTGGTCCCGATGTCGCCGTACACCACGCCGATGGCTGCAAGGCAAAGTGTTGCCAGGCGCTGTTCCGAAGGATTACTCATCAGGCAGGAAATACATGGTGGCTGAAGGGTGGCAATTTTCCCACAAATAATTCGGGGGGAAAGCTCTTTCTTTCGTAAAAATCCTGTACATTTCCCCCTGTCATTTCCTTTGGCGCCCCGTATTTCCCGAGTATTGATGACAGCTCTTCTCACGCAATGTCCGCACTGCCAAACCTCCTTCCGGGTGTCAACCGCACAAATGAGTGCAGCACACGGACTGGTTCGTTGTGGTTCGTGCCTTGGGGTGTTTTCTGCCGAGGCCCATGAAATCCGCATCCGAACACCTGACGGTTATCTGGTTGAAGAACTCGAGACGGACGATGATGACGACCAATCCTTAAGCGAAAATCCTGCAGACGCCACTATCGACACAATCGAACCTCCTGATGCAGATATCGAACTGCCTCTCGAACCAGACTATGAACAACATGAAGAGGTTCCGACTGCAGTAACGGACGATCACGATGACGATGTCCTGCTCATCAGGACTACTTCAACAATGCTGGCGACCAATGATCAAGGGCCCTGGATTAATGAGCCTGACGGCAACGCCTCCGAAGTCAACGAAAAAGGATTTAATGATGCTTTGATCGACGTTTCCGGATTCGAAGAGTTTGTGCCAGAGGCTCCTGAAATCGAAGAACCCGAAATCGAAGAGCCCGAAATCGAAGAGCCTGAAATCGAAAAAACGGCACCTATAGACACGGAAGCAGCCATTCAAAATGAAGGCACTGTCGTCGATGAACCGCAGCCATGGCACGCCGACAATGATCCTGTCGTCACCCTGGGTGATATGAAACTCGATGATTTCGACGAGGATTACGCCGAAGAAAACCAGTCCCCTGCGATAGAGGAGCATGCGAAAGAAGAGTACGCTGATGATGATGTGGAGCAGTACTCTGACGACGAAGAGGATGATTGCGAGGACGATGAAGCGTACGGACTGAGTGGAGAGCAAACAGATTCCACACTATCTGCTGATGCCACGACCGATGCAGACGAGGACCAAAAGGAAGACCGACTGACAGAACTATCCGTCGAGCCAAAACCAAGGACTGAAAAGTCTGCGCGCCATCAACCGCCATTGTCCGACACAGTCACGGTAGCGCCAGAGAAACGGGGGCTGCATCAAAGGCTGTCGGCATTGACTGCCAACGACGAATTCGACCCCGTCAATGATGACCAGCTGGACGCGCTAGAAACGCTGCCGGTGACAATAACGCACGACAACAACTTCCGTAGCCAGGCTGTAAACGTTGCACTTTCATTCGCAGCACTTTTACTGCTGCTCGCCTTGCCGCTGCCTTGGCTGTATACAAATCGCGACACTCTGGCGAACCATCCACGATTTGCCTTCATGGCTCCGCTCGTGTGCAACTACTTCACCTGTAAACCATCGACCGATCTCGACCTGACGTCGATATACTCACAGCAACTGTTGGTACGCAGCCATCCCCGGTACCAGGATGCATTGGAAGTCAGTTTCATTTTCCATAACGACGCCACATTGCCACGGCCATTCCCACTGGTTGAACTCGCCTTCAGCGACCTCAGCAACAACCTGCTTGCCAACCGCCTGTTCAAGCCACAGGAGTATCTGCCGGCAGAATTGCGGCAACTTGCCGAGATGCCGGCCCAGAGTACGGTGCAGGTCACGCTGGAGTTGGAGGATCCCGGCAAGGAGGCCGTCAATTACACGGTGAAACTATACCCGCCAACACCGTGACACATGGACTGCCGCACCCCCGGCAGTTAACATTGTCGCCTTCATTTCGCACGCGTATTCCCCGTGATCCAGATCGGCCCCCATCAACTCGGTTCCCGCGTAGTGCTGGCCCCCATGGCCGGTATCAGCGACCGTCCTTTTCGTCGGCTGTGCCGGCAGTTTGGGGCGGCGCTTGCTGCAACCGAGATGCTGAGTGCGCACGTACAACTCACGCACCCGCAAGGCACTGGATTGCGCGGCATTCATCGCGATGAAGCATCGCCGCGCGTCGTACAGATTGCCGGCGCCGATCCACAGCAGATGGCGGCCTGCGCCCGCCTCAACGTTGAGCAGGGTGCCGAGATCATCGACATCAATATGGGTTGCCCAGTCAAGAAAGTGCTGAAGCAGGCAGCAGGCTCGGCGCTCCTGCGCGATGAGCCACTGGTGGATGCCATCCTGAAAAGTGTGGTGCAGGCGGTGAACGTACCTGTCACGCTGAAAATTCGCACGGGTTGGAGCCCTGACATGCGCAACGGCACAACCATCGCGCGAATAGCTGAAGATGCAGGCATCCAGGCACTTGCCGTACACGGCCGCACACGCGCCTGCATGTTCAACGGCGATGCAGAATACGACACCATCGCCGCCATCAAGGCCTCCATCCGCATTCCTCTGTTCGCCAATGGTGACATATCCACAGCGGACAAGGCACTCAAGGTGCTCGAACACACCGGCGCCGATGGGGTGATGATCGGTCGCGGTGCCCGCGGTCGGCCGTGGCTGTTCCGCGACATAGATCATTTCCTGCACACGGGCGTACTGCCACAACCGCTGCCGCTATCGATGATCCACAAGCTGGTGATCCAGCATGTACAGGAACTGCACCATTTTTACGGTGCCGAACACGGGCTCGGCTTCGTACGCAAGCATGTGGCCTGGTATTTGGAACCCTATGCAGGTGCCGTTGAATTCCGTCGCAGCTTCAACGCACTCGACAGCGCCGCCGCCCAGCTCGACAATCTGCACGTCTTTTTCGGTGGCCTGCTGCAAACCGAGACTGCGGCATGAATGCCGTGCCCGAGCCAACTGACGAAAATTCCGGTGCTGCCACCGGGGGAATTGCCGATTTGCAGAGTGTTAAAAAGGTTCCGCTGCGTGCCAGTGTGAAAGCCGCGCTGGAAACCTATCTTGCCGATGTCGATGCCGAACTGGTCAGCGATCTGTACTCGCTCGTGCTATCCGAAGTCGAAGCACCGATGCTCGAGGCGGTACTCGCGAAGGTCCGCTATAACCAGAGTAAGGCCGCCAAAATGCTCGGCCTCAACCGCGGCACGCTGCGTACCAAGCTAAAACAATACGATCTGCTGGACTGATATGAGTTCTCTTGCCCCTGCCCCTTCCAATACTGCACCCACACCGTTACGGCGGGCGCTTCTCAGCGTTTCCGACAAAAATGGTCTGCTGGATTTTGCCCGCGGCCTAGCTACCTGTGGCGTCGAACTGTTGTCCACTGGTGGCACCTGGAAACTACTGCATGATGCCGGCCTCAAGGTGACCGAAATCGGCGACTACACTGGCTTCCCCGAAATCATGGGTGGCCGCGTCAAAACGCTTCACCCACGAGTGCATGGCGGCATTCTCGGCCGCCGCTCCATCGATGGTGATGTGATGCATGAACACAACATTCCGCCGATTGATCTGGTTGTCGTCAATCTTTACCCGTTCGCTGCCACTGTCGCCAAGCCGGACTGCACACTGCTTGACGCAATCGAGAACATCGATATTGGCGGCCCAACCATGTTGCGTGCTGCTGCCAAGAACCACGCATGGGTGACAGTGTTGGTGAACCCTGCCGACTACGCCGGCGTGCTGCAGGAACTGCAACAACATCAAAGCATTAGTGCCGCCACACGGTTCCGTCTTGCCGTCAGCACCTTCGAACACACGGCTGCCTACGATGGCGCCATCGCCAATTACCTCGGTGCCCGCGATGAAAGTGGCAATGCATCGCTGTTCCCACGCACCTGGAACAGTCAGCAACAGCTTAAGCAATCGCTGCGCTATGGTGAGAACCCGCACCAGCAGGCCGCATTCTATGTTGATGCAGCACCGCAGGAAGCCAGTGTGGCCACCGCACAACAGTGGCAGGGCAAGGAACTGTCGTTCAACAACATCGCCGACACCGATGCTGCGCTAGAATGCGTAAAGGTCTTCAGCGAGCCGGCCTGCGTCATCGTCAAACACGCAAATCCCTGTGGGGTTGCTGTTGCCAATGACCTGCTCACTGCCTATGACAAGGCGTACCACACCGACCCGACCTCAGCCTTCGGTGGCATCATTGCCTTCAACCGCGAACTCGACGGCCCCACCGCACGCGCCATCGTCGAGCGCCAGTTTGCCGAAGTGATCATCGCTCCTAGTATCAGTGACGATGCCAAAGCAGCAATTGCCCGCAAGGACAACCTGCGCCTTCTCAGCTGCGGCACGCTGCCGGCACACGGCGTGCAGGACTGGGACTACAAGAAAGTCACCGGCGGCCTGCTGGTGCAACACCGTGATCTCGGCAAGATCACTGCGGGCGATCTACAAGTGGTCAGCAAACGCCAGCCGACTGAACAAGAACTGCAGGACCTGCTGTTCGCATGGAAGGTGGTGAAGTTCGTTAAATCAAATGCGATCGTCTACTGCAAGGCCGGACAGACCATCGGCATCGGCGCCGGCCAGATGAGCCGCGTCTACAGCGCGAAAATTGCCGGCATCAAGGCAGCCGACGAAAAACTAATTGTTGCCGGCTCTGTCATGGCCTCAGACGCCTTCTTCCCATTCCGCGACGGCATTGATGCTGCCGCAGCCGCCGGTATCACTGCGGTGATCCATCCGGGTGGCTCGATGCGCGATGCCGAAATCATCGCTGCCGCCGACGAAGCCGGCTTGGCGATGGTCTTCACCGGTATGCGGCATTTCCGCCACTGACAAGAACAACCACTCGCAGGAAACCCGGCATGAAAATATTGATCATCGGCAGCGGCGGACGCGAACACGCACTGGCTTGGAAAGTGGCGCAATCGCCACGCGTCGAGCATGTGTTTGTCGCGCCGGGCAACGCCGGTACCGCTACTGAAGCCAACGTCAGCAACGTGGCGCTCGGTATCGATGACTTTGCTGCGCTGGCAAAATTCGCGCAGGACAATGGCGTGGGCCTGACGATCATCGGCCCGGAAGCACCGCTAGTGGCGGGAATCATTGACTACTTCAGCGAACGCGGCCTGCCGTGCTTCGGTCCGCGCAAAGGCGCCGCACAGCTTGAAGGTTCCAAGGCCTTCACCAAGGACTTCCTGGCACGCCACAAGATCCCGACGGCGGCCTATGGCAATTTCACCAACGTCGATGAAGCGCTGGCCTTCCTGCGTCACCAGTCACTGCCGATTGTCATAAAGGCCGACGGCCTTGCGGCCGGCAAAGGCGTCATCATTGCGCAGACCCTTGCAGAAGCCGACGCCACCGTGCGCGACATGCTTGGCGGCAACAGCTTCGGCAGCGCCGGCCATCGTGTGGTGATTGAAGAATTCATGGTGGGCGAGGAAGCCAGCTTCATTGTAATGGTCGACGGCAAGACCGCTCTGCCTTTCGCTACGTCGCAGGACCACAAGGCTCGCGACGATGGCGACAAAGGTCCCAACACTGGCGGCATGGGCGCTTACTCACCAGCACCAGTGGTAACGCAGGCCGTGCATGACCGCGTGATGCGCGACGTGATAATGCCGACCGTGCGGGGCATGGCGGCGGAGGGAAACACCTATGTTGGTTTCCTCTACGCCGGCCTGATGATTGATGCGAGCGGCGCACCGCGCGTGGTGGAATTCAATTGCCGCTTCGGTGATCCGGAAGCGCAGCCCGTGATGATGCGACTACAGACAGATCTAGTGGATCTGTGCGAAGCGGCGCTGGCGGGCATACTCGATCAGCACACGATTGATTTCGATCCGCGCGCCGCGATCGGCGTAGTACTGGCAGCCGGCGGCTATCCGGACAACTACACCAAGGGCAATACCATCAGCGGACTCGACAAGCCTGCGCCGGCCAACAGCAAACTGTTCCATGCCGGCACCAGACTGGACGGCAACACCGTGGTTACCAATGGTGGCCGGGTGATGTGCGCCACTGCACTAGGTAGCAGCGTGTCGCAGGCCCAGACCACGGCATATCAGTTGGCAGCGAACATCCGTTGGAACAAACTGTATTACCGCCGCGATATCGGCTGGCGCGCCATTGCCCGCGAGCAGACCAAACCATGAGCCTGATCGACACCCTGATACTGCAAGCCGACCAGGCACTGCGCACGCTAGTGCCCGGCGCCACAGTGGCGCAGACAGACAATCCCGCCGACCAGGCATCTGCGTCCACTCTGGGCGCCGACGAGCGCCGACACGCTGCGGGACTGATGCGCATCAACCACTGTGGCGAAGTGTGTGCGCAGGCGTTGTATCAGGGCCAGGCGCTGACGGCCAAACTGCCACAAGTGCGCGCCGGCATGGAGCAAGCTTCGCAAGAAGAAAGTGACCACCTCGCCTGGTGCGAAAGCCGGCTGCAGGAACTCGGCAGTCACAGCACGCTGCTGAACCCACTGTTTTACGGACTCTCGTATGGAATGGGCGCACTTGCCGGACTCGCCGGTGACAAATGGAGCCTGGGCTTTGTAGCAGAGACTGAAGACCAGGTGTGCCGCCACCTGCAGGATCACCTGCAGCAATTGCCGGCACAGGATGAAAAGAGCCGCGCCATCCTGCAACAGATGCTGGCCGATGAAGGCCGGCACGCGAACAACGCCAGAACTGCCGGGGCAGCGTCGCTGCCATCGCCTGTCAGACAGGCGATGCAGCTGATGGCAAAGGTAATGAAGGCAACGACTTACCGGATCTAAAGTTCCGGCACAATTTCGAAATCATGGGTCATGCGGACGCCGGCCTTTTGTAGCATGATCGACGCCGAGCAGTATTTCTCTGCCGACAAGTCCACTGCCCGTTTCACCTTGGCTGGATCAAGATCCTTGCCACCGATGATGAAATGCAGGTGCATCGTCTCAAACAATGCCGGCACGGCATCGACCCTGGTAGCCTCTACCCTGGCCTCGCAACGGGTGACTTGCTGACGCCCCTTCTTGAGGATGCTGACTACATCAACTGACGAACAGGCACCAACGCCCAGGACCAACATCTCCATCGGACGGAATCCCATATTGCGACCACCAATTTCCTCCGGGCCATCCATGACCACTGCATGGCCTGTGCCGGATTCGCCGATGAACATCGCGCCATCCACCCATTTCACCGTTGCTTTCATGCTGTACCTCTGCGGCAACGTCTGCTTGCCGGTTGTCTTTGATAGGATGCAAATTATCCCATAGCAACTGCTGCTTGAGTGCATCGGCAGGCAGGTCTGAAAATAGAACCGCCCTGTAAAGTGTGATATACATCCTGGCGTTGACTACAACAATTTCAGTCGGGTACACCCATGGTGCTGATGGCCATTACTCCCCATATAAGCGACCTGGAGAATTTCCTCAGCCACTCCCACCGGCGCCGCTATCCAAACAAGACCACTATCATCCATGAGGGTGACCGGTGTGAAACGCTTTACTACATCGTCAGTGGATCTGTCTCGGTAATACTTGAAGATGAAGATGGCAAGGAAGCGGTCATCACCTATCTGAATCCGGGTGATTTCTTTGGTGAAATGGGTTTATTCGAACATCATGAAGCGCGCAGTGCCTGTGTGCGCACCAAAACTGAATGCGATATCGCCGAGATTTCGTACATCAACTTCACCAACTACACCCGCAGCCATCCTGAGATCCTCTACACCATCGGCAAACAGATGGCGCACCGATTGCGCAGCACCACCAAGCGTGTAGCTGATCTCAGTTTCCTGGATGTAACAGGTCGCATCGCCAGCATCCTGCTGGAACTGTCGAAGCAGCCAGATGCCATGACACATCCAAATGGCATGCAGCTCAAGATCACGCGCCAGGAACTGGGCCGTATCGTCAACTGCTCAAGAGAAATGGCGGGGCGCGTACTGAAGGACCTGGAAGACCAGGGGCTGATCGATGTGCACGGCAAGACGATAGTCGTTTTCGGCGCGCGCTAGGGCGGTCAGTTCAGCACAACTCAGTCAAAACAAAGCCGTCAAAAAAACAGCACCAACAGCCAAGTAGTGCCCAAGCTGAACAAAGACAGGAAGACGGCTGCTGATCCCATATCCTTTGCAAGTCCCGACAGCTCGTGCCGTTCATGGCCAACGCGATCCACAACGGCTTCTACCGCTGAGTTGAGCACTTCCACCACCATCACCAGAAAGCAGGACCCGACCAGCAACGCCTTCTCGGCACCACCGTCTCCCAGGTAGAGCCCAAGCGGAACCAACACCAACGCCAGCGACGTTTCCTGCCGGAATGCCGCTTCCATTTGCCAACACGCCTTCAACCCCTGCCACGAATAACCTGCGGCAGAAATGATGCGCGCAATTCCAGTCTGACCCGGCTTAGCCATTGAAGAACAGCTCCTGCAGTTTGGCGCCCGGGTCTGCCGCACGCATGAAAGATTCACCCACAAGAAAGCCGTAGACACCATGTTCCATCATTTCTTCGACATCCGCTCGCGCAAGGATGCCGCTTTCGGTGATGACAGAAGTCTCTGCTGGAATCCCGGTCAACAAGTCGTAGGTGGTATTGAGACTGGTTTTGAATGTGTGCAGATCGCGGTTGTTGATGCCGATCAGCGATGGCTGCAGTTCAAGGGCCAACGCAAGCTCGGCTTCGTTGTGCACCTCAACGAGGTAATCAAGCCCGCAGGCAGTGGCGGCGGCGGCCAGTTCACGGAATTGTTCGCGCCCAAGCGCAGCAACGATCAGCAACACGCAATCAGCGCCTAACACGCGTGACTCAACGATCTGGTAGGGATCGATCATAAAGTCCTTGCGGATTACCGGCAGCACACAGGCTGCACGCGATTCCTGCATGTAGGCGTCACAGCCCTGGAAAAAGTCAATATCCGTCAACACTGACAGGCAAGTAGCCCCGTGCTCGGCATAGCTCTTGGCAATCGCCGCCGGATCGAAATTTTGGCGGATCAGCCCCTTGCTGGGAGACGCCTTCTTGATTTCGGCGATGACTGCAGGGCGCTTGTGGCCGATCTGTTTGCGCAGGGCACTGACAAAACCGCGCGGCGCTGGCAACGCATCAAGTTGCGACAGCAATGCGGCAACTGGCTGTGCGGCTTTACGCTCGGCAACTTCCTGCTGCTTGCGATCGAGGATTTTCTTCAAGATGGTGGACTGTTCCACGTTGTGCTGCTTCCTGTTTTTGCGACTGCTGTACGACGACTGCTGATGGCCCCGCTCAGTAGCGGTCCAGAAAATTGCGTAACAGCTGATGCCCATGCTCGGTGAGAATTGATTCAGGATGGAACTGCACGCCTTCGATGGCAAGGGTCTTGTGGCGCACTCCCATGATTTCTTCAACCGAGCCATCGGCGTTCTGGGTCCAGGCGGTTACATCCAGGCAGTCGGGCAGGGTGTCCTGCGCAATTACCAGCGAATGATAACGAGTGGCATTGAATGGATTGTTAAGACCGGCAAAAACGCCCTGGTTATTGTGATGTATCGCTGAAATCTTGCCGTGCATCACGCGCTTGGCGCGTATCACGTCGCCGCCAAAGGCTTCACCTATACTCTGATGACCCAGGCACACGCCCAGCAACGGGATCCTGCCAGCAAAGTGCTTGATGGTAGGCACAGATATACCAGCTTCTTTTGGCGTGCACGGACCGGGCGAAATAACGATGTGGCTCGGCGCCAGCTTTTCGATATCGGCCAGTGTCAGTTCGTCGTTGCGGTATACGCGCATATCGCACCCCAACTCGCCAAAGTACTGTACGAGGTTGTAGGTGAAGGAATCGTAATTGTCGATCATCAATAACATTACTTGAGTCCCGATTCCGCCAGTTTGACTGCATGGAACATTGCGCGCGCCTTGTTCAGTGTTTCGTCCCACTCGGAACGAGGGACCGAATCGGCCACCACACCAGCTCCAGCTTCAATATAGAGGGTGTTGTCCTTGATGATCGCCGTGCGGATCGCTATGGCCATATCCATGTTGCCATTCCAAGCCAGATAACCCATGGCACCACCATAGATCCCGCGCCGCACTGGCTCGTAATGGTCGATGATCTCCATAGCACGCACTTTCGGTGCGCCGCTCAATGTACCCACCGGCAGAGTGGCCTTCAGCACATCAAGTGCGCTCTTGCCATCGGCCAATGTGCTTTCCACCGTGGAAGCGATATGCATGACATGCGAGTAGCGCTCCACAAACATCTGCTTCGGCACATGCACACTGCCGATGCGTGATACGCGGCCGGCGTCATTGCGGCTCAAGTCGATCAACATCAAATGCTCAGCAATTTCTTTGGCATCAGCCAGCAGTTCCTGCTCGAGTGCAAGATCCTCCTCCTGGGTTTTGCCACGGCGGCGGGTGCCAGCCAGCGGACGTACGGTGACGTGGCCGTCTTCCACCCGTGCCAGTATTTCAGGTGATGCACTCACAATGTGGAAATCACCAAAGTCCATGAACACCATGTATGGCGAAGGGTTCAACTGCCGAAGCGCGCGATACACATTAAGAGGCGCACCGCTGTACGGCAGACTCATGCGCTGCGCCAGCACCACCTGCATCACATCACCCGCAGCGATGTATTCCTTGATACCTTCCACCGCCTGTTCATAGGCTGCTTGCCCGAAACTGGATACAAAATCACTTTCGCTGACATTGCGGCCAGCCGCCAGCGGTGGCGCCACCGGAGGCAACGCCAGTCGGGCCGTCAATACATCCAGTTGTTGCTGCGCCTTGTTCCACGCATCGGCATCGGCCGGATCAGCATACACAATCAGTGTGAGCGCGTTGCGCAGGTTGTCGAATACCGCCACCTGTTCTGACACCATCAGGACGATGTCAGGGGTGTGCACGTTGTCGGCAGGCGCGGTGCCGGCGATGCGATGCTCCACATAGCGCACGGTGTCGTAGCTGAAATAACCGACAAGCCCACCGTTGAAACGCGGCAGCTCATCCAGCTCAGGAATACTGTAGCGCGCCTGGAACTGTTCAATGAAGGCAAAAGGATCTTCGGTGCTACAGCTCTCCACGATCTTGCCATCGGTCTGTACAACAATGTTGGCAACACAACCGGCAGCAGTCTCGTCGCGCGTGGCAATCAACACAGTGCTGGCCGGTAGTCCGATGAACGAGTAGCGGCCCCATTTTTCACCGCCCTGCATTGATTCGAGGAAGTAGCTGTAGCGGCCCTGCGCCAACTTCAGGTAAACACCAAGCGGCGTCTCGAGGTCAGCGAGTACATGGCGCACTACCGGAATACGGTTGTAGCCGGCCGCGGCCAGTTCGGAAAACTGCTGCTGGTTCATACTGCAGCCAATTCCTTGCGCATGGCGGCAATGGTAGCCGCGTAATCGGGGCTGCCGAAGATGGCAGAGCCGGCAACGAACATGTCGGCTCCCGCTTTGGCAATTTCTCCGATGTTGCCAATACCTACGCCGCCATCAACTTCCAGCCGGATTTTGCGGCCTGATGCCTTGATCAATTCACGCACCTTGCGCAATTTGGGCAAGGTAGACGGAATGAACTGCTGGCCGCCGAAGCCGGGGTTCACCGACATCAGCAGGATGAGGTCAAGCTTGTCCATCACGTGTTCGAGGCAGCCCACCGGTGTGGCCGGGTTCAACACCAGACCGGACTGACAGCCCATATCACGGATCAACTGCAAGGACCGGTCAATGTGGTTGGACGCTTCGGGATGGAACGTGATGATCGAGGCACCGGCCTTGGCGAAATCCTGGATGAGGTTATCGACCGGCGACACCATCAGGTGCACGTCGATCGGGGCTTTGATGCCGTAGTTGCGCAGCGCCTTGCACACCATCGGGCCTATCGTCAGATTCGGCACATAGTGATTGTCCATGACGTCGAAATGGACCACGTCGGCGCCGGCCGCCAGTACAGCATCCACTTCCTGGCCGAGGCGGGCGAAATCCGCCGAAAGGATGGAGGGAGCGATGAGGAAATCGGGGGTGGCCATAAGGCTGGGGCGTCCGCGCGAAAAGTGGGCGGCATTGTACTGGCCCCCCGCCGCTGCCGCCACCGGCGAAACTCGCACATTCCCTGCTGGGAACGCGCCCGAACATGCAGCGAGCTCAGGGCCACCCCGTTCGATAGCGGCCATCGGTCAGGGCAACTTGCATAAAATTTGCATTATGGGTGCCGCTACAGCCTCGTCCGCCGGGTCAGCCTGGCATGGTCGATGACACCCGTTCGCACTGCCTTACAATGCGCACCTCGGTTCGAGCCCACTCCATGCCGCAATTTGCCCTGTGCGCCGTCCTGCTGGCCGCCTGCACTCACGCCACCTGGAATCTGGCTGCCAAGCGCGCAACCGGTTCGCGTCACTTCGTGTTCTGGTATTCGGCGGTGTCGGCACTGTTGTATCTGCCAATCATCATTTTCCTGCTCGTCACGACCAACCCTGACTTCGGCCCGCGGCACTGGCTGGCATTGATCACCACATCGGTGCTGCATATCGGCTACTCAATGACGCTGCAGGCCGGTTATCGCCATGCCGATCTGTCGCTTGTATATCCGCTGGCGCGGGGTAGCGGCCCGTTGTTGTCGTACTTCCTCGCCGTGACGCTGTTTGGTGAAGCCATCAGTTGGCAGTCGGTGATCGGCGTGCTGCTGATTGTCGGCGGCATCGTGCTGGTGACCGGCCTCTTCCTTGCCGACCAGCGCGAGCGCGGCAAAGGCATTTTGTACGGGCTCGGCACCGGCTTCTTCATTGCGTCGTACACCATCAACGACGGCTGGGCGGTGAAAGTACTGCTGATCTCGCCGTTCATTGTCGACTACACCGGCAACCTGTTCCGCACCCTGGTGCTGGCACCCTCCGCCTGGCGTGACCGCACCACAACCTGGAGCGAACTCAGTCGCTTCCGTAACAGCATCCTCACCGTAAGCCTGCTGGGCCCGCTCGGCTACATACTTGTTCTGTACGCCATGCAGTTGGCCCCGGTCAGCCATGTGGCGCCGGCGCGTGAACTTTCGACGCTCATCGGCACCTGGATAGGCGCACGAATGTTGGGGGAAAAGTCCGGTCCTACGCGGTTGGCGGGCGCAGCGTGCATAGTGGCTGGTGTGGTGGCACTGGCGCTGGCAGGTTGAACCTTTAAATCTGTAAAAACCGCCCCATACTTCCAGCATCGATAATCGACTATCCCAAAGGAGTCCTACCATGTTGCGCATCCTGCTGCTGATCGCCACCAACGTCGCCGTGATGGTGCTGTTGTCGATAATTTTCAAACTACTCGGCCTCGACCAAGCGCTGGCATCCAGCGGCGGTCTCAACCTTGGGTCATTGCTGGTGTACTCGGCCGTCTTAGGTTTCGGCGGCGCGTTCATCTCGCTGCTCATGTCCAAGATGATGGCGAAGATGTCGATGGGAGTGCAAATCATCACCGAGCCCAAAAACGAGTTTGAACGCTGGCTGCTGCGCACTGTTGAACGCCAGGCCGAACAGGCTGGCATTCGCATGCCGGAAGTCGGCATCTTCAACCAGGGCGCCCCCAATGCCTTTGCCACCGGATGGAACAAGGACGCAGCGCTGGTTGCGGTCAGCACTGGCCTCTGCAACGGCATGACGCGCGACGAAATTGAAGCCGTGCTCGGCCATGAAGTCAGCCATGTCGCCAACGGCGACATGGTCACGCTGACCTTGATCCAGGGAGTGGTGAATACGTTCGTCGTCTTCCTGTCGCGCGTGATCGGCTACTTTGTCGACCGTGTGGTGTTCAAGAGCGATCCCGACCGTGGCCCCGGTCCGGGCTTCTGGATTGCGTCGATGGTGTCGCAGATCGTGCTTGGCATCGGCGCCTCGATGATCGTGATGTGGTTCTCGCGCTGGCGTGAATTCCGCGCAGATGCCGGTGGTGCCCAGCTGGCAAGCCGCCAGAAGATGATTGCGGCGCTGCGCCGCCTGCAGCAGGGCCAGGAAGCTCCGATGCCCGATGAACTCATCGCGTTCGGGATCAATACCGGCCGGATGGGCAAACTATTCTCCAGCCATCCGCCGCTTGGGGATCGGATCAGGGCGCTGGAGAATCTGCAGTAATCTCCCGCACACGGATAGCATCAATCTACCAGGCTGTCTCGTATTACGACCCACGCCTCATCGGCACTGTCCACATAGTGGAACAGCTGCTTGTCGTCGGCACTGATCATGCCCTGCTCGACAAGGAAGTCGAGATCCAGCAACTTTTGCCAGAACTCCTTGCCGAAAACGAGGATCGGCATGGGTTCGATCTTCTTCGTTTGCACCAGTGTCAGCGCCTCGAACATTTCGTCGAGAGTGCCGAAGCCGCCGGGGAATACCACCAATGCGCGGGCGCGCAAGAGAAAGTGCATTTTGCGCATGGCGAAATAATGGAATTGAAAGCACAGATCCGGCGTGATCCACGGATTGGGATATTGCTCGTGCGGCAACACGATATTGAGACCGATAGAATCGCCACCCACATCGCATGCGCCGCGATTGGCAGCCTCCATGATGCCGGGACCACCGCCGGTGATGACATGCAGCTGGGGGCATTCTTCGCACTGTGAACGCTCAGTGATCAAGGCAGCGAGCTTGCGGGCTTGGTCGTAGTAAAACGCCTGCTGGCGTTTGATCGCCATCTCAGCCGGTGTGAACGTGCCGGAGTCCTCCGCCTGGACCATCACCTCGGGCGATGGTGTGCGCGCCGAGCCAAACATCACCACGGTGTGCTCGATGTTTTTCTTGCGCAGTATGTACTCCGGCTTGTTAAGCTCCATCATTAGTCGCATGCCACGCTGTTCGTCGGCCAACATGAATTCCTGGTCGGCAAAGGCAAGTCGATAGGCTGATGATTCCAGCTGCTTTTTGGAAAAATCGGCGCGACTGTTGATCTGCGCGTTCTTCAGGTCTTCCGCGGCTGTAGGAAACAGATGGCCAGGACGGCGACGTTTGGAAAATTTCTTGCTCATCGGGTGCTCGCTGCTCTCGACACTATCACGGGGTTTACTGCTGTCACGGCTATCGATTTAACAGTCGTTGGTCCAACTCATGCAGACGTTCCGGCGTGCCGACATCCAGCCAGTCTCCATTATGGACCTGGCCACTGGCCCCTTGCTGGGCAATTGCCTGCTTCAACAGCGGCAGCAGCGGATATTTTCGTTCAGTGACACCTGCGAAGAGTGCAGGGTCGTACACGGCGATGCCGCTGTACGTAAAAGTTGCGGCACTCCCTTGTGACGGCAGCAGCAATTGCCCATCAGCAGCCAGCACAAAATCGCCGCGCAGGTGATGCTGCGGATTCGGCACCAGCACAAGATGCGCAAGACCTCCATCGCGCAGTGCGTTGCGCAGTACGCTGAAATCAAAGTCAGTCCAGATGTCAGCATTCACAATCAAAAATGGCGCGGAGCCAAGCAATGGCAACGCCTGCACGATGCCTCCTGCCGTTTCGAGCGGCTCGTCTTCGCGCGACCACGCAATGCTGACGCCGTGAAGACTGCCGTCTCCAAGTGTCTGTTCAATCTGCAGACCCAGCCAAGCATGATTGATGACAAAGTCGGTGAATCCACCAGCTTTCAACTTCAGAATCTGGTGTTCAATCAGCGACAGACCGCCCACTTTCAAAAGCGGCTTTGGCGTGTTGGCCGTCAACGGCAACATTCGCGTGCCCTTGCCGGCGGCGAGCAACATCACCTTCATGGCTTCTCCCGATGGACTTGGCCTGCCATAGCAGCTGCCCGCTCAAGGGCAGCCGGCAACAAAGGCCCAATCACCGATTCGAGCCAGCCGGCAAACTCCACAAGCGAGGGCTGCTCCACCACAACCTGCTGCAGATAGCGGAATGTCAGCGGAATGTCTTTCAGGTAGCCGCTCTTGCCATCGCGCAGCCACAGCCGACTGAAGATACCGAGCACCTTGATGTGACGCTGTGCACCCATCAAGTCGAAATCACGCAAGAACTGCGCATCACTGAGCGCCGGCATGATGCCGCTTGCCTGCGCCTGTTGCGCAAACCGCAGCGCCCATGCCGCCACATGCACACGCGGCCATTCGATATAACAATCCTTCAGCAGCGAAACGAGGTCATAGGTAACCGGCCCGGCCACTGCATCCTGGAAATCGATGACACCGATGCTGCTGTCGCGCAACAGCATCAGGTTGCGACTGTGATAGTCGCGATGCACGAAAACCTGTGTTTGCTGGCGCGCGCTGGCACTCAATATCGCAAAAGCACGCTCCAACAGTTGCTGTTCACTGGCCGACAATGCACGCTGCAATAAGCCGCCACAGAACCACTCGCTGAACAATCGCATCTCGCGCAACAGCACGGCGTCGTCGTACGCCGGAAGTAGGCGGGTGTCGGCACGCTGGATAAGCACCAGCTCATCGAAGCAGCGCTGGTAAAGCAAGAGCGCAGCGACATGATTCGCAACCACACGATGTTGTTCGAGCGCCGGCCACAGCAGATCGTTGCCGAAATCCTCCAGCGCCATGAAGCCCTGTACAAGATCAGCGGCCAGCACCTGCGGAACGCGCACGCCAGCGGCCAGTAATCGACGATCAACATCGATGAACGGCTGGCTGTTTTCCTTGTCGGGAGGTGCATCCACCAGCACCACGCTGTTGGATGCCGTGAAGCCACGAAAATAGCGGCGAAAACTGGCGTCACCGCTCACAGGGACGATATCGCCCACCAGATTGCCGCGGCCGCAGGCAGCCAGTTGCGCAGTTGCCCAAACCTGCAGGGCCTGTTGTCGTTGGATAAGGGAAGTTACCGCCACCGGAAGGTCTCTACGATGATGTCTATTTTATGCAGAGGATAAGAGCGCCTGACCACAGGATTGGCTAGAATGCGCGCGATCGGGGCATTATGCCCCACCCTTTCCGGAATGTTGTAGTGACCGTCGTGTTCCAGCCCCCCTTCTCGCCGCACTGCAACCCGCTGCCCGCCTCGATGGTGTTGCTGGGCTCACTGTGCGCGTCTACTGCACTGCTGGCACAACCCGCCGCGCTGACGCAAGCCGCAGACATCGACTGGGTCGCTATTGACGAACTCAGCGAGGCTCAGCGGGCTGCAATTCCAGACCTTTGCTGCGGCATGTACATCGAACCACCAGTGCCATTCGTGGATGGCGATCCTGCGTTGCTGCGCATTGGCGGCACCTCAATTGCCACCACCCCCGCAGGCATTACCGAGATCGAAGGCGGTCTGACCGCCCAACAGAACGACGTGCGCGCGAGCGCCGATCGCGGCAGCTATGACCAGAAGAACAAACTACTGACGCTGGAAGGCAACATCGAGCTGCGGCAGTTTGGCTTGTTGATGGTGGGCGAAAGTGCCGCCGTGCACCAGGACAGCGGCACCAGTGAAATTGCCAATGCGAGTTACCTGCTGCATGAAAGCGGGATACGCGGCACTGCAAGTGTACTGGTGTACCGCGATGCAGATGGCATCATCACCATCGACAACGGTGTGTTCACCCGCTGCGAACCGGGCGACAACGCCTGGCAGATCAATGGTGGCCATATCGACCTCAACCGCCAGAGCGGCATTGGCACTGCGCGCGATATCACGCTGCGTGTGAAAAATGTACCTGTGCTGTACCTGCCATGGGTCAGTTTTCCGATCACCGACCAGCGGGCCAGCGGCTTCCTGGCGCCGGTCATCGGCTCCACCCGCGACGGCGGCCTCGACATTGCCACGCCGTACTACCTGAATCTGGCACAGAACTACGACCTGACGCTGACACCCCGCATCCAAACCCAGCGAGGGGTAATGCTTGGAGTGGAAAGCCGCTACCTTGGCAGCCGCTTCGGCCAGCAGTTGCTGCTGAACCTGTTGCCGGATGACAAACTGTTCGACCCCGTCACGCTGACGCGACCCGACAGCGACAGCCCGCCGAAGTCCGACCGCTGGGCGATCGACTACGACTTCGCCGCAACGTTCGGCCACGGTTGGAGCGCCTTTGTCGACTACCGCTCGGTCAGCGATGAGGACTACTTCCAGGACTTCGGCAACGACGGTCTGAATTCCACTACCCAGAGCTTCCTTTACCGTTCGGCCAGCCTGAATTGGCGCAACCGTCACTGGGCCTTCTCGGCAGCAACGCAGGATGTACAACTGATCGACCCCACGGTGAGCCGGCTGTACGAACCGTACCGCACGCTGCCGCGCCTCTCGCTCGACGGCTTCTACAACCTGCCCGGCGGCCTCGAATACGCCATCAACGGCGAATACACCGTGTTCGAACGCGACCTCAATCCGGCCCGTTTCAGCGCCACCGACATCGCCAATGGCATCCTGGTGACCGGTTCGCGTCTGGCAGTGACACCACAGCTCAGCCTGCCGCTGGGCAACTCCTATGCGTTTTTTACGCCTACGCTCAAATACAAATACGCTGCGTGGACGCTTGATGACCAGGCTCGTGGCAGCACCGACAGCCCCTCGCGCGGGATCGCCAGCTTCAATCTGGACAGCGGTCTGGTGTTCGAGCGCGAGACGCTGATTGGCGGCACCAACTACCGGCAAACGCTGGAACCCCGCCTGTACTACCTCTACAACGAATACGAAGACCAGAGTGACATCCCGCTGTTCGATACCAGTGAGCTGACGTTCAGCTTCAACCAGCTTTTCCGTGACGACCGTTTCAGCGGCAAGGATCGCGTGGGTGACGCCAACCAGCTGACACTGGCGGTGAGTTCGCGTTTCTACGCGCCGGACGGCCAGGAAAAGGCGCGTGTCAGCCTCGGCCAGATCCGCCACTTCGAAGAACGTCGTGTGACACTGCAGGCACTGCCAGGCATCCGCGAATTGCTGACGCGCTCCGCGCTGACCGGTGAATTCAGCTACCAGCTGGCCACCCACTGGCGCAGCGGCGCCTACTTGGAGTGGAATACGCGCGACAAGAGCGCAGACGTCGGCAACGTACAGGTGCAGTACCAGAGCGAAACAGGGCGTATCCTCAACGCAGCCTGGCGCTACCGCGCTATGCCGGCACCGGTATTCGTCAACGGCATCGACCGCCGCATCAAACAAAGCGACGTGTCTGCCGTGTGGCCATTGGCCGCCAACTGGAGCGTGGTGGGACGCTGGAATTACGATTATTCCAACGACCGCACGCTGGAAGGCATAGCCGGAGTCGAATACAGCAACTGCTGCTGGAACGTACGGGTCATCGCCCGTTCTTGGATCGACAATGACGCGCTGTTTTTCGGGCGCGAGGACAGCAACAACGGAGTGTTTGTACAATTCGAGCTGAAGGGCCTGGGAAGTATTCTGGGCGGCAACGTCAGCAGCCTCTTGAACAATGGCATCACCGGTTACCAGGATCGCAACAATGGCCGTTTCTGAACTCAGCTACCGCACCGCAATCCGTCGCCTGCAGCACTGGCTCGTCGCCGGCTGTTCGCTATTGGCCCTCGTGGTCTCTCCGCTACACGCGCAGCCCGCCAAACTCGACCAGGTGGTCGCCATCGTCAACGAAGACGTGGTACTGAAAAGCGAGTTCGACGGCCGTTGGGCGCAAGTCCAGCAGCAACTCGCCAGCGCGCAGGGTCCGCTACCGCCGGAAGCTGAATTGCGCAAACAGGTACTCGACCAACTGATCCTGGAAAACCTGCAATTGCAATTGGCGCAGCGTGCCGGCGTGCGGGTTGACGACAACCAGCTGAACAACGCGATGGGGGTAGTGGCACAGCAGAACAAGATGAGCTTTGAACAGTTCAGTGAATTGCTGCAGCAACAAGGCCTGTATGAAGCCACACGTGACGCTATCCGCAAGGAGCTGATCATCGGTCAGTTCCAGAGTGGCGCGGTTAACCGCCGCATCAACATCACGCGGCAGGAAGTAGAAAACTACCTGCGTTCTGAAGCCGGCAATGCCGCAATCGCCCCTGAATACCACGTGGCACACATCCTGATACCCGGCGCCGACAACGACACCCGCGCTGGTGAACTGGCAAAGCTGCTGTACCAGCAAATCCGCGACGGCGCCGACATCCGTCAGCTGGCCGCATCGCGCCAGATCAGCGGCATAGCGGTGAACGGCGGTGATCTTGGCTGGATGAAACTCGAAAGCCTGCCGACAGTGTTTGCCACCGTTGTGCCTACTCTGGCGTCGGGCGAAGTGAGCGAACCCTTCACCAGTCCGAATGGTTACCACCTCGTCAAAGTGATGGAAACGCGCGGCGGCTCCGAGCTGAAACAGGACCAGTTCCATGTGCGCCACATCCTGATCAAACCGACCGAAATCCGCACCGAGCAGCAAGCCGAGACGTTGGTAAACGCGCTCTACCAGCGAATCCAGAACGGCGAAGACTTCGGCGACATCGCCCGACGATCCCAACTCGATGGTATCCGGCGGCGACCTCAACTGGGTCAGCGACGGCATGTTGCCTCCCGACTTCATGGGACACGTGCATTCGACACCGGTTGGCAGCAGATCGGCACCGTTCCGCGTAGCCACCGGCTGGCACATAATCGAAGTGATGGAAGAACGCATCGAGGACGTAACGGAGCAGAATAAACGCTACCAGGCCGAGCAGATCCTGCGCGAACGCAAGTTCGAGAACGAACTGCAAAACTGGCTCACCGAAATTCGCGACACCAATTACATCGATATCAAGGACGAAGTGCTCAGCGGCGAAGTTCCCGCCAAAGCAGGCTGATGCCACCGGGGCTTTAATGCGTCCACTGCTTGCTCTTACCCCCGGCGAACCAGCCGGCATTGGTCCCGATCTTTGCATCGCGCTGGCGCAAGCCGGACTCCCTGCCAATATCGTGGTCATTGGCGATCCTGCCCTGCTGCAACAACGTGCGCAGCTGCTGCAATTGCCGTTGACAATAATTCCCTACCGGCGTGATGACGCCAGCGACGGCATGCTGCCACCCTGCACACTGCGCGTGTTGACTGTGCCAGTACGCAAGCCTGTGCAACCCGGCAGACTGGATATCGCCAACGGCCACTATGTGATGCAAACGCTGCAGCGCGCTATAGACGGCTGCATGAGCGGTGAATTCGCCGCGCTTTGTACCGGCCCGGTGCAGAAGAGTGTCATCAATGACGCCGGCTACGCCTTTACCGGCCACACCGAATTCCTTGCCGATCAGAGCAAAGTGGCCCACGTAGTGATGATGCTGGCAACACCGACATTGCGGGTAGCGCTCGCCACCACCCACTTGCCCCTTTCTGCAGTTCCTGCCGCAATCACTGCCGTTTTGCTAGAAGAAGTCATCGCGATCCTGCATGCCGACCTAAGGCGCAAGTTCGGTATTGCGGTACCACGCATACTGGTAGCAGGCCTCAACCCGCATGCCGGCGAAAATGGCCATCTGGGCCGCGAGGAAATCGACGTGATCGCTCCCACGCTGGCAAAATTGCGCAGCCAGGGGATGCAACTGCAAGGCCCGCTACCAGCCGATACCTTGTTCACGCCACGCCATCTGCAAAATGCCGACGCAGTGCTGGCGATGTACCACGACCAAGGGCTGCCGGTGCTGAAATACCAGGGCTTTGGCGAAGCGGTGAACCATACGCTGGGCCTGCCTTTCATCCGCACCTCGGTGGATCACGGTACTGCGCTTGACCTGGCAGGGACCGGACGCGCAGACAATGGGTCGCTTTCGGCTGCGTTGAGTGCAACCCAGGAACTGATTTCCCGCTAGTTTTGCCGCCCCCACTTTTGGAACCAAAGGGGTCGGAGATGTTTGCTCCAAAAACGAGGCAAACATCTCCGACCCCTTTGGTTCATGGCGATGGCTTCGACAGGCATGCTGGTTCACAATCGCGCCTCATCGTACTTCGCAGACAATAACGTGTCCGATCAACAGCCGTACCAACACCGCGCCCGCAAACGATTCGGCCAGAATTTCTTGCACGACGAGCACGTCATCAACCGCATCGTGCAGGCCATAGTGCCGGGGCCGCAGCAGACATTGATCGAGATCGGCCCCGGCCAGGGAGCGCTGACGCAACCGCTGCTTGATGCTGCTGGCCGCCTCACTGCCATCGAGATCGACCGCGATCTTGCTGCGCAGCTGCGCAGCCGCTATGCCAACAACATCGGCTTCCGCCTGATTGAACGTGACGTGCTTGATATTGATTTCGCCACACTGGGACAAGGGCCGGCAGCACTACGTATCGTTGGCAATCTACCGTACAACATTTCAACGCCGCTGTTGTTCCGTCTGCTGCAGCACAGGCACCTGATCCATGACATGGTGTTCATGCTGCAACTGGAAGTGGTTAAGCGGCTGGCGGCAGGACCGGATGATGACGATTACGGCAGGCTGTCTGTAATGATGCAGTACCACTGCGATGTCGACATGTTGTTCAAGGTGCCGGCTGGAGCTTTCACGCCGCAGCCGAAAGTGGAGTCAGCGATCGTGCGGCTGACACCGCATCGCCCGAGTCAGTGGCCGCCAGTCAATGAAGAGGCGTTGGCCGCTGTGGTCAAGGCTGCATTCGGTCAGCGCCGCAAGACGCTGCGCAACACGTTGAAAGGCGTGTTCAGCGCGGAACGAATGGCGCAATTACCGGTAGATCTCGGTCTGCGCGCTGAAAATCTCGGGGTGAGTGACTATGTTAGACTGGCCGCACTTGTTGAACAGGATGGTGCCGCAGCGTGAGTAGACAGATTCAGGATGATTGCGGCATCGCCATCGAAGTATCTACCCAGTACCTGCAACAGCAATCCGATCCCGGCCGACCGGCCTATGCTTTTGCCTACACCATCACAATCGCCAATAACCGCACACAACCTGTGCGACTTCTCAGTCGCCACTGGATCATCACCGATCAGAACGGCAAGGTGGAGGAAGTACGCGGCAACGGCGTAGTCGGCCAACAGCCGCTGATAGCGCCGGGCCAGAGCTACCAGTATTCGAGCGGGGCCGTGCTGCAAACTGAAATCGGGGATATGCACGGCAGCTATACGATGCAAGATATCGACGGCGAACTGTTTGATGCCCCGATTCCGCTGTTTGTACTGGCGGTACCACACATGTTGCACTGACACCGGAGCGCGCCTGTGGCGAACTATGTAGTCGGTGATATCCAGGGTTGTTGCGAAGCGCTTGAACGGTTGCTGGCCAAGGTTGGTTTCGAACCCGGGCGCGACACGCTGTGGAGTGTCGGCGACATGGTGAACCGTGGGCCTCAATCACTCGAAACGCTGCGATTGTTGTACAAGCTGGACTCTGCCTTCACTGCCGTCCTCGGCAACCATGACTTGCATTTCCTCGCCCTCAAATCCAAGGCCAAGTCCGACGGCAAGACCCGGATGCTACGCGCACTGCTCGATGCATCCGATAGCCAGAAACTGGCTGACTGGCTGCAGCAGATGCCGCTGGCCTACCGTCAATGCGTAACCACTGATGCCGGTGACCGTAACGTACTGATGGTACATGCCGGTATCGTGCCCGGTTGGACGGCCGACAAAACGCTGGCGCTGGCAGGCGAAGTAGCCACAGCCTTGCGCGCCCGTGATTTCACCTCCCTTTTGCATGGCATGTATGGCGACAAACCCGACCACTGGGACGACTCCCTGGCCGGCATCGAACGGCTGCGCGTGATCACCAACGTACTGACACGGCTGCGCTTCTGCACGCCGGACGGCGTGATGAATCTGAGCGTCAAAACCGAAGCCGATACCGCACCACCCGGCCACCGGCCATGGTTTGAATACACACAGCTGCAACGCGATGAGCTGCTGGTCTTCGGCCATTGGGCTACACTCGACGGCATTACCAATCGCACCGACATTCAGGGCCTCGATACAGGCTGTGTGTGGGGGCGTTGCCTGACCCTGCTGCATCTGGAAAAAAATGAGCGCATCGCTGTTGGCTGTCCCGAGTATTGAACACTGCGGAGTCTGACGATGAATATCTATCGTGTCGGCGGCGCCGTGCGCGACCAGCTACTCGGTCTGCCGTTCACTGAAATCGACTGGGTGGTGGAAGGCGCCACGCCGGAAGCAATGCTGCAATTGGGCTACCAGCAGGTGGGCCGTGATTTTCCGGTGTTCCTGCATCCCAAAACCAAACAGGAATATGCGCTGGCCCGCACCGAGCGCAAAAGCGGCAAGGGCTATACAGGCTTTGTCGTGCACGCAGCGCCGGATGTCACGCTGGAGCAGGATCTGCTGCGACGTGACCTCACCATCAATGCTATGGCCATGAATTACGACAATACGGTGATCGACCCCTATGGCGGCCAGCGTGATCTTGCTGATCGCGTACTGCGCCATGTGTCTCCCGCCTTTGCCGAGGACCCGCTCCGCGTATTGCGAGTTGCACGCTTTGCTGCACGCTTTGCCACGCTCGGCTTTACAGTGGCGCCCGAAACAATGGAGCTGATGCGCCAGCTGGTGGACGCCGGCGAAATGCAGCATCTGGTGGCGGAGCGTATATGGCAGGAAATGCAGAAGGCACTGCAATCGGGCGCACCACAGGTATTTGTGCAGTTACTGCGTGACTGTGGCGCGCTGGCAGTACTGCTGCCGGAACTTGATGCCCTGTTCGGCGTGCCACAACCTGAATTCTTCCATCCTGAAATTGATACCGGCGTACACATGCTGATGGCGGTTGCGCAAGCGGCACGCTTGAGCAACACACTGCCAGTGCGCTTTGCCGCACTGGTGCACGATCTCGGCAAGGGCATCTCACCACGTGAACTGTGGCCGGCACATACCGGACACGAGGAACGTGGAATCGCGCTGATTGATGCTCTATGCGAGCGGCTGCGCGTACCGAACGACTGCCGCGAACTGGCAGTTGTCGTCAGTCGTCAGCACACCCGCTGCCACAAGGCAATGAAACACAAGGCGGAAGAGCTGTTCTCCACGCTGGAAAACTGTGACGCGCTCCGCCGCGGCGAGCGCTTTGAACAGTTCCTGCTGGCGTGTGAAGCCGACGCCCGCGGCCGGCTCGGTCTGGAAGAACGTGCCTATCCACAGGCGCAGCGGTTGCGGCAGGCACTGGACGCCGCCCGCAAGGCTGACGTAGCGTCGCTGGCCAGACAATTCCACAAAGAAGAACTTGGTCTGGCAATCAGGCAGGCACGTATCAATGCCATCACCCAATGGCTGGAGACTGTGGCTTGATCCCTGTTGTCCTTGTTACCGGCGCTGCCGCCCGCATCGGGGCCAGCATCGTGCGCCGCTTCCATGCAGATGGTTATCGCGTGGTGCTGCACTACTACCGATCACACGACGAAGCTGTAGCCTTGTCGGCCGAACTGAATGCAGCGCGCCCCGATAGTGTGCGGCTTGTACAGGCTGAT
>Ga0255096_1000107_pt1 | contig 48579 bp, 67 predicted proteins | sample Colum_Atlam_RepA_2_FD_188563 | JGI IMG/M metagenome (GOLD analysis project Ga0255096, IMG submission 188563) | Freshwater microbial communities from Columbia River, Oregon, United States - Colum_Atlam_RepA_8d | ecosystem: Environmental > Aquatic > Freshwater > River | place: USA: Oregon... | reverse complement strand
CGCTGGATCTCGTCCAGCTTGCGCTGCACTTCCTCTTTGCTCATGCTGTCGATGGTGCCATGCCGGATTTCCTTGCGGTCGATGTAAATCGTGCCCAGGGCCTGACCCCGGCGGTACTCTGCCTGGACGGCCGCCCCGTAAGCGCCGGCAGCTAAGGCCTGGTCGCGGATAACCTGCAGGTCCCGCATGTGCCGTTCAAAGGTAGTGGCGTACTTTTCGCCCAGCTCCCTGCGCCGCTCCTGGATGGCAGCCACAATGTGCGGGCTCTTGTCCGGGTCAGTCAGTTCACGGGACCGATTCTTCGCCCACACTTCAGAGTATCCGGCCCGGATGGCAGCCTCCTTCAGGGTGACGTGGCCGTCCCCCGAAACGAACTCTTCCACGAACTTCCATTCCTGGGGTGTCAGGACTTTGGGTTTGTGCGGCTTGACCGGCGCGGTGATACGCGCCTCGACCACCGCAGGCCTGCCCCCAAGACTTTTACCGGCCAAGAACTTTTCGTCCTTGCTCATGCAATCCTCCAGAGGCGCCAGCCCTCTCCGTACTTGCGGATGGTGAACCGCACCCCATCGTGGCGGCGGCTGTACATGTATGCGGCGCTGCGCAGGTTTTTGATCCAGTCGGCGTCCAGCACCAGGAAGCTATCCCCCACCGCCATATCAGGGAAGGGGTAGCGCTGCCGGGCGTCTGCCTCGGGCGGAACAGGGATGTGTCGGTCTATTTTCATGTCAACATTATCCAACAATCCAACAGTTAACGCAAACCCGGCTGCAGGGCCTCCAAGTCAAATTCAGGGTTCTAGTAGACTTTTTTTGGGTAATGTATGTTTTTTTTTTTTCAAAAAGTCATCGCGCGCGCATTTTATGTGAAATTACACTCTTGAACATACTGTAATGCTCTGTACACGTCTAACCCATTGATTTCATTGACTTCTTACACCATTACTTCTATTACGTCATTTTTCAAAAAAAAAAAAACAAAACACATGTTTTTCAAAAAAAGTCTATAGAAACCCCGAAATTCCGGCTGCAGCCCCGGTCCGTGGTCCGTGGTCCTGTATAAACCCGCCGCCCACCTAGGGTAAACCCCTATAAAATAGGTACTTGACAAGTTGACAGTGGACGTGTTATGGGTTATAATGTAGATGTCAGCTAGAAAAGTTGACATTCGTTCCTTAACATTTAGAAAGTGAGAAAGTATGAGCACGAAGAATCGCGTGTGGATTGAGCTCGAACTCCCGGCAGCCGGTCACCCTGAAGAGGGTCATGACCGGGCGGCTGCAGCCTCCAGGTTGTTGGCCAAACTGGGATTGGACTATGGGGGTTACCCGGCTGTCTGGTTTGATGAGAAGAAGGGGCGGTATGCCTTTACCCAATCGTCGGCCGGCTGCTTTGTGTGGGCCTCGGACCATGGCCAGTGGTTCAATCTCGACAGACTATCCGCTTGACCCCAGAGACCCCGCCAGTGCTCCTGGCGGGGTTTTTCATTGCAGCCCCATGCTTTGACAGAATTCCCCGTTCATGAGTCGTGAGGCGAGGCCCAGGGGGAGGACTTCGCCGAACTCGATTTCGGTGATTTGTCGGTCGTGTTTGGCCCGTGGGTCGTGGATCACGGGGCCGATGAAGGCGTATTTGACCTGGTCGATGGTGATGACCATGATTTGCACCATGGCCAAGTCGTCGGGGGTCAGGTTGGGGTTTGTTTCCATGAGGGGCCTCCTGCTCCTTGTTCGATGCCTAGGTCGAGGGACAGTTTATCGATTTCGTTTTGGAGGTGGGCTATTTTTCCCAGGAGCACGTGCACTTGGGAGGCCAGGTGTTCCATGGAGTCGTTTTGGACCTCAATGCGCCGGCGCAGGCTGGCGATGTATTCTTTGGTCTCCATGCAGTCGATGGGGCGTGGGGGGTTTTCTGTGGAAAATTCAGCGGGTCGCATGGTAGCTCCTTGGGGTTGGTTGGTGGGATTGTCCCATTGTCATCAGAACTTCTCCTTATAGAACTTGCCGATGACTTCGGCCAGCTCGTGGAGGTGGAAGTCGCCGCCTTCTCCACCGGCGTCGCTGATCCAGATCATGCCGGGGCGCACGCCTGGGGTGAGGGTGTAGCCGCCGATATGGACCTCAAAGCGCTCGCGCCCTTCCTTGACGCCCTGGTCGTAGGCCACCTGGGCCTTGCAAGCCTCTTCAATGGTCATGAGGGTGTATTTCTGGCATTCTTCCCAGACAAACTTGGCGTTGGACTCGCCAATGACTTTGCGCTCTGCCTTGGTCAATTGTTCCCACCAATCTGTAAAGGACACGTCAGTTCTCCCTTTTGAAAAGGCCCGTGAGCCGTGACCAGGCCAGCTTGCGCAGGGACACGTTGGCCAGTTTAGTTTCGGCAGCCATGAGCTTGCGCCCTAGCTCAATGCTATCCTTCTCCAGCAGGTCGTATTCCTTTTGGGCGTCTTTGCGGCCTTGGTGGCGGCCCTCACTCCAGCCCTTGGCGTAGGCAGCGACCTCAACATCCGCGAAGGTGCGGCGCTTGTACTTAGTAGTCGTCATGTTGGTTCTCCATTTTGTCAAAAACAAGTTTGCTGATTCGATCTCTCTCGGCCTGGTTCATCTTGCGCTCCAGCCATAGCGCTGGTCGGCCGTTGCGGTCGAGGATTTCCCAGTCACCTTCACCGCCCTCTGCGGGGTAACAGTGCTCGGGCGGGCCGCTGACCTTGGCGGGGGTGTAGCGCTCCCAGTACGTCACGCGGATGATGCAGGGAATGCCGCAGCAAGTGGCGTCAAACTCGCTCATGCCTGCCCCCTTGCGCGGATGGCATCACGAATGTTTTTGCAGGCATAGTTCCACCAATGTTTGGGGGAATCAGGCGCGGTCAAGCCCTTGTCATCCAGTTTATATTCGGCTATCTGCGCACACGCCTCACGCTCTGCTTCCACGGCCTGGTTGACCAACTCAACAAGGTGCGGTGTTGATACCGTCCACGTTGTGTAATGCTGGTTGTTGGCAATGATGTTGTGAAGCATCGCTAAAACTTCTGTCTGGTTCATGCTTGTCCCCTTGCGCGGATGGCGGCGGCGCAATCAGCAGACAAGTCTTTCCGACCGTCATCAATCACATCACACACCTTCGCACATGCCTCACGCTCTGCCAGCACAGCCTGTTCAACCATCCCGCAAAATTGAGTTGTTCGCTGGCCTTTAGCGCATTGCCTCCAGCCTTGTTCAATCATTGCCTCACGCTCTGCGGCGGCGATAAGGGCGGCAAAGCGCTCAAGGTCGCTCGGAGTTGCAGTCCAGTAAAGACCCTCTGCGGAAGGACTCATCTGAGCCTCCCGCGCCATCTTGATGATGTCATCCTTGTTCATAACGGCATGTCCTTGTGCCATGGTTCGTCAGCCATGCGCTTGAGGTTGAAGATAAATCGATACTGTGGATAGACCTTGACGAACAGGCGCGCGTAGAACGCAATGTGGTCGTTGCTGATCTTGTAGTCTGAGCCAGTCGTCTGGACAGCCACCTCCCAGCGGATGCGGTTGATGATGAGCCAGTGACTGATCTTCCTGTGGCCAGCGTTGATGGCCTCCAGCGTGAAGCGCTCAAAGTATTCCCACACAGCAGGGTTGGCCGCGTTGAATGCGTTGAACTCTCGCTGGCGCAGGTGGAACGGCGTGTTCATGCTCATAGCGGTGCCTCCTCTGCATCAGCTGGATACACAGGCCCACGCGGGGTCCGTGGTTCTTGATACGGGGGCAGTGGAAACTGAGGGAATGGCCAGGTCATACCTTCACCTCCAGCAGCTCCTGGTCATCGTCCTCGCTGACATACACCGAGAACAAAGACAATTCAAAATTGCCCTCGTCGGTTTCAATCACCAGGTCGCGTGACGCTGAATGCAGTTCACCAGTCTTGCTGGGACGGATCGCGCTCAAGCGAATGCTCTTGACGCGGTGGATGTTCAAATTGAAGTTCATCACTTTCTCTCTTTCTGTTGATGGAAATTGAATTGTACAGGTATCGTACCAATTGTGTCTAGTACTTTCCCTAATTTAATGTGGCGATGTCGTATCCCTGGCCGCAGCCTGAGCAGTACTTCATTGTCACCTCCAGTGCCTCCACGATGGATGCACCAGTGGCCAGCGCGCCGATGGCAAAGTCCCGGCCGGAACCAAAGACATACCAGCCATCCATCGTTGCGGACTCGGTGAAGTCCATGGGGTATGGGCTCTTCTCGTATTTGAGCACTCGGCCGTCGGGCGTGATGACCAGGAACGCGACCCAGTCATCTTTGTTGCGCATGCAAGGCGGTGCCTTCTCAGGATCAGCTCCCTGTTCAAACCAGTGGAACATTTCCTGAGCCAGGTCCCAGTCCCCTGCAGCGGCGCACAGATGACCTCGAATACGTCTGATCTTTGTGACCTTGCGCACCAGATCGCTCTGTGTCGCTTGCTTGTCTGCTCCGAGGGCCTTGACCCTGTGATCCCAGATGATGACGGTCATTTGAACCCCACCATGATGGAATCAGGACGCAGCACGTTCTGGCCAATCGGCCGCCACAGGTGCAAGCAGTACGGATGGTTGTTGACGTGATCCTTGGCTGGTACATGAAACTGCATGGCGACGTCTTCGTCGTCCCAGAACAGGTTCTTCACCTGGCACATCTCATCCCAGGTCGGGCAGCGGTCCTTGCGGCTGACGCTCACATGCTCCCAGCCAGCGCCGTCACTTGCGAGGACAAACACCACCTGGGCGTGCTTGAGCTTGACCACAAAGGCCCCGTTGGTGGCGTCGCCCTCTGGATAGCCAGAGAGCTTGACGCGAAACTTTTCAGGCGTCTTGAACATTTGTTTCCTCCACGGACATTTCTTTAAGGTTGACCCAGCAGGGGCTGACCCATGTCAGTCGTTCGCTGGGAAGTTTTCGGTAGTGGCCCTTGCGGTAATGCGCGCAGGGTGAGCCGTGCTCAAAGCCCCCGCGCTGCAGCCGCTCAATGGCCTCATCGCGCTCCTTGACACCCACGCGAGTGCTGGTGAGCAGCCGCAGCTCGTGCATCATGCGAATGCCAGCCATGCCGCCTGGTATGGCGTTCAGGCCCATGGGAGCCAGCGTGTACTTGGCCACGGCTTCCTCTTCCATCTCGTAGACCTTGCCCAGGGAATCGGCCGACCCGCTGATCTGGATTACCGGGTGCATGGCGATGCCCTGGCCCACCAGTTGATGCCACACGGAGTGCAGCAACGAACCGGTGTTGGTCTCGGCCTTGTAGCCGTGCTCCCTGAGCCGCGTCATGATGTCGCGCTTGGTGATGCCGATGTAGCCATGATGCAAAGGTTTGACGGATTCTTCTGTGAAGCGCTTGTCCTCTGAACTGACTTTGAAACGGATGTGGTAAACAGAGTACTCCTTCAACAGCTCTCTGTCATATGCGTAGTGCAGGGGGACGTCTACACGTAAAGACACGTGCTCAGGAGCGATGGAGGTTTTCTGGTGCCCGTCAAAGTTTGATCCCAGGAACATGACCATGAGGCGTGAGCTGCCATCCTGGCCAACTCGAATGGGGTTGTCCAAGATGATCTTGGTGATTGCCCTGTCGTCTCCGGCGTATCGAGACATGCCTGCAAGGAGGTGCGTGCCATAGTTTTTATCCACAGCCTTAGGCGCTTCCTTGCGGGCTCGCTCCAGAACTTCCTGTAGATAGTCAGCTCGCGCGCCATCACCAAAAAGAACTCGGAGATTTCGATACTTCATCAGAACCACCCGAACCAAATGCCGGTGCCATGCACGCAGCCGACGGGAAAGAACACGGCCCCTGCAATCAAGAAGCCCCAGGAGGCAGTCTTGAGGCAGGTGATGACGTGCGTGAACCAGGCACAGACCACCCATGCCCCAAGCAAGAAGGGAAATAGTTCGCTCATCGCTCGACCCCTTCCAGGCGGTCAGCCACCAGCTTGGCGTAGCCGGCGATGTCCACCCAGTGGTCGACCTTGTCGGGGTTGCCGTTGACGATACGGGCCATCTTGTGGACGATCATCTCCAGGGCTTCCCACTGGTCGTCGGTGAACGTCTTGCCGTGCTTTTGTGCGTGGTCCGCGAGCAGTCGTTTGATGCCCTGCATCAGCGCAGCGCCGTCCTTGAACTTGCCGTAGTCCACCGCGCGCTGGTTGAGCGTGGCTACAATGTTGCCACCCTCTTGCGTTGCGGTCCAGGTGGCAGGCTCAGGCACGGGCAGCGGCTCAGGCGGCATCCACTTCTTGCCTTTGAGTTTGCGCAGCTCCTGGGCGTAGCGGTCCAGAGGGATGCCCAGCTTCTTGGCAATCATGACCTGACTGGTCGTGAGCACAATCTTGCGCGGGCGGCGCTTACGTGTGGTCTTGGGGGTTTCGGCCGCGTTGGGGTCACGCACTTCAGCACGCAGCTTGTAGATGCGCGAGACGGGTTGGTTGAACTTAGCGGCTGCCTTCTTGACGTCAGCAGTTGGGTGTTTGCGGAAGTGCGCTCGGATTTTGTCGGTAACGGTGGTCATGCTTTTGCCTTTCTAGTTTCAATGATTGCATGTGCTTTGCCCTGACGAAGAACGTGCTGGACGAAGTCATGCGCCTTTTCGATGTCATATACAGTGGCGTTAGCCAACTGCTCCTCATGCACGTCCATCACCAGCTTCAGGGCCTCCCATTGTTTAGCTGTCATGATGAACCGCATGTTCCTTTCGACGCCCTTGCGCGCCAACTCCAGCAGCGCGTTCTGGGCCTCGTTGATTTCCTTCAACCAGTCAGAGCCTAAGCCGTTCGTGGCAAGTGCCTCGGATATGTTGATGGCTCCAATGAGCATGTCGATGTCTTGCTTAGTAGCGTCACCCTTGCGTAATTGCTCCAATGCCTGGCGGTTCTTGATCTGAACGCTCAGGTAGATGCCTGGCAGATCGCGCACAGGTTTTAGGCCTGACAGCACGAAGTCCAGGGGGCTTTGAAGGATCGCGCGGGGGCGGTACTTGCTGCGCTTTCTCATTTCAGTACTACAGCGAACAGGAAAACAACGGCAACTGCTACTAGGGTGCAGTAAGCCATGCCAGCGATGGACAGCAGTGCGGGCTGCGGCTGCCCAAGCAAGGCTGCCTGGATTCGGATGGACTCGTTGGTCATGGGTGTGGGTTTGGGGATGTACGCGCATCCAATCTTCACCTTGCCGGTGTCGATGTACCGAATCTGCGTGGGCCGTGGGCAGATGCGCATGCAGCCTGTGGTGTCGTCTTTGACTAACATCAGAAGGGTGCCTCCTCAACATCCTCAAGCGGATCGCGCTCGGGGGCATTCTGGACATCCTCAGGTGCCAGCTCCATTGGCATCACAAAGCGCTCACCATTCCACTGAGGGAATGGCCAGGGGTACTTGGTAAGTTCAGTCTTCACGCTCTTTCTCCTTTCTGTTGGTGGGCCTTGATCTTAGCAGGTCCAATTCACTTGTCAACTCCTCAACTCTTTTTTCTGCACGAAGCCAGGCTTCACGCCAGAGTCGCTGGTCTTCAAGGGTTTGAGCCGCGTCCAGTAACCTTGGCGCGATTTCCTTGTGTGTCGGGAAGTCCGCCAAATAGCGTAGGAAGTCCGATGTCCGCATTTTTACTCCATGGATGTTTTAGGTACTCTTCGCGCAGCAGGCCGTAGAGGACAAGGTCCTCGCCATCTGGGAATGCTTTGCGCATGCGTCCCTCGTAGATAAATCCCAGGCGCGATACAAAGCGCTGGGCGTTAAGGTTTTCGGCACGGATGAGGCCCGTGACCCGTGGTACTTCAAGCACTTTGAACGGCAGTTCAAAGGATGCGTTGAAGTAACTGCGCGACAGCCAGTGGCTCTTGGGCCGCGCTGCGATATGCATGTCGATGTTGGTGCTGGTCCAGGCGGAGAACACGGTGACGGCCACGAACTCGTTGTTGTCGTCGACCAGGCTGATGGCCGCGACGTTGCCTGTCAGGCCGTCGATTCCGATGATCTTTTTGGCCCAGGCCACTGCCTCGTCGGCGCGTTCAAAGCGAAGGATTTTCACGGGTGAAGTGCTCCACGATTTCGTCTTCCAGCAGGAACGTCTGCTCTTCGGACAGGGTTTTGGTGATATCGACCTGGCGAGGCTTTCCGCTGGGGCCCACGATGGTCAGCAAGACCTTGGTGATGTCCAGTTGCGCGGGCAGTTCAACTTCCTCGACCACCATGGGGTCTAGTATTTCAAAAGTGAGTTCGACGGGGAACGTCATCTCGGTCTGATATTTCATCTTGTGCCTTTTGTTTGTTGGCTGCAATGCGCTGCAGGGTTAGGGACTCTTGGTACGCTTTTTCGAATGCGGGCCTGATGAGGTTTCTCAGAACCTCGCTTTTGCTTTGCTTGTAGAACAGGGCCATCTCGCTAAGCATGAAGTACACGTCCTCAGGGGCAGATACAGCCTTGAAGCGTGATCCAGTGCGCTTGGAAGGTGAGGCCCGGGTCTCCTGATGTACGTTCAGTTTCGGTCGACCGTTCTTCTTGGGGCGGCCACGTTTGCGCTTCTTGCGTATGTAGGGCTCCGGGTACGCCGGAACCACTCGTGGTATGTCTGCTTTTCTTCGTGTCATGTATTCTCCTTTCTGCGGAAAAAGCGGCCAGGATCGCGTCCTGGCCAAAGTCCCTCTAAGGCAACTGCTTACCCCAGAGATATTATGCAGCGCTCCCCCAGCTTGTGCCAACCTCAACGTCAACGCGGGAGGGGACTTCCAGGCTCACGGCGTTGGCCATGATGTCGGCAGCCTCGCGCGCCTCGTCTTTGTTCTTGACTGAGAGGGCGATTTCGTCGTGCACCTGCAGCAGCAGGTTAAAGCCGGCCTTGTGCAGGGCCACCATGCCTGCCTTGGTCTGGTCTGCGGCTGACCCCTGGATCAGGCGGTTCAGGCCCTTGTAGGTGCCCGCACGCTTGATCCGTGAGCCGTATTCAATGATGGCCTGCTCGCGCGGCAGCGCCTTGTTCACGCCCCATTCCACGGGCTCCCAAAGCGGGAAGCGGCACTTGCGGCCTAGGAGGGTGCGGATGGAGCCACCAGAAGCCGGGTGCTCGATGCGCTTCATGACAGCGTCCACGGTGCCTTTGAGGAAGGGAACCTTGCTGTGGAAGGTGGCGATGAGCTCGCTGGCCTCATCCAGGGGCAGTTCCAGGCTGTTGGCCAGCTTGGCTTTGCCCATGCCGTACATCAGGCCCAGGCCGATGGTCTTGGCGGCCTTGCGCTTGATGCCGGCCAGGTCGGCGACCATCTGGTGGAAGTCGGTATCGGGGTTTTCCCTATATGCTCTGGCCATCTTCTCGGCACCAGGCAGGTCCAGCAATGTGGCATAGTGAACCAGCAATCGCGGTTCTTGCGAGGAGAAGTCGTTTGCCGCCCAAAGGTCGCCTTCCTCCGGCAAGAAGAGGCCGCGCACCATGGGGCCGATCACTTCGTGCCTGGCGGGCACTTGCTGCAGGTTGGGGTTGCTGGCTGAGAGGCGTCCGGTGACCGTGCCGCCATCCTCGTTGCGCATCTGGTTGAAGTGGGTATGGATGCGCCCGTCCTTCGCGCTGTGGCGCAAGTAGGGCTCCAGGAATGTGCCGTGGGTCTTGTTCAGCTCACGGGCCTCCAAAATCATCTTAGCCATGGGGTGCTCATGCGTGTCCAGGAAGCTCTTTGTAAAGCTCGGAGCGCCGGCAGCGGTCTTGGGATAGGGGATGGCCAGGCGGTCGAACGCAGCGGCGATGGACTGCGCTGCCCAGATATCCACCTGCACGCCGGCCTGGCTCTTCAGATACTTCAGGATTTCAGCTTCCTTCTTGCGCATCTCAGCCATATGCTGCTCGCACTTGGCGCGGTCGAAGTTGATGCCCTTCAAGGTAATGTCCACCAGCACCGGCAGCACCTCGGTCTCCAGCTTGAAGATGGATTCCACCTCGTCACTGCGCATGAGCGCTTTAAGGTGATGCCACAGCTTCAAGGTTAGGGCTGCGTCCTGTTCAGCGTAGTCGCCCACATGCATAGCGGGCAGCTTCCACAATTCCTTTTTAGGGTGCACGCCGAAGTCGGATGCCGATTCCTTCAATCCCTGTTCGCTCTTGATCTCCTTGAGGTAGTCAAAGCCCAGGCTGTTAAGCGCGTAGCTGAAGCGGTTCTCGTCCAGCACAGGCGCCGCCAGCATGGTGTCGTAGATTGTGCCGTTTACCGTGAAGCCGGTGGCTCTGAGCCAGCCGAGGTCGTAGGCGGCGTTGTGCATGATTTTGTCAGCCGGCGTCGCAAGGACATCGGCCACCCATCGCTCCACAATCCGACGATCAAGGTTGCCGCCGCCGCCATGAGCAACAGGGTAATAGCCTGCCCATCCGTCAACGGCAATAGCATATCCAACAATGTAGCCGTCATTACGAGGCCAGCCTGGGCCCAGGGATTCCATGTTGGGGTCGCAGGTTTCGAGGTCAATTGCAATCTCCTTGGCTTCACTGAGGTTGGGGAATGACTGAGGAGGGAGCCACTCAGAGATTCTAGGAAACATCGACAGAGTCTTGTTATCTCGCTTCATAGTCTGAAGCCTTTCTGTTCATTCTTGGGTAGGACAACATGCAGTGTTTGCTTGGCGCGGGTGATGCCCACGTACAGCAGACGGTTGATGTCGTCGGAGTTCTTGTCGTAGTCCTTGGCAAACTTGGTGGACAGGTCCGTGAGCAGCAGTACGTTGTCCGCCTCCCCGCCCTTGGCGCCGTGGATGGTGGACAGTTTGATGGGCACGTGGCCCGTGAGCCGTGTGTTGCGGCGCAGGAGCGAGATGAGGTAGTCACGACGCTCTTCGCTGATCTTGGTCAGTGCCTTGTGCCAGATTTCTGTGGAAAGAAGTCCGTGCTTTTCTTTCAGCAGGTCGAGCGTATAGCTGATGGTTGTGTCGGCCGTGCGCAGCATCTTGTGGCCGTGCTTGATGAAGCTGCTGTCCAGGTACTTGTAGATGTGCTTGACGACCGGGTATGGCACATCACCGCCCTTGCGCAGCTTCTCCCAGCCCAGGACGGCCATCAACACGGCTTCGCTGACGCTGCGCTGTCCGTGACGCTCGAACAGCAGGCCTTGGCTTTTGATCCAGTCGTGCATGTCGGTGAGCATGTAATTGGTGCTGGCCAGGATGAGCCAGTTGCCGTGCGTGATGTCGACCTGCTGGAAGTCGTTGTAGTAGTTGATGCTGCCCGTCTCTTCGCGCGCCTTCCAGACCTTGGGCTGGCGGTGCTTGATGCGGGTGACTATGCGGTTGGCTAGGGCGTGGATTTTGGCGGGGACTCGGTAGGATTGCTCAAGGACTTTGACATCACCCGTAAACCCCAGGAAGCTGCCGACGTCTGCTCCGGCCCAGGTGTAGACAGCCTGGTCGTCGTCGCCTGCCAAAAAGCAGCGCTGGGCTCGCAACGCGAGTTGCTCGACCAGCCTCCATTGCAAACGTGAGAGGTCCTGTGCCTCGTCAATGATCAGCACCTCCAGGTTGGGCAGGCGCCCGGGGTCCATCAGCACTTGCTCAAGCAGGTCCGTGAAGTCCAGCAGGCTGCGGCTGGTCTTGTAGTGTCGGTATGCACGCTCGACGTATTCGAAGTGAAACCACTCGATCTCCATCTGCGACTGGTTGTAGTGGGTACGCAGGTCCAGGCCCTTGATCCGTGCAATGTTGATCTCGTTAAGGATCGGGTTGTCGGCCTTCACTGCAAACTCTTCCTCGCCGTTCTCAACAGCCAGCTCGATGCCGGCCTCCAGGGCGAACTCTTTGTAGTGCTCGGGGGACATCATGTCTTTGGTGCTGATGCCAAGGCACCGGTAGGCCAGGCTGTGTAGCGTTCTGAACCAGGGGAAGTCCGTCTCGGGTTTGAGGTGCGGGAACTTCTGAATGGCCCGGTCGCGCGCTTCGGTGGCCGCCTTCTTGGTGAAGGCGAAGTAGCCGATCTTGGTAGGGTGGACCTGCTTTTCCAGCTCGATCTCAACGACACCCAACAGGAATGTCGTCTTGCCCGAGCCAGGAGGTCCGAAGACTTTTGTAATATTCACTCTTCTGCTCTCCATTCGTCCTGGGTCCATACCAGCACAGGCGTGCCGTCCCCCACATAGGCGCCTTCGATGTTGAACTCGATGAACTCGCGCGCTTGCTCGGCAGTCATGCCATCGCGCTTTATCAGGTTCTCGCGAATCTTTTCAGCGTCGTACACCAAAATGTCGCAGAGGCCATTGTTTCGCCAGACCATCGCAGGGCCAATGATTGCGTTGTCGTGATCGTCAATTTTTAACATCAGAAGGGACTCCTCTGGGTGCGTTGTTCTGGGGTGTCGAAAGGTGCGTCTTGGCGGCTGAACCGGGGGATGCGCCAGCAGCGTGCCGCTCGGTTCTTCAAGAAGAGGCTTATGGGTTCTCCGCCCAAGTCACGAATGCGCTGGGCCATCTTGGGGGCGGTCATGCCCTTGAAGTTGTTGCGTGCCAGGTGCGCTTCCAGGTCCTTCATGCGGAAGTAAGTCTTGGCCTCGTCCTCATCCGTCCAGGGGCGCCCCATGAGGATTTCGTCACGGTCCATTGCTTGCTGCAGGTGCGTGCAAAACTCTTCGAGCAGATCGTTGAAACGGCCGGTGATGCTGGTGTCTTCGCTGGCTTCGGTGATTTGCTCTGTCTCTACCATTTCCTTGAGCAGCGCATTGAGCAATTGCTCCCAGTCTTGCTTGCGCAATGTGGGCGGCAGCAGATTGAGCTTCTCAACACAGGCCTTTTGGAATGCAGCCTGGGCAAAGAGGCTCTCAGTATCAAGCTCGATGCGTTTGCCGTTGATGTCGAGGAACCACAGCGGCGGTTCGCTGTTGTACTTGGACAGTGACGACATCTGCGGCGCATCTGGCCCGTGGGCCCCGATCCCGTGTTTGCGGGTCCTGCACAGCCCGCTGTTGCAAAAGCTGTTGAGCGGCGCGTCCTTGCACTTGTAGCGGTAGTCTTTCTTGTGCAGCTGCTTGATGATGATTTGCAGCTCGTTGTTAGGCAGTGGCGGGGCCACGTACTTGAAGTTGTGCTCGGACAGTGCGTTGTCCCAGTTCACCGGGTGCACCTTCTTGAGGTAGATGCCGATGTTAAAGAGAGCATTGTTCCGTGTGCCTTCTGGCACGCCTTGGGAGCACAGGGCTTGCAGACAGGGTGGGCCGTCCTTGATTGGATGGTCTGGCTGCTTGGGCTCCTCTGGAAACTTGAGCTCTGTGGGCTGCACCCACTGGTCGTACAGGCCATAGAACTCTTCCAGCGTTGCTGCCGTGCCATCGTCCTTGATGGCATAGCGCATTGTCTGGTCACCACCGAAGTACGGCAGATTGAGGAAGTTGCCCGTGTCGCCACGGTCAACCAGGATTTCAGCTTGCTTGGGAAATATCTCTCGGCCGGCTTCGCCCAGGAGGGCTGCACCGGCCTTGAGAAACCGCTGCATTTCAGCGGCGGGGATGGGTTCTTTGACAAACAGGAAGACGTGCGCGCCACCTGACTTGCTGCGACACACGACCATTGGCAGCTCAAGGCTGCGCACTTTCTTTATGAGGCCCGTGTGGTCCAGTGGATACTGGTCAATGTCAATACAGCCCCAGATGCAGGTGTTATCCGCCCGGATCGGGATAATTCCCAGACTCGGCTCAGCACCTTCCAGGTGTTTGACCCACAGGTCGTCAGTCGGTGGCTTGCGCACCACGACGGCCTTACCTGCCTGCTTTCCGTCCCCTCGTGAGGATTCGATTTTGTATGTTCCATAGGCGATGTCCAGGCCGGAAAAGATCGCTTTGAACCTGGTGATGTCGGTCATTTCTTCTTTCTAATGAAGGTGGGGCCTACTCATGCAAGACGGGGCGCCCGTGTATCGCCTCCCAGGAGCTACCTGGAGTGACTCAACTATCAGTTCGCCTCGCACTTTCGGCCCCGAAAATCAGAAGGGAGCGGGTCCGTTGCCGGGAGCACCAGCCTCGCTTTCGTGTTTTACTTTGACATCACCCGCACCGACCGACTGTGCAAATGACTTGGCAGCGATATAGATGTCCGCACTAGAGACGTCACCAATGCGCTGAATCTCCCAACCAAACCACTTGCCCTTGTCGTTGGACTCGGCCACAGTGGTCAGGCTGTACATCTGGCTGAACATCGGAGGGGTGAACAGGCCGTTCTTACCCGTCATCTTGACGCTTTGCATCATGCTGTTCCACTTGCGGCTCTTCTTGAGCTGCGTGGACTTCATGGTAATCAGCGCCGGCTCGGGAACACCGTCTGCATTGACCAACATCACGTAGTAATTCGCGGTGTTCTCAATGTAGTTGCCGTTGTCCAGGTAATCCTTGTTGTCGCCAGGCTCTTTGTGAGTCTGCGACAGGATGTCGCTGGTTGCCGGGTAGATGTGCACGGGTGCACCGCTGCCCTGGCCGCGAGGGGCCCATTCGATGTATTGACGCACGTAGGCGCACGGGACGACCGTGACGCCCTTCTTGCCGTCGTAGAGCTCACCCGTCACCGAGTTGAGGATCATGCCCGGCAGTGCGCCGTCCACTTCCCCTACCTCAGGGCTGGTGCTGGTCAGCAGGCGCAGGAAAGGCAGTGCGTAGTCCTCCTGCGTCATGCCGTCAAAGCCGGCGTTAGCGTCCTGTTCCAGGTCGCTCATGATTGCCAATGCAGAGTTGGTCTTCTGTTCTGCGATCTCGTTCTTAGCCATTTTTCAGTTTCCTTGATTACTTGGTTTTGATGATTGCTTTTTGGCCAATGAATACGCCAAATAGCTCGGTATCGACGGTTTGACCCTTTTCGATACGCTCTTTCACCCAGGCCTTGAGGGTCTGGGGCTCGATCTTCTCGGTTTGCTCGGCAGGGTAGCCTTGCTGGCCCAGAAGCTGGAGGAGGCGTGAGCACAATTCGTCCTCGTTACGGCCGAATCGCACGCTCACGGTGTTTTTGATGATGTCGTCAAAGCCGTTGTCGCGTAGCCATTGGTACGCTTCCGCCTGACGGGCCTTTGGAATGCTCGCTCCGTAGAACGGCTTGATGTCAATGCTGCTGCCATCTTCCATGACGAACTTCTTCATCCCTGATTCGGCCATGGCCTCGGGGATGGTCTGCTCGGTGAGCTTGCGGTACTGGTCAGATTTCTCTGCCACAGTGCGCTCCAGGTCTTCCAGCTCTTTTTCCAAGAGCTTGGCACGCTTGGCAAGGCCCGCGATGCCTGAAACCTGGTCATCGGACACCTTGAGGGCGCCCGCGTCATCTTCAAATAAAGTCGTAAGAGTCATCGATTTCTCCTTTCTTGAAAAGATCAACCTCCAGGGGGATGTAGCGTCTCTCACGCTTGTCCCACTTGAGGCACTTGAAGCGGCCGTTGTTTTTCGCGGCTGCTACTGCACAGGTAATACCTATTGCAGAGGGGTCACCAATGAGAAGCAAGAAGTCCTCATCGGTAAATTTTTCCAGCTTGCGCTGGATTCGGCGTACCGTAGGTACAACTGAGAAAGCGATTTGGGCATTGGGCGGCAGAATGGTTTCAATCTGGCCGTAGTCCAGGGCGCTTGCAATGTTGTGCTGGGTAGTCTCCGAGACGACGTAGACTTTAGGCACGTGAATTTCTCCTTTCTGAATTCGAGCGACCAGTGTACACTATCTTTTCAGGGCATTGCAACCCCCTGCAAGAAAGAGAGAACACATGGATCAATTCCTATCGACCTACCCCTTCAAGAACAAGCCTTTCCTTCACCAGCAGGCTTACCTTCAGCGCTTCTGGGAAGACCCAGTAGCAGCGCTCTTTGCCGATATGGGCACAGGCAAGAGCTTCATGCTGATCAACAACGCGGCCATGCTCTACGACAAGGGCAAGATCAATGGGCTGCTGATCGTAGCGCCCAAGGGGGTGTATCGTAACTGGTACGACACCGAAATCCCTAAGCATTTACCCGAGCATATCGTCTACCGCATGGCCATCTGGTCCGCCAGCCCACGCAAAGCCGAGCAGCGGGCGATGGACGAGCTGTTCACCGTCACAGAGGACCTCAAAATCCTGGTGATGAACATCGAGGCCTTTAGCACTGCCAAGGGCACTGCGTACGCCAAGCGTTTCCTGCTGGTGCACAACGCGATGATGGCTATCGACGAGAGCACCACCATCAAGACGCCCACGTCCACCCGCAGCAAAAACACCGAGAAGGTGGGCCGTGGTGCGCGGTTCAGGCGGATCATGACGGGCTCCCCGGTCACGAAGAGCCCGATGGACCTATACCAGCAGTGCGCTTTCCTCTCAGATGGCTGTCTGAACACCAGCAGCTACTACGTTTTCCAGGCGCGTTACGCTGTGACAGTGGAGCGCCAGCTCAACACCCACAGCTTCAAGCAGATCGTTGGATATAGGCGCCTGGACGAGCTCAAGGAAAAGCTCGACCGCTTCGCGTTTCGCGTGAAGAAGGAGGAGTGCCTGGACCTGCCCGACAAGCTCTACGTCAAGCGCGAGGTGGACCTCACTGACGAGCAAACCAAGGCGTACAACGAGATGAAGACGCTGGCCCTGGCGCAGATTCAAGGCGGCCTGGTAAGCACGGTCAACGCCCTCACGCAAATCATGCGCATGCACCAGATCGTCTGTGGCCACGTGAAGATGGACGACGGCACTGTCATGGAGCTGCCTAACAACCGCATCAAAGAGTTGCTCAATGTGATCGAGGAGACGGATGGCAAGATCATCATCTGGGCCAACTACCGGCACGACATCGAAGCGATCAAGCTCGCCCTGTCAAAAGAATACGGCATGAATGCAATTGGCACGTATTACGGAGACACTGATGGCGATGAGCGCAAGCGGGTGCTGGAGGAGTTTCAGAAGCCTGACAGCGAGATGCGCTTTTTTGTCGGAAACCCCAGCACGGGAGGTTACGGCCTGACGCTCACAGCGGCGGCCACAATGGTCTACTACAGCAACAGCTTTGACCTGGAAAAGCGGCTGCAGTCCGAGGACCGTGCACACCGCATCGGCCAGACAAAGAACGTCACCTACATCGACCTAATTGCGCCTGGCACGGTGGACGAAAAGATCGTCAAGGCGCTGCGCGACAAGATTGACATTGCAACCCAAGTTCTTGGAGAGGACCTCAAACAATGGCTCATCTGATCCCCTGGTCGTACCAATTCGGGTACAAAAAACTTGAAAGAGTAGACACGTCGTCAGGACGTGTCTACAAAACCGAGGATTCTGTACATGTCCCGTCGGTGACAACCATCCTGGACAAGACCAAGGACAAGGACTTTCTGAACTCCTGGGTGGCGCGCGTCGGGCAGGCAGAGGCGGATCGGATCAAGAACCAGGCGGCCTACATTGGCACGAACATGCATGCAACGCTGGAATGCATCTTGACAGGCGAGCCAATGAAGTTTGGTACGGACTGGCAGGCCATGAAAGGACACAAAATGGCCTTTACCCTGGCCGATGCGTACTTCAGGCAGCTCACCGTGATCTACGGCTCAGAGGTGAGCCTGTCTTACAAGGATCGCTACGCCGGCACGACTGACCTGGTGGCAGAGTACCGTGGGCGCCTGGCAATTGTCGACTTCAAGCAGTCAATCCGGGCCAAAAAACACGAGTACATCACCGATTATTTCCACCAATTGGCGGCCTATGCGATTGCCCACGACGAGATGTACGGGACGAACATCGACTATGCCGCAGTGCTGATCTCCGTACAGGACGGCACGACCCAGGAGTTCACCACCACCGGCCGAGAATTTCAGGGATTCAAGGACCAGTGGATGGAGCGGGTTGAGGCTTACTCCAAGTTGCGCAGCTTGTAGATCGTGCGCAGGAGTTCTTCCTTCTTGATTTACCCTTGTGCTGGTTGTGCGGGCTGCTGCCCCTGTTGGGATGCCATAGCCCCGATTGAATCAAACGGGAACAGTTGCTGGAACATGGCCCGTGAGTCGCTGGTCGGTGCACCACCACCACCAGACTGCGGAGCAGCGCTTGACTGCTTGCCCATGCCTGGCACACCGCGCGTGTTTGGTGCAGGAGGCAACATGCGAAGTTGGCGCGCTGCTTGCCCCTGAGGAGTCACGGCAGGTTGAGGACTCTGCTGCAGCTGCTGTGGACGGGGCTCTTCAGGCGAGACATAGTTTAGAGCAGGCGTTACAGCGCTTCGGCCCACGGCAAAACCCATTTCCCCGAGCTTGTCCAAAAGCCGGTTGTAAATGCTGACCTGCTGCTTGGAGGTCTTGCCCTTCTCCAGGAGCAGAGCCATCATCTCGGGGTCCTTGGACGCTTTCTCCAGAACTTGGCGCACGCTTGCATTGGGCAGCGCGTCGAAGATTTGACGCACAGCTTTGGAGCCCGCAGACATGGCAATCAGGTTGTTGGAACCCCCGGCCGCCTGGCCAATGGTCGAGCCCACGCTACGAAGTGCCAAGTCCGTCACGGCATCTGCCCCCTGGATGAGATTCTCCATGGGGATGCCGTTCTTCAAGGCCGTTTCAACACGGACCATCGGATCAATCAGACGCTTCAAGTTCTGCATCTCACTGGCCGTCATGGCCCCGCTGGAGCGCAGTAGATTGACAATGGACGGCTGGTTTCTTGCCAGGGGCTCAAACAGGGCGCTGTTGTAGGCCGAGATGCTGAATCGGTCTGCCATGCCACCGGCCTTGGTGTAGGCATAGTCCAACACAGCAGACTTCAGTCCGTTGACGGCATCCGGGCCACTGGCCTGGGCCAGTTGAACAATCCGAGTGAGGTTCTTGACGGGGAAGTTGCTGTTCAATACGTCGCCAATCACCTGCGTGGGGTTCTCTGACGACAGAACCTTTGCAAATGCGGTCTGATCACGGATGGTGTTTGCCATCACGTTGTTTTCTTTCCGGACTTGCAACAACAGGTTCTGAGCGTGCGTGGCATCGCGCAAGTCACCCATGATCCCGAGTTTTTCCAGCATCGGAGAAAACTGCTGTGCGAACCGCGTCAGTTTGGCCGTGTTGAGCTTTTGAACGTAGGCCCCTTTTGCCTGGTCGTAAGTCGTCTCAATCGCCTCGCCGGCCAGCAGTCTCAACACCCGGTTCTGCGCGTCCTGAATGGAGGCAACCTTGTCGTTTGCCATCTCAGCCATGGGCTTGAGGTACTTCGCGTAGGTGCTGTTCTTGCCATACTTGGCGACAGCATCGTCGTACTGCGTACGCATGAACTTGACGGCATCTTCGACCTGCTCCATGCGCTGGATGGTGACGTCGGCATTGTTGCCAAACGCACGCATGACCAGAATCTCTGCCGGGACGCGCTCAGCACCTGCCTTGGTCATGTCGCCAGTCTCGGAGGCGGTCTTGGCAAACGTGCGAGTAAACACGTCGTTCAATGACTTTGAGAACGAGCGAGCAGCATCAAAAAGCGGGTTCTTGACCGAGCTCAGGTCAGACAACATGCCCTCGGCGATGCGAGAGTAAAACTCTGCATTGTTGATGTCACCTTTGCCCGCAGCTTCGCGCGCCATCTTCAGCAGTTCCGAACGGTAATTCACCAGTTCGTTGATCGGCACGTCCTTGCCTTTTGGCATGAATGAGGCTGGAATAGCCCCAGTGTCAACAAACTCCTGGGTGTTGCGCCCGGCCTTGTATCTTTGAACAGTAGCCTGGTCGACGCCAAAGGCATCCATGATCTTACGGACAGCGCTTGGCACTGCCTCGTCATACAGCGCCTCACCCACATTGGCGGCGCGATCCATGAAAGTTTGGATGGTCGAAGAAGGCCTCAAAGACGGAGTTACCAGGCGAGTTTCGTCCACAGTCCTTCTAACCGGAACATTACGGAAACGATCCCAACCTACGTCAATAACACTGCGAACGGTTTTGGACGTAGGCTTTGTCAATTCATTGATTGCGGCCGTCCACAGCTCGCTTTCAATGGTCCGCGCTTCGCGAAGCGCCATCTCTGTGTCGGCTTTCACGATGCTGCCGATCTGGCGGCGCGCGTCGGGCGTGTCCTTGGTGATGCGCGCAATCTTGGCGGCTGCATCGGCATCCGCCTTGGCCAGTCGTCCATCCAGCACCGCTTGGAACTTGTTCTCGCGTAGTTGTGCGGCAATACGAAGGGACTCCGGGTTGCCGATGCGCTGCAGATTTTCGATCAGCAACTCATACGCATCCATTGCCGCAGTGCCCTGTCTGCCGATTTGACCACCAAACTCGGCGCTGCTCTTGCCAAGGGAGGTTTCCAGGTCCATCAACGTCTGACTGCCCGACTTCTGGGCGGACGACGGAAGCACGCCAGGCGGCAGTTGTGCGCGCAGCGCCGCAATCAGGGCGGCAGGGTCTTCCTTGTTCTTTTCCAGGACGTTGGCCAGGATATCAGCGGCCCTGGTCTCCGAACGAGAGGCGTTCCCTGCAATGGCGCCCTTTGCCGCCTGAAGTCCCTGAAAAGCCAGGTCAACCCCAGACAACAAAAGACGCGATGGAGTGAATATGCCGGCAGCCAGTTCCGCACCCAGGCGTGCTCCAGTGTTTCCAGGGAGGTATGACTCAGCGCCCCCACCGGCTACGCCCATAGAACCTGCGGTGAGGCCCTCAGTTGCCATGAAAGTGGCCGGGTTACGTCGGGCAGCCTCTCCGTAAGCAGAAAGGAACCGTGAGACGCGGTTCCCGGTCATCACAGGCAGGCCGAAGGCTGCCGGTGCGCTGGCGATGGACGAACCAAAGGTCTTACCGCCTTCGCGGTAAGGCACCAGGTCTTCACGCGGTACGGCGGGGAACCAGCGATCCAGTTCCTGTCCAAACAGGTATCCCGCACCGGCACCGAAGGCCGTAGTTGCCAAAGGAATCGCAGCGGCAAACGGGCTTATGACCGGGGCCGCAGCAGCGGCCATAGGCATGCCCAAACGCAGCCCAGCGACGGCGCCTGCAACAACAGGCGTGTCTCGCGCTGCGCCTTGAACTGCGCCAGTTCCAACTTCCTTGACGCGTTCCATTGCCGAGGGACGAGCGTCCTCCAGGAAGTCAGGCGCAGGAATAGTTGGTTGCTCCTTGAAAGGCTCTGTCACAATCTTGGGTAATGGCACACCCATTACAGTTTGTCCGCCCTCAAAACGGGTCGGAACATCCTCCAAGAAGGAAGATGTGTCAACAGGTTTGGTGTTATCTTCTGCCATTATTTAAACCCTCACTGCTGCGGCGCTTTCACCCGTTTCAGCTGATTTCCCTGCCAGAGTATTTCAGTGCCTGCCGCGTACCTGCGAGCTTCGGCTTCAGTGTACACAGCAGGTGGCAATCCAAGCTCAGCGTAAATCTTACGGTAGTTCATTGCACGCTGTCGAGCCTCGGTACGCTGATCAGCAGTCAACTTCGGCCGCCCCTGGGTGCCATCAGACAGTGCCTGCTGGTCCATTTCCTTGATGCCCTCTAGCAGCGACGTGCCAAGTGCAATCAAGCGCGTACCGTAGACGTCCGGATCGGTGAAGACGGAAGGCTTGATGTTGATTACGCCCGCAAGGCGCTCCTGCTCCTTCACGCTGCCTGCGGTGCTCTTTAACAGAGCCTCAATCAGGCGCTCGGCCTTGAGTTCGGCGTTCTGACGAGCCAGCGTGAGCTCTGCCATCGGATCACCAAGACCGGGGATTTTGGAGAATGTTGCAAGGCCCGCTGCCACGGGACCCGCAACATTAAAGCGGTCCTTCCACAACGATGTGTCAGCAGTAGCGGGGGCCCGACCCTGTTGAGGAACCACGGCGCCACCTTCTGCCGGTGCAGCACCAGGGGCACCAGGGGCACCAGGGGCAGAACTTGTCGTACCCGCCGTCGGGGCACTTTCCACGCGAACAGCAGAACCACTGGGGGCCAAGGACGGCGTTGGCGCCACGGTGAATCCGCCCTTCTTACGGGCTGCTTCAGCGTCATTCACAAAGGCCGGAAGCGTGGGGACAATCTGCACGGTGTACGGCATCTTGCTGTCCGGATCAATCCGAGTCTCGGTGCGGGGCGTCCTGAGCTTTGTGATGGCCGACGAGATTAGATTGGTCTCAACGTCATTGGTTTTGCCATCGGCATAACGAGACATCATGTTGGGCATGTTGACGATATTCCACTCCCAATCGCCTTTGCCAAAGATCGACGAGCCAAGGCCCTTGATCTTCTCGGCCTGCATGCGAGCATCAGCCTTCAGAACTTCCTTGAAGAGGTCAGTTTTGCGCTTGAGCAGCTCAGTATTCTGAGCCACAACCTGGTCAATATCCTTCTCACCCTGTTGGAGTGCCAACGCCTTGATCTGGCGGTCAATTTTGTCCATCGACTCAATGTGGCGACCCATTGCAGTGGGGAGTGTCTTGACGGCCCCGGCAAGACGGGATGCAAAGCCGCCACGCAGGCGTCTTCCGCCCTCATCGGTGTTGGCTGCAAATCCAAACGCACGCTGACCCAACTCAAACAGCATCTGAGCCTCTGCCATGCCCTTGTCCGCTCCCATGAGCTTTTGGTACTCAGGAAGACGGCTTTGCACCCTGGATTCAAGGGTGGGGACGGCGGTAGGTTGCTGCGAGATCAGACTTGAGACGTTCGCTTTTGCTGCATTAACCAGTTCTGGCGAATACGCCAGCAAAGGACCCTCTGAAGCGGTTTGATCTGTGGCAGGGGTCACGCCGCTTTCATCGGACCCTACCTGAAAATGTTGGACGTACCCGCCACGGGCCATGGCCACGGGGGGTTGATCAGACGGAGGCATCCCACCAGGAGCAGCACCAGGAGCGCCGCCGCCCATGCCAGCCATCAATGAGGCAATGCCGCCATCTGCGGGAGGCGGGGGAGCGCCACCGCCTCCAGGCATGGGAGGCATGCCTGGGGGAGGAGCACCGGGTGCAGCACCAGGGGCGCCGCCAGGGGCAGCACCCATCATCGGGGGCTGTGGTCCTTGGGCCATGGGCTGTGATTGGGGCAGCGCGCCAATGCCGCCACCGCCTTGCTGTGCAAGGATCGGCTGCAACATCGCCAGCACTTGCTCAGGCGTCTCGGTTGCGGCCTTGTATCCAACGAGGTCAGCCAGTTCGTCGCGACGAGCGTCGAGAGAACGCATGTCGCCCCGCAAGTTGTTCATGAGGATTTCAGGCGAATTGGGACGACGTTCCATCATGGTTTCTTCGTCATCGTCGCCCTCATCGTCGCCCTCATCGGCCATGGAATCCATGAATCCTTGCATGATCCCGATGTTTTCGACGTCGTCGTCCATTATCTTATTTTTCATAGCCACCTCTTAGAAAAGGCCCGTACGACCTGTCGACCCGCCCATTTTTTGCATGGGGCTATTTTGCTGCATGTTCTGCTGCTGCATTGGTTGCTGCATGTTCTGCTGCTGCATTGGTTGCTGCATGTTCTGCTGCTGCATTGGTTGCTGCATGTTCTGCTGCTGCATCGGTTGAGCTTGTTGCGGAGCTTGCTGCTGCATGGGGCCGGCCATGGGCCGGGAATACGGGTTGAACGGCTGGGCCTGTTGCATCGGTTGCTGTTGCATGGGAGCCATTCCAAGGCCAGACTGACCATACTGAGCCTGTTGTTGCATCGGCTGCATTGGCTGATTCTTCATTGCCATGTCCTGCATCTGACTCTGCAAAGCCTTCATTTGTTCATACTGAGGAGCTTGTTGCTGATACTGGTCTAATTGTTGAGTTAAAGCGTTAGCCTGCTGCTGCAACTGGGGGCTCCAGGGGTTTTGTTGAAATTGCTGCTGCATTGCCTGCAACTGCGAGTACAGAGGGGAACCCTGAACGTAGTCCTGCATTTGCTGGCCCAATGCCTGGCTTTGGCTTTGAAGGCCTTGAAACTCGGGGCTTGTCATCCATGCGGGAGGCTGGGGCTGGGGCCCCATAGCCGGCAAGCCCAGTTGATTCATCATGCCTGGGGGTATGCCACCAGGAACAGGGCCCGTCATGGGGCCTGCTTGGCCCAATTGACCTTGAGGGCCCAATGGACCTTGAGGGCCCAATTGACCTTGAGGGCCCCCACTTAGTGCTGCTTGCTGCGCAAGCATCTGCTGCATAGATGCTGCACCAAGAGTGCCGAGGCCGCCAGGCATGCCCTGAGGGCCACCGAGTTGACCTTGAGGGCCGCCAGGCGTAGGCCCAATGCCGAGTTGACCCATTTTCTGGGCCATTAAGGCTTGTTGAAGGGCGCTAGGAGAAGGGTTTGCCTGTGTGGGAGGCGGCAGGTTGCGCAAATACGGATTGGCCATCGCGGGCGCCTGTGGCCGCTGCAGCGGAGCAGGCGCCCGAGGGGGAGGCGGCATCGGGGCCGGACGATTTTTATTGAACTTGCTGACGAGTGCCATGATCTAGTGTCCCTTCAGAATAATCCGGCTTTTTTGGCACCTGCGGCCGTTGATACGGCCCCAAGACCCACGCCCACTGCCTGTTGGAATGGGCTTGCTGATGGCTGGCTGGACGCCGCCGTGGACATTTGCGAGGACGGTGCGCCCTTGTAGATGTCGGACAAGAATCCTGCCTGCTGATACGGCGCATACACCTTTTGCAACTCGTTTGCGCGCTGTGCGTCCAGGGTCTGCTGGTTGAACGCCTGTTGCGACTGGCCGACGTTGTACAGGAAGTTGATGTCGCCCTGCTGCAAAGCCTGAGCCGTCTGGCCCAAAGCCCCTTGCTGCACGCCCAGCTGTCCCAATTGACCACCAAGTTGGCCAAGGCCCTGCGCAGTTGCCTGCCCAATACCAAACTGCTGCCCCGCCAACTGACCAATGCCCTGACCCAGTTGCTGATACTGCTGCCCTTGCTGGCCGTAAATGCCAGCGGCAGTTTGCGCAGCCTGGTTGCGAGCCTGCGACTGTTGCAGCATCAGGTTGGCAATGTTTTGGTTGATGGCAGCCTCTTGGCCAGCCAATGCACCGCCTTGCGATGCCAAATTGCCATACTGTTGAGCCGCTTGCAGATATTGACCTGCTGCGCCCTGCCCCAACTGAGCCTGTTGTACGCCAAGCTGGCCAAGACCTTGGCCAGCCCCTACCTGGTTTTGCGCCAGGTTGCCATACAGGCCCGCTGCACCTTGACCCAACTGAGCCTGTTGCGTTGCTTGTTGGCCGACGTTCTGGCCAGCTTGCATTTGTCGCTGCTGCTGCTGTTCAAAGGTGGCCATTGAATTGGCCTGAGCCTGGCTGTAGCCTTGCGCAAGAAGGTTGGCAATTGTGTTGGCTTTTTGATCCATCACATTACGGGCCATCTCAGCACGTTGAACACCCTCGCGTTCACCGCCAAAGGCGCCCGCTTTAACTGCTTGCGCAGCCTGACCTTGAGCAGCAATGTCCGCCTGTCGGTTAATCTGCTTCATCGTCTCGTCAATCACTTGTTGACGATACGGGTTCATAAAGTCTTGAACCGAGGCAGGGTTGTATTGCTGCGATGCGTTAAGCATCAGCCCCTGCGAGCCACCATAATTGGCGGCACCCGACCCAAGCGCGAGTTGCTGTGCTTGAGTCAGCCCCCCGATGCCTTGAGCAATCGCTGCGGTTGCAGGCTGCAAGTTAGCCTGGCTCGACTGGGCGGCCATGTTTTGGGCCGTGGCCAGTGATCCGAGGCCCGTGGCCAGGTCTTGACGCGCCGCGCCAAACTGACCCGTGGTGTCAGATGCTGCCGCACGTCGTGCTGCCTCATCCGCATACCCAAGACCTTGATTGATTTGGCCAATTCCGGATGTAATGTTTGCTGCCGCACCGCCAGCTTGCCCCATTGCCTTTTGAGCATCAGTAAACTGTTTTCGAGTGTCTGCCCCGCGCAGGATATCGGCAGCCTCACCCGTGGTGTCATACGCACTGCCCAATGCCTGATTGGCGGCGGTCATGTAGGGCGTAAAAGCCCCAATGCCCTGCGTTTCAGTTGCCTTAATTGCGGCCAATTGGGCAGGTGAAAACCCGGCCACCTGGTAGGTGGGAAGCTGCTGAGCTAGTGTCGTGGTGGGCTTGCCCGCTGCATCTACGTTGTAGGCAAGGTTTTGCGCCTGCTGAAGCAGTTTTAGCTTATAGGCTTCGATCTCCGGGGCTTCCCGGACTATCTGTTGGGTGACTGTTTCTTCTGCCATTTCCTACCCCTTAAACTGGGCCGCCTTCGAGCTTTTTCATGAGCTTGTACATGCGCGCCGCACCTTTGCGACGACTTCCACCACCAGCGTTGCGAACTGCCCTGGCTGTGAAGACAAACTCCCCGTCGGACAGCATTGCAGGAATGTCATCAGAGGTCCCGGTGCCAGGGCCGCTGATAGGACCGTTTCGACGAGGAAAATTCGTCGGCTCAGGAATGCCACCTTTAGCCAGTTGTTGAGGACGCCCATCCGGCCCATAAATCAGGGGGACACCGTACAAACCGGCTATGTTGTAGGGCTGTGCAATGCCTGCAGGGCTGCTTGTGATTCCGCCAGGCCTAATCATTCCCGGACTTCCAATCGGAATGGTGGCATAAGACGGAGTCTCAACAATCGGGCTTCTAGGGCCTGAAGGAGGCGTGTATCGATCAAGTCCGCCAGCAAACTGGTCAGGGTTATCTCTTAGGTAATCCGAACCGGTGTAGTTTCGGTTGTAAAGAGGATTCTGGTTTGGTTGCTCTGCCTCAAACCCGCCAAGGGCGGCCGTCGCTGCCACCCCAGTGGCTGCCAACGGGCCGTACTTGGTGAACATGCCTGCACCAGGCCCCACGCCAGGGCGACTTGGCGAGAGGTACTCACTATACAGGTCCTTGGCCCCGGTAACCATCTTGTCGATGAAACCAGGCGATGAAGCAGGAGTTGCGGCGCCCCGTGGCAGCAGGCTATAGTTGGTGGTTCCGCTGGTTCCGCCCGCTGCGCTGGAAAGATCAGCCGCCCCCAAAGAGCCCGGAAGTCGAACACCAAGGCCGGGTTCGCCGCTGGAGCCGGCCGGCGCAAGGCCGTAGTTGGTTGCGGTCCCGGTCCCACCTGCCGCCGTGGAAAAGTCGGCTGGGCTGTAACTGGTCCGGAAAGCATTTGCTCCGTCGAACCGACCGGTGAGTCCGGTCTCCCCGGAAAACCGATTGGGGTTAAGACCTTGGCCGGTCAACAGGTCCTGTGCCGTGCCAGTTGGGCCAACGGCTCCTGTTGCGCTGATGGGACCAGGTGCAGTTGCATCCCCACTACTTGCAAACCTGCCTGTAGCATCTGCAGGAGTGCCTTCTGCGCTGCCTGCTTGGCCTCCCTCACCAGGGCTCAGGCCTTTTAATGCCCCTGCTGTAACGCCAGATGTCAGGCCCATCTTCAAGGCGTCTGCCGTGCTCATGCCGCCCAACTTGCCAATGCCAGCGCCAATTAAGCCCGTGGCAAGGCCCGTGTTCAACGCGCCGCCTGCCGCGCCTGGCAGGTACTGGCCAAGAGAGGCAACAGGGCTTGCGCCCATGATCGTGCCGCCGCCGCCAACATAGCCCAGCGCGCCAGAGATCAAGGCATCCTTCATGGAACCGCCGGCCAAAAGGGTCGTTCCTGCGCCAGCCAGGCCTGCTGCGGTGCCCATGGAAAGGCCCACGCCTGCTGGTCCGAGGACCGTGGCCAGTGCGATGGTGCCCAAGATGCGCCCAACAGGGCTTTTGAGCACGTCTTTGACGACGTTCACAACACCTTTGACCACGCCCTTAACAGCGTCCACAATGCCGCCAAGAGGACCACCCTTAAACTCAGGTAGGCCAGTAGCGGGGTTGATCGTGCCCGAGCCACCATGGCGCTTGAGCATCGCAGCTTCTTCAGGCGTAATGTGGGCCAGGATAGAGTCGCCACCCCGACCTTTTGCAGCCAGATAGGACGCCACGTCGGCCAGGCCGCCAGAGGCCATGCCCACGGGCTGCAGCCCTTCGACGATAGGGGACATGTCCATGGGCTCTTGAGCACCAGCGCCCTGCATCTGCCGCATCTCTTGTAACACCGCGAGCATTGCGCCAATGAACTCAGGATCGTATTCTTCAGGCATGTCCCCTTCGTCCAGGGCACCCCCTTCAATCATTTTTTGGACCAGGTTTTTGTAGTCACCAGGATGTTGGCTGACGTATTCAAAAACCTGGATCAGAAGGTCAAGCTGCTCGGGCGTAAGTTGAAGGTCGCCGATGTTTTGGCGAAGGGCCTCCTTTAGCGCTGCTTGCTCGCCAGGGTTGACCATGCCAAGCGCAGTTTGCGCGGCGTCATACGAATCAGCACTTGTAACGGCCGGTCGTTGTTGGGCCTCTTCGCCCTGCATGCCCATGCCGCCGGGCATAGACATGATTCCTTCATTTGCCATGATGGTCCTTTCCGATTTGTGCCAAAGGCCTCAAGGGCCGCGCGCCGGGAAAGGACGCGATGTTGGCTGCAATTATCCGATAAAAATTCAAGTTTTGTCCACTCATTACGCTCTATCAATCTCAAGATAGGACAGATAAAAGTGCACCCCTGCAATGCTTGAGGTGACCGTAAGCACGTCTGCGGTCTCCAGAACGCATGGGATACCGTTAAAAACGTCAAAAGTGGTGTTAACGGTCAACGACCTGTCTTTTTGCAAATAGTAGGTGGTTCCCGTGCCAGTATGGGTGACCGTGATGGCCGCCACGCCAGTGCCGGTGTTGGTGACGCGCAGGGACCGCACAATGCCCACATTGGCCTCTGGAACGGTGTACAAGGCCGTTGGCGTTGCTGCTGCAGGGATCACATACTTGCGAAAATACTTATTTGCCATCTGTGCCTCACTGCGTTAGGTCGTAAAAGGACAAAGAGCCAACCGCATCGCCCGTTGTTGCTCCCGAGATCGTCCGAATTGCAACCGTGTAGATGTCGCTCGTTCCAGAAATCGTTGCGCCCAACTGCAAATCCCAGTTGTATCCAGTTGCCGCAGCCAGCCCCGGCGTACCTCCAGAAGCAGATGCTGTGGTGTAGTCGGTTTGGACAATCGAGCCACCTGTGGTTGCAGTTGCCGCAACGTCAAACTCGACATTGGAATCCGTAGGCACTGCCGACCATGACGCTCCCGTCAAGGTGGGGTTTTTGATCAGAGCTATCTCGTAGTTTTGACTGGTTGTCGGCAAAACTTGCACCCGATTTGGAAGCACTACTGCCCCCGTGCGGCCTGACGCAAGCCGGATGGAAACAACCGGCAGAAATGTCGTGCCGATGGTTGTAAGGACTGTGGTGCGCCGCGCCACATGGTCAACGGATGTCTGTTCAAACCCACCCTCCGACACGACGGAGCAACAAATCTGCGTCATCGAAGCTGCAACAGCAGCAGTTGTGGTCGTGATCTCATAGCGCACTGGCAAGATGGCGGTTGTCATGTAGACCGTGGTGCCATACTCGTTTGCAGTGTCAAAGGTATGGCAGACAATGTACTGGCCATCAATGATGAAGCCGCAGCGAACAGTGCCAACGCCCAGCCATTCAAAGTCCATCCACAGAATCTGCGGATGCGCTAAGTCCAACGTGATACCGCTGGCCCCCGTGCCATCCAGCTTGTCACCATTCCACGAAGACTGGGCCACGGCCCTGGAGTCGTCTACAGAGCCTCCGGTGTAAGAACGCAACACAAAAGAATTGGTGGATGCCGTGCGTTGGAAGAAAACGCCGTTCTGCGTGTTGAAGTAGCCGACCTTCTGGTTCAAGTTGGCCGATGTTCCGTTGTCCATGAGGAACGTCGCAAGCACCAACAGGCCTTTGCCAGGTTGATACGGGAACGAGCGGAACGTCTGACGGACCACGGACCCCACACCACCAGCAGTAACAGCCAGGGTGTTACTTGCCTGGTTGGTGTTGAATGTCAGGGAGCCAGTTCCTGATGTCGAAGTGTCAAACTGGTTGTCAGAGGCGTACCTGTTTTGGCTGTCAAACAGGGTGTAAGGCTCGCTGACGCGCAAACGTCCAAACGCATCTGTGTTTGTACCGCCAATTGAGATTGGAACGGGCAGTCCGGTGGTGTCCATAAATCCTCCGCCATCTCCATACCACGCGTATGCTGAGTCTTTGTCCTCGGTGACTGCTGGAGAATATGTGTTGTTGAGTTGAAAGATAACCTGTTCGAGCGAGCGAACCAGCTGGTTGAACTGCGCAGGATCGTAGCTACCAGTGCTTGCGTTGGGCAGTCGGACGTTGTTGATCTTACTCATCGACCGCCGTCCGGTTGGATGTCAACACGCATGGTTCCGAATCGCCAAAAACTATCCAGGTCAGAGCTCTCAATACGCAATTGAATCTGTCGCCCGCGAGCGCGCGTGCTTACAAATTGCGTAGTAGGAGTGATAACGTAGGGGTCTAGCGAGCTCGGAGTTGCCGAAGCCTGGGGATACGCTCTTAGCCGCAAGTGCACTGTAAGGTTCCCCGACTGTTGCTTAAAGTCGGGTATGAACTTCTGCATAAGCAGCATCTGATCCCCGTCGCCAATGTCAAAATACCCCGAATACACGTATGCATCAATCGGGTCACCATCAGCGTTAACTCCGGTTTCTTGACTGTAAGGGATGCTTCGCCCCGCCGTCAGTCCGTAAATTGTACTGATCGTCGCTGCCTCAGACAGCGGATCGTATTTAATCCCTATGGGGCTGCCAAAGCTGCCGGTATCCGCCCATGCCGTACGCGCCATCGTACCAACTGACCAGACGTTTTCAAGGTAGTTGTAGGTCACATAGCGGTTGACGTAGTCGCTGCTTAATGTGGCATAAAACCAGGTAATCTCATTAAACTGGGTGTTGATTGCCGCGCACACAGAAGGACCTTGAGCAAAGTTCAGGTCTTCAAATACATAGTCTTGCACGGTGCACGGTATCTTTTTTACCGAGCCGTCAAACACAAAAAAGGCGTCCTTGCTCATCCAATATGCCACACCATTGACGTCAACCGCTGAGTGCGGCCCAATGGCTCCACAGTTGGCTCCCAACTGCTGAAAACCGAAGGTGTACGGTGGCCCCAGGTATTGCTGGCTGTGCAGCGACTTGTCTGTCCATATCAGAATCTGACCACGAGAGCGAACGGCCGTAACAATCTCATTGCCGTCCGTGAGCCGTTGTCCGCCGGCCGTGTTGGTGGCGCTGGCTACAAACTGATTGATGTTTTCCTGACTGGAAAAGCGCACATACATGGGGTCCTGGGTCGCCGGATTGCCAAGCGTGGACTCTGTACCAAAACACACCAGATGTCTATCAGGGGTGGATACAAGCGCGAACCTACTCTTGGTCGGTGCGCCCGAAATCGCTGTCGCCCTTACTGTAAGCCCAGAACTAGGACTCCACTCATAAATTCCCCCATTGACCTGCTGCAAAATCAAATTTTGGCCGTAGGTGTCGAACTGCCATAGTTGAGCAAGCAATTTTACTGTTGCAGAAGATGGCCGTGGGGTTCCCCACGTGCTTAACCCCCAGGTGCCCGTACCCCAACCAAAGTCAGCAAAACTCTTGTCGGAACCAACTTGAATTTGATAGGTCGCTGTTGCCGTTCCAGCCGCTACTGCGGTAGAAATTGCTTGGGTTGGGGAAATGATTGTGTAGGCGTCAACACTGAGTACTTTTTGAATTTCAAACTCATTGGTAAGACTGGCATTTGGAATGCCGCCAGGATCGCCTGTAACGCTGCTAAACGTAACAAAATCCCCCTCAACTGCGCCATGCGCTACGTCATTTACGGTCACAGTCGTGAGACCACTTACCGTGTCAAATGTTGCGGCTCCACTTGCCCGAATAGGTGTGATATCGGCCCATTGACCACCATAAAAAACATAGACCTTACGTGTTGTTCCAACTGCAGCGTAAGGCAGCCCTCCAAGGCTGTTCCAAGTAAAAACTCCGGAGGCCATACCGACAAGATTGACTGGGCTAGACTCAAACGGAGTCCATCCGCCTACCTTCTCAGGCAGGCCGTATCGAAAGCGCACATAGTCGCTGTCCACCCAGCCGCCTTCCGCGCCGTATTCGGTGTTTTGCTTGTCGACACCCGGTTTAAGAAACAGTCGCAACAGTGGCATATCAACCCTTTGCAGCGCGCATGTTGTCGATAAGGTTGGGGTATGGACGGCCGGCTTTCTTGGCCGCACTCTTGGCGGCGGCCTTTTTTGCAGGGGTCAATGCCTTGGGCTTGCCCAAACTTTTGGGTCGTTTTTTGTCCCAAATAGGTGTGTTTTTCATGGGTTCTCCTGTGCCAAAAACAGCGCTCGTTCGCCCCTTCGGCGACGATCCAGCCCTGGCAGTACTTTACCTCCAGCCTTGTTCCACAGCAAGAGCGATTCAGCAGCTTCCTGCCATTCCTGCCGCTGGATTTTCATCCGGACCGTGGACCGCTGGAAATTTCCCAGCCCTACATTGAAGCTGAAAGAGACGCAAGCGTCGAATTTGTTTTGACGACCAGCAAGATTAGGAGCAAGTCGCAGTACACCGAGCTCAAAGCTCGCAAGGTCTTTTGCCAGAATTGCATCCACTTCCTCCATTGTCAGCGTTCTGTCCCAGCCGGCGGGGATCGGCAAATTTTTCCGCTCCTGCATCGGCACTTTAATGTGGCTTTGGTCAATCACATGCCCCACCCCTACCGTCCACAGCAATGCCGGGCACCGGTAGGGCCTGACCCGCACGCCCTCGTCGTGCTTGATCATCTGAATGGCACGGTCAGAGGTCTTCATTTCCCAAACGCCCGCCCGCCAAAATGGAAGGCAATGATGCTGGCAAATAACGCCTGGGTCTCGTTGTCCCACAACTGCTCCGCCAGGGTGGTGAAGTCAATATTGGTCCGAATGCCATGCCATACCAGGGCGCAGTCAATGCCCACCAACAGAAAAAAGAAACCATAAGTAATAACCGGGCGCACGCTTGCCCGCAGGTTCTTCATCCACTGACTGGTGCCCTCGTTGAGGGACATATCATGGGCATAGATGGCCTGCATTTCGGCTTGCTGGGCTTGGACCAGCGTCTGTTGGACCTGCATTTCGGCATTGGCCTGCACCTGGTCCAGCCGGATTTCCTCTACTCGGGCCTGGGCCGCGTAGCCCTTTTCAAGCATCTGTAGCTCGCGTTCGGTCTGCAACCGCGCCAGGTCAAGCTCATGGCGCTTGTCGGATTTGTCCTGGAAAAAGTCCAACAACTTGGGCAGACCGCCCATGAGGAAGGAGATGAGTGTGGATAGTAGTGTTAGCATTAGTAACTCTTTTTGGTTAACATTGATGAGGCGATAAGCAGCATGGACTGGGCATCCTCTACGCTCTCAGGTCGATCTTTGTACCCGACGGTAATTTGACCGATGAAACGTGTTGCGTCCGGTGGTATAGAGATTCGACAGCCGTAGGTGACACCAACCTCGACGTACCACAGGCCAATTTCGCTTTGTGGCTTGTGGTAATCACCGCATGGCGTCTCTCCTGCCATGAGTTTGACAACGTCTGCGTTATTGTTGGGATTTTGGGTAAAGAGGCCGACATCGATGCCCTCCATGCGCTTGTCGCGCCCTTCCTTCGTATACGCCCGATACAAGACCCGGGTGCCAAATAACGGGTTGACCTTGAAGATGGCCACAGTCTGTGCGCCACCGTACTTGAAGAGGATTGCCGCTGCGTCGTCCGCCCGGGCCTCGTTGATGCTGGGTAGCTTCTGGCTTTCCTTGTAGGCCCCAACCAGCAGCTCTTGGTTGCTGTAAACAAACCAAGCGCAGAACCCAAACACGAACATGAGGAGCAAGGCAATTAGCTTGAAAGGGCTATCCACATACGACAGTATGCGGTCTAGTACCCCCAACGCCTTGTCCTCACTCATTTCCACAGCCCTTTCGATATACCCCACTGGACCAGCCAGTACATTGCTAAACCAAACACTGCTACGACTGCCACTGAAAGCTGGATGTCTTGCATCATCTCTTTGCGCTCCCTAACCTTGGATGCATCAATTATCTTTTGCTTGACCGCCTCGGCCTCCTCCTTAGCAATTTGTCTCCGCATCTCCTCTCTGGTCTTGACCATGTCGTGCCAAATTGCACCTTGCCCAGACCAGACGAGCACTTCATACAGCTCGTATTCTTGCTTCTCAAGCTCCCGTCGCTTCATAACAACGTCCATCGCCTCGGCAGTGAGCTCCGCATCCGTTTTCTTGGGCTTGACACCATTGGCCTTGTCCCACAACGCCTCGCGCTTTTCCCTCTCCTTGACTACCTCGGCCTTCTCAAGTACTGCCTTTTTGTCGAAGTAGTCCGCAATTGTCTTGGTTATCTCATTGGCATCTTTGCCTAGCTTGATAACCTCTTTGATCGTTGCAACGGCGGCTTTTGCGCCTGCAAACGCAACGCCAATTGTGATTGGGTCCATATCATGCCATTACCCCATCGTAAACCCGCCGGCGGCAGGCACCGTAGTGGTGTGAATAGCCACATTCTGCAGCGGTTCTGACAAATCCTGGCCGCAGTCATTGCACTTTAAAACTGCCAGTTCTTGCTCATCAACATCCCTGTTGCATGCCGGGCAAAAAATCTCCACCGTATGGCGCGGAACCGTTGACCCATCAATTTCAACCGCTTCGTATGTCTTAATCATTTTTCAAGCCCCTTTACATCAACAGCAAGAACCTGCCGCCGCCGCCACCACTCGCAAAGCCAATCCATCCCGTGTTATTGCCCCCGTCGACGTTACCAGCCCCGGTTGCATCCCACGTTGCCCCACCGGTAGCATATGAATCTGTAATGCTGAGGTATGTTGGCGAGATTGTTCCAGAGGAATCTGACAAAGTGAACTGTGCGCCAGGAGTGCTACTGTTAATCGCAACCAAATTCCCAAAAGTGCCCGACAGCCCAAAATTAGACACGGTCTGCGTTGTTCCAGCAGTAAAAGTTACCGTGGCAGGCTGCGTGGTATTGGTGATGTTGTTGAAGGTGTTGGAGCCGCTGATGGTCAACGCCCCAGTACCGCCTTGATTAAGGTTGTAATAGGTTAAGCCGCCACCAGCAAAAGTTTTTGCCGATGCGCTTGTCATAGATACGGTGGATGTACTTGGATTAAGAGCTAGGCCCGTCGTGGTGGCCGTGCTCCACACAGACGCGCCAGAGCCAGAAAGTGTCCAAGTACCACTGCCCATGTTTAAGGTACGAGTATTGCTGTTGCTTGAAACAAAAGAATCTGTCGTAACATTAAAATTTGCAGCGGTAAATGTGCCTGAAGTAAGGGACAAACTACCGGCGGAAGAAAGAGCATCAGCAAGCGTTACGGTAGTGCCAGAGCCAGAAATCTGGATGTCGCTGAGCGTTTTACCATTACTTGTGATTGTCCCAGAAGCCTGAAAAGATGGGTTAACGGCTGTGTAAGTTCCGCCAGGGTCCAAAGTCAGATCACCCGCCATGCGCAATAGGGTTGTGACCGAGACGGTGCAGGTAGAGCCGGTAAATATGAGGTTTTTAAACCATGAGTTGTTAATTGTTAACGTGGACGTCCCCGCATTAACTGTTAGGTTTGGTGCGTTTGATGTTGAGCCGCCGAGGCCGCCAAATGACACCGTTGCGGTTGCCGCCTGATTGCGGGTAAAAGCACCCACTCCTGTCCAAGTAAAGTTAGTAGCATCCGACATACCTAACACAGTCGTTGAAGCAGTTGTGCTGGTAAGTGCAATGTTGCCAGTGCCAAAAGCAATTGCTCGGGTGCTTGATCCGGAGGAGGAAAAGTTGCCCGTGCTTAAATTAAACCCGGCAAGATTAAGCGTACCGTTAGTCAGTGTGGCAGTGCTAGTTGTCCCAAGCGTCATGGCATCAGCAAGAGTATATGTGGCGCCAGAACCGGTGAAAGCAGCGGAACTAAGGGTTTTACCATTACTTGTGATTGTCCCAGAAGCCTGAAAAATTGTGCCGACCGTGGTGTAAGTTCCGCCAGGGTCTAAAGTCAAATTACCGGCTATGTTAACTGAACCGCTTGCCATCGAGACGGTGCAGGGAGAGCCTGTAAAGTCAAGGTTTTTAAACCATGAACTGCTGGTAATTGTTAGCGTGGACGTCCCCGCATTAACTGTTAGGTTTGGTGCGTTTGATGTACTGCCGCCGGCAGTTGAACCAAACTGAACAGTGGCTGTAGCCGCCTGATTGCGGATAAAACCACCTGTACCTGTAAAGGTAAATCCGCTGGCTGTTGACATACCTAACACAGCCGTTGCACTGGTGGTGCTTGTTAATACAATATTTTGAGACCCGAAAGAAATTGCCCGTGTACTGGCGCCAGAGGAGCTAAAGCTACCAGTGCTTAACGTAAACCCATTAAGATCAAGAGTACCGGTATTTAATGTAAAAGTACGATTTGCAGCAATAGTGCAAGCATCAGCAAGAGTTATAGTGTCACTTGTTGAATTGCTGACTACGACGCTGTTAAGCGTTTTGCCTGAGCTTGTGATTGTGGCGCTTGCAAGGAATGTAACAGGAAGCGCCGTATAAGTACCACCAGAAGCCAGGGTCAAATTACCGGACAGATTAACACCGCTGGTCGAGCTTACTGTAACAGTGCTTGTGGAGCCTGTAAAGACAAGGTTTTTAAAATATGAACCGCTGGTAATTGTTAGCGTGGACGCCCCCGCATTGACTGTTAGGTTTGGTGCGTTTGATGCACTGCCGCCGGCACTTGAACCAAATGTCGCCGTTGCAGATGCCGCCATGTTTCTGGTAAAACCGCCTGTACCTGTAAAGGTAAATCCGTTGGCTGTTGCCATGCTCAACATAGTTGATCCAGCGGTTGTAGTGGTGAGTGCAATGTTTCCTGAGCCAAAAGCAATTACACGAGCATTTGAGTTGCTAGAACTAAAAGTGTTAGTGCTTAAAGTAAATCCCGCGAGGGCAAGAGTACCGGCACTCAGTGTGGTGGCCTGCGAGACCGTCATTGCACCCGCAAGCGTCACCGTGCCATTTGGGCTAAGAATAGTAATGATATGAGGAAACGTAATTCCAGCAGGAGTAATTGATTGCGCAGTGCCACCAGAAAAAGTAATTGCTCCGGTTCCGGTTAGTGTGACGCCAGTGCCATTAATCCAATTGCCAATAACATCGAATGATAATGTGCTTGTAGCCAATGTCATTGCGCTGGTGCGCCCAGACATGTCAAGAGTTCCAATTAGATAATCGTCGTTGAGTGTGATCGTGCCTGTAACACTGCCCGCCGTGTTGTCAAACACCGCAGTATCTTGCGCTAAAGGAAAATTGTTTACAGCCGGAGAGCCACCAGAGGAAGTGGCCCAACCTGTTGCAGACCAGCTTTGTGCGCCAGAAAGGTTCCAGTAAACTGTTTTGGCAGCAGGAAAGGTAATGCCGCTGTTATTCCCACCGTTACCAAGACGAGTTCCCGTAGCTGGAGCAGCAGCGCCTGAAATTGTTATATTTTGGAAGTCTGTGTCAATTAACGACACCGCTGCACAAGTTAAAGTGCGGACAACAAGACCCCCACTAGACCTAAGACATATGCGAGAGACAGCACTTGTCCCTGTTGATGTCGTTAATGTTCCCGCAACTGTTTGATCTCCAGAAAAAACAACATCCATAAATGCTGCGGTTGATGCCCCAGTAAACGAAAGATTGTTAAACGAGTTATTACCAGTGATGGATATGCTACCGGTCGTACCTGTTGGCCAACTGACATTGTAGTAAGTAAAACCCGCACTGAGGAAGTCGCCAACACCAGTAATAACAATTGTTGAGGTGTTTGCGTTCAACGTCAGGTTAGTACCTGTGGATGTAGACCAAAGAGTACCGCCGCCTGTTGATGTCATAGTCCAAGTGCCAGACCCCATCGTAAGGGTTCTAAGGTTGGAATTGCTAGAAGTAAAAGTACTAGCAGTGACGTTAAAATTGTTGGCGTTCAGTGTTCCATAAGTCAGCGTCAGCGTGCTGCTAGAAGTAAACGCATCGCCTAGTGTAACGGTGATGCCTGAAGCATTGACAATGACTGAACCAAAGGTTTTTCCTGCGCTGGTAATCGTTCCAGTGCCAGCGATTGTCATACCGCCGGTGTAGGACATTGTCATACCCGACACAAGCGTCACGCTACCAGAAACAGTTATGTTGGCTGTTCCAGTTAGTGTCCCTGTAAAACCTGTACAAGTAATCGATTTTGCCCCTGTGTTACCAGTTGCAATCGTCACAACACCAGTTGAGTTTGCATCAAAAAACACATCGTCAGCAGAAGTAGGTACAGTCTGACCACCAGCACCACCAGAGGTCAGCGCCCATTTGGTACCAGCAGTGCCGTTCCATTGGTCTGACCCGCCCACCCAATACCTGTTTGCCATGCGTTACTCCTGCGGAGTTTCAACAACCGGATTGACCACTGCGAGCCAGTTGCTAAGTCGTTCCTGCTTCATGGCCTCCAACTGCTCCTCCGTCAAACCATGGTCATCTGGCAGGTTCAAAGCATCGCAAAACGAGCCAAACGGGGTGTCGAATTTAAAAATGATTTGCATGATTGCTCCTTATGTTTGGGTAGTTACAGCGACTACATCCCAACGGGTGTTGGTGCTGTTGTAGATGCAGCCGACATAAAGCATCTTGTTGATGATCGTGGTAGTCGGCAAGGTGGTGCCAATCGCAGTGTAAGTGGCATTCCAAGTGATAGCCCGGGCAGTACCGTTGTCCAAAATTCGTAGGATCAACTTGTTGCCGTCTACTGGGGTTCCAGTTGGTGCGGCTACAGTTAGAGCTTGATCCTGCGCGGTCAGATTGTATTGATCAAACGCGGAGATGTCAGGCGTCAGCGTAGCCGTTGCCGCAGAAGTTGAGGTGCGAGGATCGATTCGCTTGTTGGTCAGCGTAGCCGTACCGTTGATGGTCGCAAAACCGCCCGTTGCGTTGGCATTGTTGCCAAGGGCGGTAACAACCCCAGTCCCGGTGGTAGTTGACGACACCCCCGTGCCCGATCCGCCGCCAAGCAACAGCGCACTGGATGCCAAGGTTCCAGACTGAGTAACCAATCCGCCCGTTGTGTTTGATGCAGCGGCCGCAGCGGTGGCTACGCCCGTCCCAAGTCCCTGCAACATGCCAATAGCCGCAACAGAGGCAATTACAAAATCGCTTCCGTTCCATACCACACAGGCAGTGGCCCCGCTAACAATGGTCACCCCAGTAGTTGCAGCGCCTTTTATGACAACGGAGCTGTTTGACTGATTGATGACCTGATAAATTTTTGCCTGGCTGGGAGCAACAACGTTCCTGGTTGTGCCAGGCGTGCCCGTGATAATCAATGTTGACATCCGGGCCTGATTACTTGAGCCGCTCGTCGTGGAAAGGGTCACATTTGCCGCTGTGACGCTGATTGTGGAGGCGTTTGCTACTGAATCTTCAACAAGCGCGGTAATCTGGTCATTGACCACGGTTCCCCAAACGCCAGACTCAGTGCCCGTGACTGGTTGAGCAAGGCCCAAAAGAGTTGTGTAATTGATCGTCATTTCTGCCTTCCTTTACGTAACAATCTGGGTCCACACGGCTGTGTTCCCGTCATCTACGACAACCCAGTTCCCTGACTGCGAATTGTCAACATTTTGCCAGTTTGCAGACTGGTTGTCATCCACCACGGCCCAAACAAGAACTTGAGCCACGTATCCAGTTGCCTGGACCCCAGCCACAAAAACATCCGTTCCTATCCCTACTGTAACGGCGCCAACACTCCCGGCAGCTGCCATCCCTACAACTAAAACATCTGTTCCGATTCCAACAGTGGCCGTCCCTAGAAAGGTATCTGCTTGAACGCCAGTCACATTGACCAGTGAGGTAACCTCTACCAGGGCATCTCCAACAAGGGCCTCTGCCTGTAGGCCCTCTGCATAAACGTCTGCATTGGCAGCAACGTCGACGGCTTCTACATACCCGATAGCCTCAATTCCAGTGACTAAGACATCCGTGCCAGTCGCCACATCTACCTGGCCCACGCCTCCGGTTGCGAAAACCCCTACAACCGGGACATCAATCGCGGTTAGGACTTGAACGGAGCCCACACTTGTTGTGGCGGACAGCCCCGAAACAGGGACTTGGGCTGCGCCGGTAGCAATAACGCTGCCAACAGACGCGGTAGCAGTGACGCCTGATGGACTTACGTTAGCGGTGCCGGTGACTGACACACTGCCAACGGATGCAGTGGCAGAAACACCAGAGGGGCTTACATTGGCTGATCCGGTGACCGTGACACTACCAACACTGGCATTTGCCGACAGTCCTGTGACGCTGACACTAGCGTCAAGTAAAACAGTGACCGATCCAACCTGACCAGTGCCCGTGGGAAGAGAGGCAAGACTCTGCCCCCAGGGGTCTTCCCCCCAGCCTACGCCAGAGGCGCCCCATCCCTGGAATCCAACGGTTGCATCGGCCACCAGGCCTCCTTACGCAATGCGGATAATCGCACTGGTAGCGTCGGCAGTTGGGAAGATGATGGTAAACGTGCCGCTGGTGGACGTTTTTGCGCCGCCAAAGTCCAAAATACACACGGACGGATTACCTGCAGCCGAGTCGTTGTAGATCATTGCACCGTACGCTGTGATGGTGGCGCTGGTGAACGACAGATCAGCAAAATCAGTGAATGCGGTCGTGCCAGTCGACGTTGGCGTGACGTTCGTCAGCGCCCCACCGCCCGCAGCATACGTGCCCGATGCTGCCACCTCGTTGGTGGCCGTGTAGGCGGTCGTAGCAGCGGTAAAAGACGCGTTATTGTCGTACATGGCCAACTTAAACGTGTCTCCCGTGCCGGTTGTGAAGTTGTGCACCGCCTTCATCAGCTCCACTTTGAAGCTGGTGCACATGTAGTTTCCGGAAAAAGCCATTTTTAATCTCCTAACAAATGAACTAACTCAGGGTGCCCTGCTGCGCGCAGGCGGCTGGCAATTGTCGACCGGTCCTGTTCGACGGCCTCTTTCAAATAAAACGCCACAACGTGTTTGACGCTCTCCTTGAAAGCTCTTGCCTGCGCCTGGACTGCCGGATGTGACTGGTCCCCGACATAGATAATCTTGTCGGCAGCCCGATTTGCCAGCTCTTCCACCGACCATCCACGATTTTCGGTGGTTTCGACAAATACGCTTCCAACAAGTACGGGTGCAGGTGCAGTAATCATGGCCCAGGTGAATCCGATTTAAGTGGAATGCGCATCATGCCATCACGATACTCATCGCGACGACGACGACCCTGCTGCTCAAGACCAAGACCTTGTACTGCCTCTTTGTAGGTAGCCTTAAAGTACTGCATCATCTCCGGTGGACCCTTGGTATAGCTGTAGGCCTGAATCAAACAGGCATACAACAAGGCCTCTGGCGCGTTTGTGCTGATCCAGGTTGTGGTGTTGGTCGAAGATAACTGTGGGGGCCTATAAATGAAGCCCAATTCAACAGAATAATTTTGATCCGGGGTCGGTGCAATGTAGAACGTGTTCTGATCCCACACCGAATAGTACTTAGGCGTTCCCTGAGTGGCCCCATTAGACCAGTATTCCTTCATGAACGACGTGTCCCTGAAGTCCAAGAAGATTTGATCCCCACTAACTGGCGTCAAAATCATGTAGCGATGCGTCAGTAGACCATCGGGGGCAGTCAAAAACTTATTTCCTTGTGACATTGAGCCCGTCATCTCTCGCTTGAAGACGTCAAGGTCAATCTCGCGAAGAATCTGGTTCTCCGCCATGGTGATGAATGTGTTAATGACCGGTTCAGTGAACACGTTGCTGTTCACCTCGGTGTAGTTTCGAATGTTGGTGACAAGTTCGTCGTAGGTCATGATATGTTCACCATCACTTTCCCAACAACGCCTTGCGCAATGAGAGCTTGATCCTGTACATACGGCCGCATGTCAGCAGTGTTTTGGACGCTGCCATAGCTTTGGAAGGCCGTAAAACCTGGCGCACCCACAAAGACCGATACGGGCTCGATACGGTCAGGCCGAGGCTCTTGCAGTGCAATGGCGTCCCCACGATATCGCAAGGGCTCAAGCTGGGGTTCTTTTGGCTCATAGTCATCTGGACAGACTTTGAAGCCTTTCCAGTTTTTTCGCAGGGTGTTGTACGGGTAACGCTGCCCGCAGTAGTCGCACAATCCGTACGAGAACTTGCCGGTTGCGTAAGCCATGTCATACCCCTAAGTCCGGAACAAACTGCACGCTGGCAGTGTCTCGGTCTTCTGCTGCTGCGCGCTGGAAGTCCTCGTCATAGATGGCCTTGAGAGCAGATGCTCGATCAGGGGCAAACTTGAGGGACAAATAGTACGCCAGGCCAGAGGCCAGGCACGGCAAGAACCGAAAATTCACGTCCGCCGTGTTGGTGTAGTTGCCAGCATCCTGAATTCTCCGGATGCGGTAATACACAAAGGTGTAGTTCTTGTCCGCTGCGGGGTAGAAAAACACCTTGGGGGTGTTGGTTCGCTGCACATAGAACTGCGCAGGACGTGCTTGGGAGGTCTTGTTGGGCACATTGAGGTAGTCCTCTCGGCTGATACGCTCAATGTAGATGTCCGTCGAGACCCCGGCGCTCGGATCACGGATGACGGCCTCCAACACGTTGACCACAGATGCATCCAACGAGATTTCATTGGTGCCCTGGACCAGCGGATACGTGGCCTGTTCAATCGTCCACAAGTTCAACCCGCGATTGGCCCAGTCGAGGAACAACAAATTGAGCGAACGGCGCGACGATGAGAGCTGATAGCCACTCGTCGGCCGCATTCCGCAGCGCTCAAACGCTTCCTCAACCAGGTCGTCAATCGACAGGTTAAATGTGGTCGTGCCCGAGGTTGCCATTTAGCAAGCGCCGCCTTTTTTGTAGGACTTCACCATGCCGCCACCCATTTTGCCAATGGGCTTGCCCATGGCCATGCGCTTGTGCTGATTCATGTTGCCTTTATTGGCCATGCCGCCCTTGTTCATCATCACGGGGCCAGTTTTTTTACTGTCCTCGGAGACCATATGATTTTTTGCGCCGCTCATCACAGCACCGCCGCCACGAGTGGCGCAACCCATACCTTTTCCAGCCATGATTAGGCTCCTTTCTTCATTGCACGGCCCTTAACGTCGGCCGTTTTACGTTTTACGGCACGGCCCATCTTGTCGGCCATGTCTGAGTTCTTCATCATCGAGCCATCAGGCATCTTGTGCATGCCAGGCATGCCCCCTTTGGCCATTTTGTTCTTGGCAGTACGCATTCCGCGCACCGGAAGAGCTTTTTTGGTTGCCATTTCATCCTGCCTTTCGGATTTCATCCAACTTTGCCTCAAGCCTGTTAAACCGTTGGTCCACGTGGATCAAGAATTTATCAAATCGGTCGTCAACTTCCTTGCGTGTGACATGGTCCCGAGCAACCTCTTCACGAGTCTTGTTCAGGAGAATTCCCAATCGGCTTACCTCGTCGAATTTTGCCTTCAACAAGAAGCCCATGAGCCCCACAATCGCCGTCAAAACGACGTTCCATATCATCATTTCCACAGCTCAGCACCTCCAACGCTTTCGCGCCTGGCGAAGCCGGCTGTTCGGGTCCTTGGCAGCCTCAGGAAAATCCTTCATCTGGCCCTCGGACCTTGCACAATATGATGCCCTACGCTTAGCTTCTGCAGGCGACGGTGTTTTGGTAGTCACCGCCGTCTTCAATTTGCTTCCGGGATTGGCCTTGCGGTATGCTGCAACGCCTTTTTTGGTCATGCCTGCACCTGCCTTGGTGGCGCGGAAGTTCCCGCTCTTCACCGAGGTCTTGATACCCATGCCTTTGGAAGCCATTACGCAGCCGCTCCGCCTTCGAACAGGACCGTCACACTCAGGACTGTCGCGCCAAACTTGACGTACATGCCTGTGGTGAACAAGAGGCCTTGCTCAGGGATCACAAAGTTTTGAGAGTCTGCAACGGTCGTTGTGGACAGCGTCATGATTAACGGATCAGTGTCCGAATCACCGTCATAAAACTGAATCAACGAAGGTCCGCCTGCTCCATGCGTGAAGTACAGGCCGTTCATGCGCGTGCGCCCATTTACGGCTTGCCCTGTAGCCGTTTTATAGACGGCATAGATGTTACTGGCGCTCATTTAGTTCCCCTTGTTAGGCGGGGGTGATAGAAGTCGCGTCAGAACCTTTCCAGTCGGAGGTGGTGGCGGTTCCGGTGGCCACGTAGATGACCCCAGTAGCAATATCAATCACGGTCTTGCCGACTGTTTTATTGCTCGTGTTGATCACGTCGGCGGCATCGCCCAATTCGGCTGCTGTTGCGACGGGGAAGACAAAGCCGTTGTCAGACTTGACTGGGCCAGAGAAAGTGGTTTGAGCCATGATGGTCCTCACATGCGAGTTGGGGCGTATCTGTCTGCATGTCGTCAGCCGGGACTGTCAGATACGCCGGAAACCCCGGAATGGGTCCAATATAACCTAATTGTGGAAAAAGAAAAAGGGGCCGAAGCCCCTTTTTCTTGATTGGAAGTGCCCAATCCGTTGCTTAGGCTGCGCCAGGCGAGCCAAAGATGCCACGCGGGTCGCTGAAGCCGAAGCTGTAGCGCTCGCGAGCCTTGTAGCGCACGTTGCCGGTGTCGAAGTCGCCTTCGAACGCGGTTTTCAACGAAACGCGCTCAAACATCTTCATGCCGTTGGGAGCGTCGGTCTTGATGAACCATGCGTCCGGATCGGTCAGGAAGTGGTTGACCACGTAACCCTGGGGAACCATGCCCATGTTGCGGACAGCGTTGATGTCGTTGTCAGCGGTGCCAACACGCAGAGTGGACTTCAGGATACGGTCGCCCGTGAACTGCAGTTCCTTCGGCAGAATCAGCTTCAGGCCCTGGACAGCGATCTTCAGGCCACGTTCATCGGTGAACGCGGCGATGTCGATCAGCGCCTGCTCCAGAGAGGTCTCGGACAGGTCAGCGGCCGTAGCCAGGGTGTTGGACAGGTTGGGACCAGTCAGGGTGGGGTGGTTGGTTGCGCACAGAGCAACACCGTCGCCACCAATAGAGGTGGTGAAGGCGCCGTTCAGCACAGCCGCAGCCTTAATCTGCTTGGTTTGGGCCATCGAGCGGGCCAGGGCCTTGGTGTAGCGGGCTGACAGACGGTCGTAGAGGTTGTCCTCCACGGCTTCTTCGGTCAGCGAGAACGCCAAAGCAATGGTCTCGTGGGTGTAACGAGCGGTGTACACCTCTTGCGCCTGGTCGTAGCCGACGCCAGCGCCTTCGGTTTTCACCGGAGCTTCTGCAAAGCCCGACTCCATCACTTCCTCTTCGAATGCACGATCAGAAGTTTCGACGGAATAGATTTGCAGGTGCTCGTTCTCGTAGTTTTTGTACTCAAGACCGAACAGAGCATTGAGACCAGGCTCAAGCTCTTTCACCAGTTGTGCACGTGAAATAGCCATGGTTGATCTCCTTAGGTGCTAAAGCCCGGCGTGCCAGTGCTGCCGTACATGTGCTCATTGATCATCACAACGAGAACGGCGTATTGGCCCATCTCATTGCCCGGTACGTTCCACAGGCCAACGGCCTTCAGGTTGGCAGTTGCTGCCTCAGTGAAGGTGCCGCTCATGGTCATGTTGGACAAGCCAGTCGTGGTGCTACCCGTGGTAGAGGCCGTGATATCAGCGTTGGTGCCGATATTGGCTTGCGTGGGAGTGCCAGCGTTCTGGATGATAAACAACTGACTGGGATCGTCGATCACGTCAGCCACGATCTGGCCAGCGGTGATGTTGACGGAACCAGGATAGTAGTTTTTCCAAGTCGGCTTGCCGGTAGTGGGATCAATGTAATTGCATCCATTGAACACGCCTACGGCCACGGTGTGGTTCGTGTTGTTAAATTTGACCAAGTAACCATTGTCAATGGTCACCAGATCACCCTGATAGATCGCCCCGGACTGGTTATCAGCAATCAAGTATCCGTACTGTTTTTGACCACCAGTAGCGGAGAGATTGCCGAGAGGACGCAGACCAAAAGGCTTATTTACGTTTGCCATTTGATGTTTCCTTCAAAAAGTTGATTTCACTGGCCGCGAGAGCCACCGAATGAAACGCGGGACTGGCGTGTAGGCTTCTGAATGGTCATGGTGTTGTGTGCATTCGCTTTCATCAGCTCATTGTCGACAGCCTGCAATTGGTCGTTCGCACGAGAGTTGTAATACGCATTGCGCTCTTGAACCGTTTCCTTGGGAATACGTGCTAGGAGCAGACCTCCCACGCTGATCACACCAGCATGTCGGCCGTCTTCTACTGTTGGAACCTGGTAGTCAGGGTACTCGTCGCCGCGAACCAGCTCATACCCCTCACGGAGTTTTCCAGCCACGTTCGTGCGGTCTTCTACCCCACCTGCTTCGGCCCGAATCCAACGGTGCTCGAATCCCGGAGGCGCGGGAGGCGCGTCCAGACGAGAAGGCGGTGCCCAGGGCTTGCGTCGCGCATCTTTTTCACGCGATTCGGACGCGCGAGCAGTGCGATTAAGAACGGGAATTTTAACGTCAGCCATGTTTTACTCCTTCACGTATTTGGCGTATTCCTCAAGAGGAACACCCAGCTTTTTGGCAATTGCAACTTGACTTGGGGTCAATTTGACAGTGCGGCGTGCATTGTTGATACCCGATGATCGGGATGCAGGTGCCACCGTTTGCACGGATCGGGCGGCCCTGTTAGTTTGCGCCTGATTTCCACCCCCCAATTTATTCGGGAAAGTTTGTTTCAAGCGGTTGTCAAGCTCATCATAATACGCATCGCTGTTGGGGTCAAACCCCTCAACCTGAATCAACTGGCGATGGATGCCCCAAGCGGCATGTGTCATGGCAGTGTCGCGCCCGTACCACGGATTGCGCTCGGCCCAGTCTTCCACCCGAGGATCAACCTCCTGTTGGACCGGAACTTGGGGCTGCATTGCGGCCTGTTGGGCGGCAACCTGCTGTTGGTATGCCCACTCCTGAGCTTGCTGCTCGCGCTGTTGGGTCGCTGCAGCAATCTGGCTTTGCTCCATGGTCATTGCTGCCAGGCGCTGTTGGGCTTCGGTCTCGGTGTCAATGTCGCCCTCTTCGCGCGCCTTGCGAATAATCTGCTTGAGCGCCACAACCTGGGTCTGAACACGGCTGTTGGCCTCGCCCAAGCGCTCCGTGTCTACGTGCATGTACTGCTGCTCAAGCTGGGTAGCTCTTGCCTGCACGTTTCTGGCGTAATCCAGGGCAGCCTGCTCACGCCGCTGGGTCTCGCGCAGGCGAGCCGTTAGCTTGTCAATGCGCTTCTTGACGCCCTCACTGTACTGATCCAGTTCGCTGCCGCCAGAGCTTTGCTGCTCCGGTTTGCTGACGACTTCGGCCGTTCCGTCCTCGGCAACGGCTACCGTAGCCGGACTCTCGTCCTCGCCAATCTTAAATTCCAATTGCTCGTTCATAGAAGCGCTCCTTTACATGTGCAGAATGTCTTCGGGACTGTTCACGACAGCCAAAACCTCATCGTCGTTCAACAGACGAATCTCACCCCCGTCGATTGGGATGCGAGCACCCGCATATCGACCGAAAATGATCCAGTCACCCTTCTTGCACCAAGGGCCGGCAGGGAACTTGCCCTCGTCCGCGTATGCAAGATCGCCCATCTTCAGCACGTAGCCACACACGGTGGCCAACTGCGTCTTACGCTGGGTTTCTTCGGCCAGGACAATGCCTCCCTTGGATTTTTCAGCGCCACGATAGGGCAGGATGGCAATACGCCACCCGGTAGGGGTTGGTATGGTGTCGATGACGGCCTGATCGAGCTTCTCAGGGTCAAACCCAAGCTCGGTGTAGGCGTCTTCCAGCACAGGCCCTTTGGCTGCAGCTTCCTCAGCCCATTTTCTTTCCAACGCAGTGAGTTGGAGGGCTGGAGCTTCAACAGATACAGTAGCGTCAGAACTTTCCATGGGCTTCCTTTTAGTTAATGAGGTCTTCGTCATCCGTGACCTTCTTTAGAAGCTCTTTCACGGAATCTTCTACCATCCTCATACCTTCAAGGCGACCCATCATGAAGCGATAACGCTCCATGTCTGTAATGGTGCCGTTCAAGACAATCTGCTTGGACTGTTCCTGAAGTTTTCTGATCTCTTTCAGAACTGCTTCTGCAAATTCGAGCATGGTAATTCCATGAAATGCAGGTGGATTTGGCCCCACCCGTTGGCACGGTTGACAGTGATCAGTATATCTTAACTGGACGGTTACCGTCTTTCTTTTTCACAATCATTGCAGGGCCTTGTACGCCCTTGGGCGTCTTGACGGACCCGCCAGCAGCCATTTTGGTCTTGCCGGCCTTGCTGTAGGCGATTGCAGCAGCCTGTTTCACGGCAGCGGCCTTGCTCTTGGGCGTGCTGGTACCGATTTTTCCGTCCTTTTTGTAGTCGCGAACGATCTCGCCGATGTTGGCGCTGATCGTCTTCTGACTGGAACCCTTTTTAAGCGGCATTTTGAACTCCTTGTGGTGGTTGCCCTATCTTGGCCTCTTGGAGCGCCAATTTCTGTTGATTGAAGGCTTTGGTGTCCTGCAATTTCTGCTGGTCCATAGCCAGGCGCTGCTGGTCGATCTGGTTCTTGGCCTGGTCGTTCTGCGCACGCTGCTGCAGCTCGGTTTCCTTGAGCTTGATCAGCGGGTCTGGGCCCTCGTCGCCACCTGCAAGCTCTTGCTGCATGTCGCGGACCTCTTTCATGCCCAAAGCAATCTTGAGAGCAATCATGCCC
>Ga0255096_1000103_pt1 | contig 49581 bp, 64 predicted proteins | sample Colum_Atlam_RepA_2_FD_188563 | JGI IMG/M metagenome (GOLD analysis project Ga0255096, IMG submission 188563) | Freshwater microbial communities from Columbia River, Oregon, United States - Colum_Atlam_RepA_8d | ecosystem: Environmental > Aquatic > Freshwater > River | place: USA: Oregon... | reverse complement strand
CCCGTGCCTGAATGTGAACACCGAGAAGGGTGTATGGCACTGCCACCATTGCGGGTGGTCAGGTGGTCTCGGGTCTGGTGTGATCAACCGCTCGGCTCCTCCGAACCGACGCGTCTATCACCGCCCTGAGTTCAGACCTGCGGTTCTGTCAGATAACGCCATCACGTTTCTGACAAAGCGCGGTATCACCACCGACGTACTCATCCGCAACCGCATCGCGCTCGAGAGAGTGTGGATGCCTCAGATCGAGGAAGAGGTTCAGGCGATCGCGTTCCCGTACTTCAAGGCTGGCGAGATCGTCAACGTGAAGTATCGCGACAGTCAGAAGAATTTCCGTCAGGTAGCAGGGGCGGAAAAGATCGTCTACAAGTACGACGACATCGCCGAGATCACGATTATCTGCGAAGGGGAGATGGATGCACTCTCCCTCGAGGTGGCTGGTTTCCGCAACGCCATCTCAGTTCCCGATGGGGCGCCTACCCCGGAATCCAAGAACCTCGAGCTCAAGTTCGAGTTCCTGGATGACGAGCGCTTCGACCAGGTCAAGCAGTTCGTGTTGGCGGTGGACAACGATGAGCCTGGCAAGAAGCTGGAAGACGAGCTCGCCCGTCGTCTCGGTCGTGACAAGTGCATGCGTGTCACGTGGCCCGAGGGCTGCAAGGACGCCAACGAAGTCCTGATGCGACACGGCGCAGAGACCCTGCGTCACTGCATCGAAGACGCCAAGGCGTTCCCGGTTGAGGGTGTGTTCTCGATCTCTGACATCGAGGACGACATCAACAACATGCTCGAGTTCGGGATGATCAAGGGCGAGCCCACAGGGTGGGACTCCGTCAATGGTCTCTACACCCCGGCGCCTGGTCAGTGGACGTTGGTCACCGGGATCCCCTCGATGGGCAAGTCCGAGTGGCTCGACGCCCTGGCGGTGAACATCGCAGAGAACGCCGGCTGGGTTTTCGGCGTGTGCTCACCGGAAAACCAGCCGATCTCTTGGCATGCCGCCAAGCTGATCGAGAAGCGCATGAACGAGCGCCTGGTAGCTGGCCGTGTGAACCAGGCCAGGTTCCACGAGGCGAAGGCGTGGCTCAACGAGCACTTCCATTTCATCATGCCCGAAGAGCCCACGCTCGATTCGGTCCTGGCGAAAGCGAAGGTGTTGGTCCGCCGCCACGGTATGAAGGGTCTGATCATCGACCCGTACAACGAGCTCGATCACACCAAGCGCAAAGATGGCGTGAACGAGACCGAGTACGTCAGCACCTTCCTTACCCAGCTCCGCAAGTTCGCTCGCGAGAACAGCATCCATGTCTGGCTGGTGGCGCACCCCGCCAAGCTGATGAAGGAAAAGAACGGCGAGTACCCGGTGCCCGATGGGTACACCGTCTCAGGTTCGGCTCACTTCTACAACAAGGCCGACAACATCGTCGCGGTTCATCGTGACGTGCGTAATCCCCAGGCGCCTACCGAGGTCCACGTCCAGAAGATTCGCTCTCGCTGGCTTGGTCGTCGTGGCACGGCGTTTCTCCAATGGCAGAGCAACAGCGGCAGGTTCCGTGAGTTCGATGGGGCGTACTCGCCTCCGTCAGCGGCGCAGTACCAGGCAGCAAAGGACGGCGAATGAACGCAGAACATAAACGATTGGCAACCATGCTGCTCGGGCACTACGCCAAGGGCGGTCAGATCACAGTTCAGAACGAAGTCTCTGACGGTCTGATCATGGCGATCAAAGACCGGGTAGATCTCGTCGCTGAGATCCGCAAGCAGCTTGCTCAGAACATCGGCGTGGAGCTGATGAAGAAGTCTCGCATCCAGTGGACTGACTCAATGAATTCGTACGGCAAGACGTACCGCGCTGACGCCTGGATTTTCACGCCCGAAGAGATCGCGGAGCTGGTCATCAACTGCTACGAGGCAGGGCTTCGTTCGCAGGAGGTGAACCTGTGAACCAACGCAACCGACAGTTCCTCGACCTCGCCCGTGACCAGCGGTGCGTGATGTGCGGCAACCAAGACGGCACGACCGTCGCCGCGCACAGCAACCTGCCCGAGCACGGAAAAGGGATGGGCATCAAGGCAGACGACTGCATGAGCGCATGGCTCTGCTATCGCTGCCACACAAATCTCGACCAGGGCGGAGAGATGAGCAGGGCAGACCGCAGGGATTACACGCTGACCGCGATCTGCAAGACATACCAGGAAATGTGGCGTCAAGGATTGATTGGAGTAACGAAGTGAGCACTACGCAGGAAAACCTGAAACAGGTCAAAGAGGAAGCCAACAACATTCTGAAAACTCTGTCGGCGGTGAAGGGTGACAGGTATGCGGAGACCGTGCGTGTCCTGCTGCTGTGCAAGCAGCTCGCTGACATTGGCGGAATCATGTGCGAAGAGATCGATGCACACAACGAGGCGATGGCCAAGGCTTGCGCGTTCGGCATGTCCCAGTGCTTGACCACACTGGCCATAACACTTCGCACCGTCAGTCAGTCCACCGATGACGACTGGAACTCCATGATGAAGGACTCGACCGCAATCATCGATAGCATCGGCGGACTCATGCGACAGGCGGTTGACGCTGGTCGTGATGGAAAGAGCTTCGGAGGCACGGACTAATGATCGACACACACATCACCCTGCCTGGGTCGAGAGACTTCAGCTTGCCGAGCTCGACATGCTCGAAGTGCGGCAACGAGAAGACCGGAAGCGATGGCGTGTACATGGGGCAGAAGTTCATCTGCGGAGTGTGCTGGCGTCGTCATGCCACCCGTGGATACGGGGCAGCAGGGAGCAGGAGCAAGAAGTGAACACTGGAAAAGTTGTAGCGAACGCAGGCTCACATCGCATCATGTACGCTTTGTCGTTCGGTCCAGCCCCGAGCAAAGAGCTCAAGGTAATCGCAGGCGCCATCAACAGCGTCAGCCGATTTGATGGTGAGTACATGGCGCGCCTGGTGAGCAACGGCTTTGTCCGTCGCCACGAGGGGGACCGCTGGGCGTTGACCAAGCGTGGACACGAGAAGCTCCAGGAGCTCGGCCCTTGCCGCGGCCTGCGTCCCCGCCGTGCTCCGCCGCCCCAGCTCCAGGCTGTCATCGACCGCCCCACCTATAACCCGTCCGACGAGAAGCCGCTGCCCATGCGGCCTGGCTCTGAGGATTTTCTCAAGTACCCGAGTCGTATGGGCAACACCCTGTACTACCGGGATGGCCGAATCGAATTGATTGGAGAAGACGATGGACATTGAAGAACTGCTCGAGCGGTATCGCCAGCTCGCAGACAGGTACGCGCCCGCCCGTGCGCAACGTGAGTACCTGGACGAGTACAAGAAGTCGATGCTTGCCCTGCTGATGAAGGACGCAGAGCGCGCCGGCTACAACTCAGGCGTGGCGCAAGACCGTGAAGCCAGGGCCAACGACAAGTACCTTGAGCTCCTGGACAACCTTAAGACCGCCGTGTTTGAGGAAGAGAAAATCCGCTACCACATGAAGGCAACCGAGTGGGAGATCGAGATCTGGCGTACCAAGCAGGCCAACGAGCGTGCAGAGCGGAGGGCGTATGGAGCGTAAGTTCACCGAGCGAATCATCACCGAGGCCAAGTGGTTCGGCATGTTCTGTCGCTGGAACAAAGACGATGAGAAGTTTTGCCTGACGGTGCCGACTACCTGGGAGGAAGTCGAGAAGGCGTTCGAGCTGGTAGCGCAGGCTCAACGTGAGCATGACGCAGCGATCGTGAGGTCGTTCGACAACGGTAGTGCAAACAGCGTGGCAAAGATCGTGGCGCAAAAGATTTTGGAAGGAAGTGGTAATGAATTGGTGTGACCGTTCTCTCTGGCAGTGCCGGTACAACTTCGGGCTTTGCCTCAGCGAGAAGGAGTTTCAGAAGCAGATGAAGGCGATGAACGTGCCGCCGCATCAGTGGCCTCGCTGGATCAGCGAAGAGGCCAATGCAACAACCCACTTCCTCGACCATCCCGATGGCGCCAAAGCGGCGATCGTCTGCATCGACAAGACCCCTGAACGGACTGGAGTCCAGGTTGCTGCGCTCCTAGTGCATGAGGCTGTGCATATCTGGCAGGAGCACCGGGATTCCGTGGGCGAGCACGACCCGAGCGCGGAGTCTGAGGCGTACGCCATCCAGGCCATCTCTCAGCGGCTGATGGAAGCGTATGCGAAGGGGGCGGTATGACACCGACGCCCAGGCTCCGCTTCGTTGAGCGTGAGGTCGAGCTCAGCTCGTTCTACCGTACGGTGGACGCAGACGGCACGATGAGGCGTGGAACGATTCAGCAGCGGGTATTGCAACAGTGGTTCGAGCGTGAACCGTTCACGACCTACGGCCCGGAAGGCGAGTGGCGTGACGTACCAATCGGAGAAGAACGATGAGCTCATGGCTGATCGCAATCATCGGCGTCGTGTACGCCATCGTCGCAGCAGATCTGTTGCGCAAGGGAAACACCGGACTTGGCATTGCCTTCGTGGGTTACGCGATCGGCAACATCGGGCTGACTATGGAGGCAATGAAGTGAAGAAGGACTGGGGATCGGTAACGATCAAGATCATGAAAGCGCTCGAGGAGCACGGCGAGATGACCCGCCACGATATTGGCGAGGTGATCGGCTCGGATCGTATGTACATCAGCGCCATCCTGACCAGGATGACCAAGGCTTGTAAGACGATCCCGAAGCGCATCTATATCACCCGGTATGTGTACGACCAGGAGGGGCTGCGCCGCTATCCCCGACCGGTGTACGCCGTGGGAGATAAGCCTGACGCCAAGAGGCCGAAGGCAGATCCGAAAGCTAACCGCCGCAGGTACGACGAGAATCTGAGAAAGCGACTGACAGGGATCAGCGTGTTCCATCTGGGCATGACACGGAACCAGTACCAGGCATTACGAAAGGCAGCATGATGGACGAGAACAAAAAGATGGAGGTGGTGTTTGCACCAGGTTGCTTCGATGACTTCCAGGGCACACCGGAAGAGCTCGCTGAGCTGATCGCAAAGATCCACAAGATGGCGGATTCGGGCGAGATCTTCGAGAACGCTCGGCCTTTGTCAGAGGAAGAGGCGGCTGAGTTCTTGGCCAAACAAACGCAGACGAGGCAGTGATGGGGAAGATCAACAGTCGAGCCAAGGGGGCGGCGGGGGAGAGGGAGTTTTGTAAGGCGCTCGGTGAGCATTTGGGGGACGCGCTGGTCGAGCCGCTCAAGAGGAACCTCGAGCAGACCAGGAACGGGGGACATGACATCCTGGGCCTGGAAGGATTTGCTCTGGAGATCAAGAGGTACAAGGTGGTGAAGGAGTCCGACGTCGAGCGGTTCTGGCAGCAAGCAGTCGAGCAGGCCAAGCGGGTTGGCGCCCAGCCTGTACTGGCCTACCGGGAAGACTTCAGGTCGTGGCGCATCAGGATCCCCTGGGGTTTCATGATGGAGGACATGGACTGGGATGAGGACGTGGACTTCACCCTCGAGCTGGGCCTCAAGGCGTTTGCCGCCCTGGTCAGAGAGCAACATTCAGCAACGCAGTTGCGCAAACTGCAAACTCCCAGCGACATTACGCACATGAGCATGGTCTACGAGGCCACACCCAGATGAGGTGACAGCTCCAGCCATAAGAACCCCCGGCCATGAACCGGGGGTTTTTTATTCGTGCGTGGAATGATTAAGCTGCCGGGAGTGGTAAAAAAACAACAGCCGGAGCCGAAGCTCCGGACTGTTGCTGATGTATCACCTGGTGATTACCGGGTCATAGGTCTCAATCCAGACATGAGCTCCGCATGAGAGCGGTTTGTCCGGTCTGTAAACCACGGTGGCAGGGCCTGTCATCTTGGCTTCCCTGGCGTATGTCGTCCCTTTGTAGGTCTTGACCGTGAGGGTAGGTTCGCATACGCCGTTCTTGCGGTTGGCTTTGATGACGTGCTGGTTGACGTGGATGATTGTCTTCATTTGAACAGCCACTTGATACGTTGCCACAGGCTGGGCGGCGTGTTCACTAGCTCGAGCTCACGGCGTTTGATAACGCGTGATACGCCGGTCTGAGAACGGTTCACCATTAGCGCTATCTGTCGCTGGTTCAGCCCCATCTCGCGCAGGCTCATGATGCGATCCGACTCTTCGGTGGTGATCGGGTTGTGACGACCGCGCTCCTTGTACCGAACATTCATGCCGGACTGCTTGACGTACTTTCGGATGGTTTGCTTAGTGATGTCGTACCGTTTGACCAGCTCATTGAGCTTGACCCTGGGATCTCTGTACTCGGCAAGCATGCGGGATGCTTCCAGTCTGCTCAACTTGGGCAAACGCCCTTTTAATTTGCGACTTCTGGTTGAGCATTGTTCGGCGGTCGCTTGCTGACCCAGAGAAGATTGCTTTGATGCTGTGTTTTCCATTTGATACTACTACGTGGTAATGTGAACTACGTGGCCGTGAGATGGACTCGATTGTGTAACCGAGTCCCTCCACGGTGCGGATGATGTCTAATTTCCGTCGATCCAAATTCCTCCTCTCGACTTGATCTTTACCTCGACAGGCTCGGCTCCTTTGGGCCAGCTCAGGAATCCAAAGTTGGTGACAACGGATTCGGGATGCGCGTGATACGCAACCCGAACCGCTGCGCTGGTGATGCGGCGAAGTCTCTGTCGTGCTTGTTCGATCGTGTCTCCTGTTTCAGTTGACCCGTCCTTGGCGATGAGGAAGTACACACGCTTGTCGAGATCGATGCCCTCGACTGGCGTGGTGTCCTCGAGCGCCCGGTTGACCAGGTCGTCGTCTGCAATCCCGATGAAGTCATTGCGATTCCATCGAGCGCTCTCGCCGTCAGCGATATGGATTCCGAAGACGGCACTACCAAGGCTGTTTTCCTGACAGCCGAAGCCTCCTGTTGCGTGAAAGATTTGAAAGCGCGGCATCTGATACCGCCGGTTGAGTCGGTTGTGTGCGAGGACAAGTCGCTTGTTCTTCAGGTCACCTTCAAGGGACCGAAGCCCCTCGGTGCCTGACGTAATCAGGTTCATTCACCTCCTTCTCGAGTCAGATCGATTTGGTTGAAGAGTTGGTCGGAGATGTCGCCGGGAATGAGGTCGGCCATGTGCATGGACAACAACGCCTCCGTAATTTCCAGGAGGCGCTCATCATCCCCGAGCGAGTCGCTTATCTCGAGCGAGACATGCTGCTGCCAGGGATCCATGACTCTCCTCAGTTGAGCATCGTCGGTGTCACGCTGTCGGTACGGAACAGATCTTCGATCCAGATCGCGGCTTCCTCCGGGTCATCCTCTACCAACCGTGCCAGGTCATCGACGTCGCTGTACCAGTAGCCGAGGATGGCTGCTGCTTTGTGCGGCACTTGCTTGCACCAGTGCTCGACGCCGGCCAGGCCGTTGCGCATCCAGACATTGAAGGCGGCGCGGATCATGGGGCGGATCTGTGTGGGCGTCAGATCGACCGCGTTGCTGCCGTCAGGATCTTGCGCAGCTTCTTCTTCCGTGTACTTGGTGTTGACTGTGGTGCCAGCGATGGCTGTTTTGCCTTCGATTTTGTTTTGGCTCCGCGACCACCAGTCGCTGTACGCTCCGCCTTCGTCTTCCCAGAGCGATCGAGCTCCGTACGTGCTTTGGCCTTGTCCGTAGGACGAGTACCCGCCGTAGCCTTGGGTTTGGTACGACGAACGAAAACCAAACTTCGTGGTAGACCAGGCGTACGTATTGCTCAGCCAGGCTCCCACGAAGTTAACTCCGCTTCGTTCGTTAATGATGACCATCTCCCCGTCAGCCCGGACCAAGCCGAACTTATTCCCGCCGCCGATGATGTGACCGATCATCTCCTGCCAGCTCGGATCGAGCATCAGGTCGGGATCGAACGACAGCGCCGGCTTAAGAACGTTGTGGATGAAGTGCCAGGTGTCAGACTTGGACTTGTCCGCGGCGTTGCCGGTGGACAGCACGCCGTTGTGAGCAAGCCAGATCTCGTCGGTCACCTTGTACGGGTGGCAGTTGTCGAGATCGATGTCGCCGTGCGTCTGCATGCGGGCATGCCATATGCAGTCACGACCTTGGCCGTGCGCCATGTAGAACTCGTACATATCCTTGCCGCTGGTGGGCAGGCATTTGTAGACGTGGAGCTTGCCGTCTTCGGCGTACATGATGCCGAAGCCATCTTTGTTTTTGTTGTACACGTCCTCGATGAAGTCCTGAGTGAACTCAGTGGAGGCGGGTTGTTTTACGAGCAGACACATGATTCGATTTCCTTATGCAGATTGAAGAACGGCGTTCATATACGGACGCAGGGTGGTGGACTCAGCGGCGCCATCGTTGTTGATGTAGTCGATGAAGTTGTCACCGGTGAGCGACGCAACGTCGTTCGTGGAAGACAGAGCGGCGAAGTTACACAGCGAGTTGCAGAACTCGATGGCAGCGACGACCGACTCGTACTTGAGCGAGCCTTTGAAGATGCGGAACTCGATCGTGTTGCGACCGCTGACGTTGACGGCTTCATACCGATCAGACGAGGCGTGAGCTGTGCTCAATTCCTTCTCCTTGATCTTGCAGTAGCCTTCGGCGTAGCGGCGTGCGATGGCACGGACCATCTGTTCGTTGCGCGGGTCATTGACGAAGGTCACGACCTTGGCGATTTGGATCTGCGACAGCCCGTCTTTGTTGACGTGGACATGCAAGCCACAGGTGCGAGTGTTGTGCGACAGCAGATACTTCACAGCCTCGCGATCGCGCAGCCACTGCCACAGATCGTGATGAGCAGGCAGAGACATCGGCTGGCTGATGATCTCGAAGCCGTTGGACAGAGAGCCATCGGCCTCGAAGAACACACGCTTGCCACGTTCGCCGCCGTTGATCAGGTCGTTGAGCTGGCGAGCCTTCTCTTGCTTGTCAACCTGGTGATCTTTGATCTCGACCTCGAGCTCGACGCCGAACCAGCGGTGACGCAGCTTCGACCACTCGTCAACGATGATGCGGTGATACGCCTTGCTCTCGTGGTAGCGACCAATAACAGGCGGGGGCGGCGGAACGTAGTCAACGTGAGCCCAGAAGTCATGGTCCTCGTTGTATTGGAAGTTCTCGTCGTTGTCATGAATCAGAGTCGAAGTCCCGTCCGCATTTCTGGCGGCTCGAACATTGTCGTGGTGAACATGGCTGTCGTACCGATCGACGTAACGGAAGTTGTTGTCAGCGCAGTAGCGGCAGATATCGATTTCATCCATGTCGCCGTTAAGCGCGTCACGACGTTTGTCTGTGTACTCCCACTCTTCGCAATGATTGCAGCGCTCGATGCCGGATGTGTTGTTGTTCATCCAGTCAACGCAAGCCAGGTATTGCGTCCAGTCGTTGCCGCTTATTTCGGACATGACCATGCGCAAGCTGCGCAAGCTGCGCACTGTGCCAAGCGCGCGTTTCACCTTGACCTGGTAGATCAAGCGGACATATCCGAGGTAGCGCAGTTTGTGACGAAGCTGAGTATCGAACACGTCAGCCAGATCACAGATTGCGTCGTGCTGCTTAACCAGATCTTCACGCGCCGGATCAGACTCAACGAGAGTTCCGATCTTGCCGCGCAAGGAGTTGATTGCTGTTGCCAGCGACTGCATGATTGCGCCGGCTTTTTGGTAGCCATAACGCTGATGCACTTTCACAAAAAGCAGCGCCATTGCATGCCGGGTCTCGTGGCTTTCAATGCCGCGCACAATGAACGGCAGTTTGTAGAGTTCCATTTAGTTCTCCTGAAAAAGAAAAAGCCCGCCGAAGCGGGCTACAGATAGGGAGAGCGCAAGGAATCAGTAGGAAGGAATCAAGGAATCAAGGAAAGCGGAGCCCCGCCTTCGACAGAGGCGGGGAAAAGCGGGCTCACTCGGGGCGAGGAAGATTGGGAATCTGCCTTGCCAGCAGCCACTGGTCACCGAGATAGCGAACAGACGTGACCCATTTGCGCACGTAGACACGGCGCTGTTGCGGTGTCCAGTCGTAGTTGGCAAACAGACGACGTACACGCTTGAGTTGAGTTGTGTTCATGACTTGGCTTTCATTTGGTCACGGGTCCAGACGACAAGAAGCTGGGCGTCAAGCACTGCCTGCAACACGTCGTTGAAGTATTCCGGTTGGTAATTCGCTGGCTGCTCGAGGTATTCCTCAATGTCAAGGCCAACGGCTGTCAGCAGCGAGGTGATGCGCCGTAATGCGTCGTGAACGCTGGTTGGAGTTGTGTTCATGGAATGATTGATCCAAGAGTGGATGATGAAAAAGAAAAGCCCCGGCGTGCGGGGCTGTCGATCACGGAAACAGTTGGCGGTATCAGTCTTTGGGTTTGTATATGGTGTTCAGCGTCTCGAACGAACCATCATCGAACTTCTGCACGATCTTGGATGTGCGGACATCGTTCTTGCCGAGGCGCGGATGATCAAGCGCATAGACGTGCGCGACTTCACCCTCTTCGCCGGTTGTAGGTATGAGATAGGGGCGGAACCTGGCGTTACCCCGGAAGTGAACTACTGGTTTCATTTACTGCTTTCAATACTCGTTTGGCTTGGTTCTTGGCGCGCAGACGGATCTGACTTGTGGTCTGTGTGCCATCGTATTCAGGCATCTCAAGCAAATCCTTGAGCGCCGTCGTCAGGTATTCAACCTGGGACCGCAGGGCCGCAGTCTCACGGATGAAGTACAGAGCGGACTCATCCTCGCTGTTGGTCACGAGTATGTTCACGCCAACACTCCACGCCCCTCAAGCAGGACACGGCTGACCTCGTCAACAATCGACGGATTTCTGCCGCCAACATTCCAGAAGTTGATCTGTGTTACTGGTGTGCCTTGCTGGCCCTTGTACGCGGGGCCGTTCTTCCAGTTGTAGATAGTGGCGACACGTCCGTTCTCGAACATGATCTGCCACTCGGCATCGACTTTGCTGCCATCGCCTGGCATGGCCTGACCGAACAGGCCGACTAGCTCGAGGTAGTTGGCTTCGATGTGGCCTTGCAAGCTGGTGCCATCGATGTTGATGGCGGGGAACTCGTCGTTGTGGGTTGTGAATTTCATTTGATCTCCTGTTGAACAATCTCGACTTCGGCAAACGCCGAGATGTGGAAGACATGACCTTCATCGTCGGTGCAGTACGAGTACATCCCGTCGATGTGGTCGAAGTTGAGCTCGGAACCGTCGGCAAAACGGATCCGGCTGTTGCGTGGCACTTCGTAGAGTTTCATTGTTCTTCCGTTTTGTGGATTGGAGTATCAAACTCGTCGCAAAACGAGCATCGCCTCCCAAATGGCATGTTGACCTCGGCGCAGCCGGGGCAAGGACGATCGAACACCGTGTGGTACAGACGTTTGATCCAGTTCATAGTGGCGCCTCCTCAGCGTCAGATGGATAACGGGGACCGCGTGGCTCCTTGTACGGAGGCAGCGGGAAGGGCGGGAACGGCCAGGTCATGGCAGCACCTCGTTCTCGCCAATGTGGTCGTAGTACGAGCGCTCGACTCGTTCCCAGGCGTTGATGTGTTTGTTGAATCTCAGCTTGGGCTTGAGCTTGACGTAGGTCGTGCCACCTGGGTGCAGATTGCCGAGGTTGATCTTCTTGGCTGGATACAGCTTTACAAAGACACCTCGGTAGTCATGCAACCTGTGGCCGACATCACCGCCATCGGCGTAGTGTCGGATCAGGTCGATGTTGTCCAGGATGGCCTGGCACTGCTCGCGGTTCACGTCATGTCACCCGTGTACGGATCGCCGCCGGGCTGATCGACAGCGCCCCAGGAACCATCACGCCAAGCGTCACAGGAATCACGTTTGACGGTGTACGTGGCATACCACGGTGACTCGCGGCACAGGCAGTACGCCTCGATCCCGCGGGGACTGGACTTGGCGATCATCTCGGACCAGTAGCGACAGCCGTCGCAGACCTGGCCAGGCTCATTGTTGCGGTGGAACACGGTCACTCCCCCTTGAGAGCAGCTTCGGCGCCATCATGCTCAGCGTTGTAGATTTTTTCGGCCCAGCCCATCAGCTCTTTGGCAGACTCTTTCGATTCGGTGTCCAAGCCACCGTTGATGGATGCAAGCGCGATCAACTGAGCCAACATCTTGGCGACGATCAGTTTGATGGTGTCGGCGTGTTGCTCAGGTACTGAGTCAGAGCACATCGAGAACACGTCTCGCAGCTTCATGGTGACCAGCGCCGCCTCAACAGCGCGGGCATAGTTGGCGCCACGAACAGAACGAAGGTTGTCCATCATGTCGCGGGCGGATTCAAAGTGGTCTTTGGCTTTGTTATTCATTTCGTATTACTCCTGTGATGCGGTAATGCTCGTGGAATGATTGGGCCGAGAGTAGCCCGCGGGAAACAAGCACCAGGGCTGGCGAACCAACCCCGGTGTTGTTGCATCACATCGGCGCGGGACCGACGTCGGCACTCGGTGCTGTGATGGTGACCTTCAGCGGCTTGACCAGGCGCTCACGCACGCGGGCGATCAGCACCTCGGCGCAGGCATTGGCGTCAGCCCCGTCAGCAGCGTTGTCGAAGGCAACCAGAGCCTCGAGGAGGTAGATCTGGGTGGACTTCTCACGCACACCGGCGCCAGGCAGGTCACGACCGCCGAGAGCGGCAGCACGACCGATCTGGGCCAGAGTGGCCGGCTGCATGTCGCGCTGGGCGATCGCAGCAGAGATCAGCTTGGAAGCATCCGAGCGGGTAGCCGGGACAGACGAGATGCCAAGAGCCACTAGGCGCGAGATCTGAGCCTCGGTAGGGGCGGCGGGATTGGCAACGGTAGAAGCGAGAGCGATGGTCATGGAAATCTCCTTTAAGGACCAGATTGAACAAAAGAAACACACAAAAAGAAGGACGGAGCACGCCCTTCGCAAGAAGGGTGGGATACGGCCCACCAGGGGAGAGAAACAACGTCAAACGAGCGGACGTTGCTGGGACGCAGGAGCGTAGCGAGCCTGGTACGCCTGGCAGCGCTTCCAGTCGCGGTGATTCATCACGCCAGAACCCAGGCAGGTGAAGCACTTGCCCAGGTTGCGGAACAGCCCAGTGCCAGCGCACTTGGGACAACGCACCGATTCACCGGCTTTCATAGGTCGCGAGTGGCTACCCAGCCGATGAAGATGAAGGCCGCGAGAGAGACGATCAGTTGAGCCCCAGTCAGCGATCCGATGCCGAAGGCAATGATCGTGAGAGAGGTGCCGATGAGGCAAAGAAGCATGACGAAGGCGAGAACAAAGCGGTTCATAGTTTTCTCCAAAAGAAAGCCCCGCGAACGGGGCAGGGTTGATCAATAGATGTTGGCAAGTCCGCGAAGGGCGTAGCTCGCACGAATACGTTCTTCGTGCTTATGCTCCTGGTCATCCAGGTAGCGCTGATACTCAGCTTCGTCTTCAGCAGTCCAGTTGCTGGGAACAGCCGGAGCACCGTCGAAGCAAATGTCGTCGGATTGAGGTTTTGTGGACATAGGCAGTCTCCAAAAGTTGAAGCGGGACAGGGGTTTACATAACGGAAAACGCATAAGAGCGCTCACCTTTATGCAAAACCACCCAGATTTAAGGAAAACGTAGTCTTTTCCTCGATAGGAAAACGACGAAGTGATGTACAGAATTCACACAAGACGTAGGCAAACCCTTGGTATTGCTCGATGTGTGACGGACTATCAATGAGTTGTAGCTCCGCCACGCAGATGGGTTGGCCCTGGCGTACCGGACCTGTTGGCAGATGGACGTGGGGTATGAGGACTCCAGTGCATATACCATTACACGTGCGACCCCTGGCTTTTTGAATCCCCATAGGGCCGTTAAATCGGGCCGTGGCTGCGTTTTTGGGGGTGGGGGTAGGGGGTAGTACCCCCATGGACCCAAAAAGAGCTCTTACGGGGGGCTAAGGAACCCCGGATATGCTGTGTTTTTCACAGCGCAGGAGTACATCGATGTTGAATGCAGTGCAGGTAGAGGCGTTTTTGCACCAGTTCGAGCCGTTAAAGCGAGTCGAGGTGCGAGAGACGAGCGAAATCGTCCACGCTCCGTGGCATGTCACCCTCTCGGGGAGCGTGATGCTGTACGGTGAGCCGCATTACTTTGAGTCTGAGCTCGATTTGCGGGAGTTTGGAGCTCAATCGGACCTGATGAAGCTGGTCGAGCAGCTCTTCAAGACGTTTGCAGCGGCGTCAGAGAAGGTTCGCCTCGGTCACTGACGCCTATATATAGTTATATATAGATATATACGTATATAGATACCGGTATACAACCGGTTATACGTAGAACGGTTATACGTAACCGGTATATACCGGTGTTATTTGTAGTAATAGACACACACTTTGAGAGTGTGTGTCGTAAGGTATATAGAACGGTTATACGTAGTACGGTTATACGTAGTTCTTATATACCGGTATATATCTTATATACCTATATTGCAGGAAGCGTGCCAACTTTCATTGGGGTTTGTCCCAATACCTTTGGGCAAAACCTCAGCCATACTTCCAACTGCTCATGATGGCTGGTTTAGACATTGGCCATGCGCCCAGCGGACGGTGGCGCGTAACATCCGCAGTCAGGGCCTGGGTCCTACACGAAAGTGCTCCTCCCCGGCGTGACCTGACCGACTGGTGCCCGTAAGGCACCGTTCCTTTTTGGCGGGATGGTCAGGTGACCAGGACGGTCTCATAAGCCGTACTGAGCGTGGATCGTTACCACGTCCCGCAACCACCTCCGGTAAAGCTGGCGTGGCGTAACGGTAGCGTCACGGTTTTGTAGTCCGTGGGTGTGGGTTCGATTCCTGCCGCCAGCTCCATCAGGCCAATCCCCAACGACAATCGGCGCATGCCACCAACGGCAGACATGAGGTTGATATGGCTGCACGCATGCGCAAGACCCATCAAGACGACGTACGCAAAAAGATCCAGGCTTCGTACTACATCGGAGCCTTGCACGACCACGTGACCGGCAAGAAGGAAATGTCCGAGTCCCAGATCCGTGCGGCAAAGATCCTCCTGGATAAATCCCTCCCGAACCTGTCCGACGTCAAGATTGAAACCGGGACTCAAGGCATCACGTTTAATCTGAACTCGGCGCTCCCGCCCAAGAAATGAGTCTCGAGGTAGTCGAACATGACGACGGGCTGGTCACGTATTACCCGCCTGGCCCCAACGCCGCAGCGTTTCACGCTGACAGTTCATTCGTCCGTGGCCTCATGGGTCCAGTCGGTTCTGGGAAGTCGTCTTCCTGCTGTTCCGAGATCGTTATGCGGGCGCTCCAGCAGCGGCCCTGGTACGACAACGTCCGGCGATCCCGCTGGGCCATCATCCGAAACACCTACCCCGAACTGAAGTCCACCACGATCAAGACGTGGCAGACCTGGTTCCCGCAGAACGTGGCGCCTATCCGCTGGGATACGCCCATCACCAGTTTCATGCGGATCGATGACATCGGCGACGGCACCTCGATGGAGCTCGAGGTCATATTCCTGGCGCTTGACTCCGAGCTGGACACCGGAAAGCTGCGCTCCCTGGAACTGACCGGGGTGTGGATCAACGAAGCGTCCGAGATCTCCAAGGGCGTTTTCGATATGTGTACACAACGTGTAGGCAGATACCCGTCCAAGCTCAAAGGTGGCCCGTCCTGGACCGGTGTGATCATGGACACGAACCCGCCGGACGACGACCACTGGTACTACCAGATCGCGGAGCTTGACACGCCCAAGGGCTGGCAGTTCTTCCGTCAGCCTGGCGGTCTGTATCGGGATGAGGACGGCGCCTACCATCCAAACCCGGAGGCCGAGAACATCGACAACCTCCCGTCTGGCCATGAGTACTACATGCGCCAGATCGGCGGCAAGCAGGACGGCTGGATCAACGTTTTCCTGCTCGGCAACTACGGCACGACCTCAGACGGCAAGCCTGTCTTCCCCGAGTTCAACGATCGGGTTCACGTCAGCGAGAAACACCTCGAGCCGGTGCGCGGCCTGCCCATCATCCTGGGCTGGGACTTCGGACTTACCCCAGCCTGCATCATTGGTCAGCAGATGCCAAACGGGCAGCTACGGATCCTGGAAGAGATCATTGCTGAGGACATGGGTATCCGTCAGTTCACCGCTGACGTCGTCCGCCCCATCCTGACCAACAAGTACAACGGCTTCACCAGGTTCTCGGAGGGCGACCCCGCCGGCCAGATCCGGGCGCAGACCGACGAGCGCACCTGTCTCCAGGAGCTGTTCGAGCTGGGCATCCCAACTGAGCCCGCGCCAACCAATGATTGGATACCCCGGCGAGAATCGGTTGCATTCTTCCTGACACGCATGATCGACGGCGGGCCGGGTCTGTTGTTAGACCCACGTTGTTCGGCGTTGCGTAAAGGATTCAATGGTCGCTACCGGTATGAGCGCGTGAAAAGTTCAGGCGCTGCGCGATACAGGGACCGTCCCGTCAAGGATGCTTTCTCGCATCCTCATGACGCTCTTCAGTATTTGTGCATGCGGGTGCGTAACGGCCTGCGTCCTGCCAGGGCGCGATCGGTCGTACAAGCATCCAGCAGGGGATGGACCTGAACATGAACGGACTTGCAATTGGAATGCTCGGAGCTACGCCTCCGACAGAAGTGGACATCAAGGTTAAGCAGAAGAACGACCTGATTGACGTCCTGTACTCCGGCCTCTCACGCCACATCTCGGATTGCTGGGAACGAGCCAAGTTCTCCAAGACCGAGACTACCGAGCGCCTGCTCAAGTGTGAGCGTCAGCGCCGCGGCGTCTACGATCCGGACAAGGCTATGGAGATCGCCAGGACTGGCGGCTCTGACATCTACATGCGGATCACGGACATCAAGGCCCGTGCTGCTGCCAACTGGATCACGGACGTTATGCTTGGTGGCGGACGTCGTGCCTACGAGCTTCAGCCGTCCAAGGAGCCCGATCTTCCGCCCGAGATCTCCGCCGGCATCGTTGAACTCGTGCAGATGGAGATGCAGCAGTTCGTTCAGGCTGGTGGACAGGTTCACCCTGAAGCCTTCCGTGTCCGTATGGAGCAGGTCCACGACACGATCATGGCTCGCATGCGAGAGGAGGCCGACCGCTGCGCCAACCGCATGGAGAACAAGATCGAGGATCAGCTCAACGCCGGCGGCTTCGAGGTTGCGTTCCGCGAGTTCATTGACGACTTTGTTACCTATCCGACCGCCATACTGAAAGGTCCTGTCGTGCGTCGCAAGAAGACGATGCACTGGGGCCAGGGCTTTCAGCCGGTTGTCGTGAATGACTACGTGCGCCAGACCGAGCGTGTGTCGCCGCATGATATGTTCCCCTCGCCCAACTCGAGCAACGTCAACGACGGCTACTTGATCGAGCGTCACCGCTTGACCCGCTCCAGCCTGCAAGCCATGCGCGGCACGCCTGGATACAGCGATAAGGACATCGACCAGGTGCTCGATCGCTTTGGCGATCAGGGTTTCCGTCAGTGGCTGATGGGCGACCAGGAGCGCGACCGCCTCGAGGGCAAGCCTCACTCTCGTCTGTACACCAAAGAGGTGATCGAGGCCCTGGAGTTCTGGGGTTCGGTCAGCGGCAAGATGCTCATGGACTGGGGCTTCAAGAAGAAGCTCGACCCGTACAAGGAGTACGAGGTCAACGTCTGGCAGATCGGCCCCTTCATCATCAAGGTGTCTCTCAACCCTGATCCGCTGGGCGCCCGCCCCTACGAGATTGCGCAGTGGGTTCCGGTGCCTGGCTCCTTCTGGGGCGTGGCTCTGGGCGAAGTGATGCGCGACGTGCAAATCATGTGCAATGCAGCGGCTCGCAGCCTGGCCAACAACATGGGCGTGGCGTCTGGTCCCCAGGCTGAGATCCACGTCGATCGTTTGCCTGATGGCGAAGACGTGACGTCGATGTTCCCTTGGAAGATCTGGCAGACGACCAGCGATCGCACCGGCGGCGGTCAGCCGGCTGTTCGTTTCTTCCAGCCGAACATGAATGCGGCTGAGCTGCTCAACGTATACCAGTTCTACATGCGCCAGGCCGACGAGGTCACCGGCATCCCGAACTACGTGTACGGCAGCGGCGCCACGGGCGGTGCAGGTCGCACGGCGTCCGGTCTGTCGATGCTGATGGACAACGCGGCGAAGGGTATCAAGTCAGCGATCGCTTCGGTGGACGTCGTTGTGGCATCTATCGTCAACCGACTGTACGTCCACAACATGATCTACGACCCGGACACCTCGGCCAAGGGCGACTTCAAGGTCATGGCCAAGGGCGCCATGGGTCTGGTGGCCAAGGAGCAGTTGCAGATGCGTCGCAACGAGTTCCTGCAAGCCACGGCCAACCCGGTCGATCTTCAGATCGTCGGGCCGCAAGGTCGCGCCTACCTTCTGCGCCAGGTTGCCGAGTCTCTCCAGATGGACACCGACAAGATCGTGCCCACCCCGGAGGAGCTCCAGTTCAAGCAGGAACAAGTGCAAACCATGCAAATGCAGCAGATGGCAGCTCAGCAAGCTCAAGCACCAGCGACACTCGATACCGCAGGCAACCCCTCCGGCGGGGAATCGGCAAACCTAGTCCAGTGAAGGATATGTCATGAAACAACCGTACAACGCAAAGAAGCCCAACACCGGAAAGATCAAGCCCGAGGAGCAAAACATTTACATGGAGCACGACATGGAGCACGACATCGACGAAGCTCCGCTGCTGCGCCATCTTCCTGGCTTCCTGCCGCCTAATGTGTGCGATGAGACGCAGGGGCCTGGGATTCGATCTCTGCAAAACTACAAAAAGTAAGGTCCGTTATGGCGGCAAAAATGTTTCGTGGAAAAGAAACCCGCGCCGAAGAGATGGCAGAAGCCAAGGCGCTGAAGAGCGGCAAGATCAGCAAGGATCAGTACATGGCCGGCGAGAAGAGTGAAGGCAATCACAGCGCGAAGGAGATAAAGCGCAACGCCGACGCCATCAAGTCTGGCCGCATGAGCCCTGCCAAATACGCCGGCGATCACATGGCTGACGGTGGCCTGGTTCGCGGCGGCTATGGCGCTCCCAACGAATGCACGTACAACTTGGGCCCTGGGGTCCGTAGCCGCCAGGACTACAAGAAGTAAGCACATGCTTGCAAAACCACCAATTACAGTTCTCCAATCGTTAGCCTCGCTGGGAGGGAACAGTGATTTTGAAGTGGTGTGTAGCTGGCTTGAAGAATCTTTGGGCCAAATTCGCAGCACGAATGACGCCACTCGTGACGAAGTTCAGTCCCGGTGGAATCAAGGAGCGTCTCAAGCGCTGGCTGAGTTTCTGGAAAAGAAGCAGTCAGCAAGAGACATCCTCCGAAAAATGAAGTGACCCGCCCCGTTGGGGCAACCGCATGACCAGCGGCGGTATCGCTGGCAACCGAGAACACCGGATCGAAGTATTAGGGAAAACCCTCAGAGGCCCCTGACACGGAGTGAAGGCTCAAGGAGTTTGAATTGAACCTACCACGTGCCGTCCTCGAGGCGGAAAGAAAGGCAGACGAAGCTCTTCAACGACTGCAACAGGCTCGACAGCCGCAGCAGCAGCAGCAAGATCCCCCGCCAGGCGATCCTTCTGCTTCGGACCCTCCGGCCAATACGCCGGCTCCGAGTGAACCAACAGCTCAGGCAACCACCGCACCCGCGGCCACCCCTCCGTCAGAGGGAGACGACAAGTGGGAAGCAAGGTACAAGACGCTGCACGGCAAGTACAACGCCGAGGTTCCACGACTGCATGCGGCGCTCAAGGAGCGTGACGGCAAGTTGAATAGCCTGACCGAGGAAGTGGAGGCGCTTAAGGCATCGCTCGCGAAACCGAAGGAATCGCTGGTGAAGCCGGAGGAAGTGAATGAGTACGGTGAGCCGCTCGTAGACCTGATCCGCCGCGCAGCGCGGGAAGAGGTTCAGGGTAAAGACGACGAGATCGCCCAACTCAAGAAACGGCTGGAGTCGCTCGATTCGACTCTGGTTCAGAACAAAGAGGTCGGCTTTTATGAGAAGTTGGCCTCGTCAGTTCCGGACTGGATGGCTATCAACGATGACCCCGACTTCCATACATGGCTGAGTGAGATCGACGAAATCACCGGCTACACGCGCCAGGACATTCTGTCGGAGGCTGAAGGGAAGCGCGATGCGGATCGCGTTGCCAGATTCTTCAATGCGTTCAAAAAGGTTCAACAGAACAAAGCGGCAGCAGCTACCAACTCGCTGGATTCGCAACTTGTTCCGGTAGCGACTCGGACTCCCGAGGCGCCAGCGGGCAAGAAGCTCTGGACTCGCGGAGAGATCGCAGATTTCTACGCTCGAGACCGGAGGGGCGAGATCTCTGAGGCGGATGCTGCTGCCATCGACGCAGAAATTCAGTTGGCGATTCGAGAAAAAAGAGTTCGATAAGCCGACTGATCAGTACCGAAAGGTTTGAATCATGTCAGTTACCGCATCTAGCAACTACTACGGCGCCAGCAACGCTGGTGATTACGCATCCGCTTCCGGATCCAACTTCATCCCTGAAGTTTGGTCGGGCAAGCTCCAGGTCAAGTTCTACAAGAGCACCGTCCTGGGCGAGATCACCAACAACGACTGGGAAGGCGAGATCAAGGGCCAAGGCGACAAGGTCAACATTCGCTCGATCCCCACGATCACCATCAGCAACTACTCCAAGGGCCAGAACCTGACCAACCAGGTTCCTACCTCCGCCCCCCTGGAGCTAAACATCGACAAGGGTAAGTACTTCGCAGTCGTCCTGGACGACGTGGATGCTACCCAAGCCGACGTCAAGCTGATGGATATCTTCACGAACGACGCTTCGCAGCAGATGAAAATCGCTATCGACGGCGACGTGCTCGGAAGCGTATACGCTGACGCAGCCGCCGCCAACAAGGGTGCCACCGCTGGCGCCATTTCTGGCGACATCAACCTGGGTGCCACCGGCGCTCCCCGCCAAGTGACCAGCTCCACGGTTCTGGACATGATCCTGGACATGGGTCAGTGCTTGGACGAGCAGAACGTGCCCGAAGATGGCCGTTGGGCCGTGCTCCCCGCTTGGATGGCTTCGCTGATCAAGCGCTCGGACCTGAAGGCGGCTTACCTGACCGGCGACTCCGTAACGCCTCTGCGTAACGGCAAGCTGGGCATTGTGGACCGCTTCACCCTGTACGTCAGCAACAACCTGTCCAGCGTCACCGACCTGGGATCCGATGCTGCTGCTGGCGGCACCGGCGGCGCTGCCGACTACAAGGCATGGAACATCATGGCCGGCACCCGCGACGCGATCTCTTTCGCTTCGCAAATGACCAACGTCGAGACCCTGCGCGCCCAAAGCACGTTCGGCAACATCGTCCGCGGTCTGAACGTGTACGGCTTCAAGGTGACCAAGCCCGAAGCTCTGGTTCACGGATACGTCCGCAAGTGATCGGGTAAACCCTGATGGAGGGGAGGGAGGAAACTCCCTCCCTTTTTTTATGAAATTGCTCAAACAAAAGACATCTGGCCACATCTACGCGTGGACTCCGCAGCTCGCGCAGCGGGACGATATGGAGCCTTACGAGCGCCCGACGCAGACCGTTCCACAAGAAAACCCCAACGAAAATCCAGAGACAGCGCAGTCGGACACGGCGCCTGGTCTCGGGATTGAGGACGCCCTCAAGGAATTCAGGAAAGAGGCCGGCAAGCCCCCGCGCAAGTCCAAACAACCGCCGGGTGAAGCATGAAGGTCTCTGACGTTCTTTCGCGGGTTCGATCCATCCTCAACGACGCTGACGCTACCGGCTACCGCTGGACCGATCAGGAGCTGATCGACGCCATCAACGATGCGCAAGGCATCATCGCGGTCTACCGCCCTGACTGTTTCCCGGTCAACGAGGTCGTCACGCTGGTCGCTGGATCCAAGCAATCCATTCCCTCCGCCGGCTACCGCCTGCTGGACGTGATCCGCAACATCGGCTCGGACGGCACGACGCCTGGTCGCGCAATCCGCCCCACCGATCGCGACACCCTAGATGCCTACGATCCGTACTGGCACACCAACACCAAGAAGTCCGAGGTCAAGAACTCTGTCTACGACGAGCGCAACCCGACGACATTCTGGGTGAATCCTCCTGTCAACTCCGGGGTGAAGGTCGAGCTCCTGTACTCCAAGCGACCGACGACTCTGACGGCAACCAACAACGACCTGGCAATCGCTGATGCCTACTTCGAGGGCATCGTGTTGTTTGTTCTGTTCCGCGCATACGCCAAGGAAGCCGACTTCGGCGGCAACGCAGCGCTCGCCAACAGCTACCTGAATCTGTTCGGCGGACTCATGGGCATGAAGTTGCAGAAGGATGTGGCGTTCGGCCAGTCCTTGAACCGTAAAGGCGGCGAGTCCAATCCGCAAAGCATTCAAGCTGGAGGCGTCTGATGTCAGCGTCCTACGAAGATTTCTTTCCCAACATCCTGACCGAGGTTCCTGGTGCGGCAGAGATGGTGGTCGTCAACGCAGTGCGCAACGCCTGCATCGAGTTCTGCGAGAAAAGCCTGATCCTCCAACGCGACCACGATCCGGTCACGTTGAGGTCTGGTGTGGTGGATTACGACCTGGAGCCGCCCAAGGGTTACATCGTCGTGAAGGTGATGAAAGCCTGGCTCGAGGACAACGAGCTCACGCCTCTGGCGCCTGACTTCGTGCGTGAAGCATCGGTCTACAACCGTCTGTTCAGCTCGTACCAGGACAAGTCCAGCACGCCGCGCTTCTACCTCCAGAAGGACGAGCGCTCGGTGTCCGTGTGGAATCCTCCGGAGAAGGACTACGCCAACGGCCTAACCATGCGCGTGGCCCTGAAGCCGACTCGAGCCAGCGAAAGCGTCGAAAGCGTGATCCTCGAGGACTACGCCGAGACGATCGCAAGCGGCGCTCTGTCTCGCTTAATGATCAGCGTGGGCAAGCCGTACAGCAACGAGAAGATGGCGGCAGTTCACAGGACCCTGTTCCAGCAGGGCATCAACGTGGCTCGTCAGCGCAGTACCCACGGCCAGGTCCGTTCTGTCATGCAGGCCAAGCTCCGGAGAATTTGATATGCCAGCAGCAAGCTACGACTTCGAGATCGAACAGGGCGCGACCCTGATCAAGCCAATCGTATGGAAAGACAGCTCCGGGGCTGCTGTCAACCTGACCGGCTACACAGCCAAGATGCAGATCCGCAAGAGCGCTGCATCGGAAGAGGTGTTGCTCGAGCTGTCCTCGACCAATGGCAAGCTGGTGCTCACCACTGGTTCAGGAACTGGCGCCGGAACGATCACGATGATTTTCAGCGCGACGACCACCGCGGCGATCGGCTGGTCTCGTGGCAAGTACGACCTCGAGCTGACCTCCGCTGACGGAACCGTGACCCGTCTCATGGAAGGCGAGATCACTGTTTCCAAGGAGATCACTCGATGAGCGATTTGGTCGTTGTCGAAGAAATCGGCGCAACCGTTGTCGTCCAAGAGGTTTCCTCTGCGCAAACGGTTACCATCGTTAGCGAGGGGCCGCAAGGGCCGCAAGGCATCCAGGGCATCCAGGGTATCCAAGGTATCCAGGGACCAAAGGGTGACACCGGTGACGTGACGCCTGAGCTCATGGCGGCAAAAAATGCCGCCGAGACTGCGGCAACAAATGCCGCCAGCTCAGCCACGTCCGCTTCTACTTCGGCTTCGACCGCGACCACGAAGGCTGCGGAGGCTGCAACGTCGGCTACTGGCGCGGCCAGTTCAGCCACTGCCGCCGCCGGTTCCGCCACGACAGCGACTACAAAAGCAAGCGAGGCTGCATCGAGTGCGTCCGCAGCCGCCACATCGGCAACCAACGCCGCTGCAAGCGCGAGCTCGGCAGCAACTTCTCAAGCCAATGCCGCAACCAGCGCGACAAACTCTGCCGCATCCGCAACCGCTGCATCCGGCTCTGCAACTACCGCAACGACCAAGGCATCCGAGGCTGCAACATCAGCTACCAATGCCGCGACGTCGGCCTCGACCGCGACTACTGAGGCTGGTATCGCAACTACCAAAGCGGCTGAGGCAGCAGCCTCCGCTACGAACGCAGCCACCAGCGCAACGTCTGCCGCTGGTTCAGCAACGACCGCAACAACAAAGGCGACGGAAGCCTCGACCAGCGCTACCAACGCTGCTACGTCGGCTACCAATGCGGCAAACAGCGCCACCGCCGCCTCTACGTCTGCGACCGCAGCAGCCACTAGCGCGACCAACGCCGCGAGCTCGGCGTCGTCTGCGTCCACATCTGCCAGCACGGCCACAACCAAGGCGGCAGAAGCGGCCACCAGCGCAACGAATGCTGCCTCGAGCGCATCGACCGCCACCACACAAGCAGGCATTGCCACCACGAAGGCATCTGAAGCGGCGACCAGTGCGACGAACGCAGCGTCCAGCGCAACCACGGCTACGACACAGGCAACGAACGCGTCCTCGAGCGCCACCGATGCTGCCACCGCAAAGGCTGGTGCAGAAGCCGCACGCGACTCGGCGTTGTCAGCGTTCGCCAACTTCAACGACCAGTACCTGGGGCCGAAATCGTCTGACCCCGCCACCGACAACACCGGTGGGCCGCTCGCCGCTGGCAACCTGTACTACAACACCAATTCGCTGGCCTCTGGCGGCGGAATGAAGGTGTACGACGGAACGGCCTGGTATGCGGCTTACTCGTCACTTACCGGCGCTCTGCTGTCATCCAACAACCTGTCCGACCTGGCCAGCGCCACAACGGCGCGCACCAACCTCGGCATCGGCAACGTCGAGAACAAGAGCGCGTCCACCATTCTCGGTGAGCTCACCTCGAGCAACGTCACCACGGCCCTGGGCTTCACGCCCGCCACGGCAGCAGCCGGACAACCGACCGGCGGCGCGGCTGGACAAGTTCTGTCAAAGATTGACGGCACCAACTACAACAGCCAGTGGATCGACAACTTTGCCACCGACGTTCGTGTGGCGGTGAAAAACAGCACCGGCGCAACTCTCTCCAAGGGCACGGTGGTCTACATCTCCGGCGCCAACGGCGACAACATCCTCGTCAGCAAGGCTCTGGCCAACGCAGAATCCACATCGAGCAAGACCTTCGGTATTGTGTTTGCGGACATCGCCAACGACACCATCGGCAACGTGGTGTGCGAGGGCGCCCTGTCGGGCATTGATACGTCTGCCGCGACGGCTGGCGATCCGGTGTGGTTATCCCCAACCACGGCCGGCGGCATGGTTTTTGGCCTTGCCAACAAGCCGGTTGCGCCGAACAACACAGTGTACCTTGGCGTGGTTTCGCGTGTTCAAGCCAACAATGGCGTCATCCAGGTCAAGATCCAGAACGGCTACGAGCTGGATGAGCTGCACGACATCCTGATTACGTCGAAAGCTACCAACGACTTCCTGGTGCTAGCCTCAGACGGCCTGTGGAAAAACCGAGCTCTCGCCAGCGGCGACGTCACCACGGCGCTTGGATTTACGCCATTTTCATCGGCTGGCGGATCAATGTCCGGCAACCTCCAGGTCAACGGAACCGTCAGCGCCACGCAGTTCAATGGCAGCGCCGCCGGACTGACCGGAATCAAGACCGTCAACGGCAGTTCCATCCTTGGCTCCGGCAATCTTACAATCGATGCGCTGCCGAGCCAAACGGGCAACAGTGGCAAGTTCCTCACCACGAACGGAACCGCTGCATCGTGGTCCTCGTTAGGTATTACTTCCGGCACTCCCACTGCTAGCGGTTTGTTGTACGGGAAAACGGACACCGGCGTTTATTCGGCGCCCCAAGAGATCGACTATGGAACCGGAACTGCCAAGATTAGCATCGGCGCCTCTACATCGACTATTTCCGGAGACAGCTACGACTCTGGATCCGTAGCTGTATCGATCTACAACGCCATCGGGGACGGCACGCTCCAGATCGGGCAGAACCTCAAGATCGTGGTGGAGGTTCCGAATCCGGGTAACGACGAGTCCGGGTCAGGCGTCTACAACCTGATCGACTTGGGCGCGATCACGGCGATGTCCAGGTCCCTAGAGTACGGGACGCACTACTACTCCATCAGCGTCACCAACCCGAACGGTTTTGACGGCACCGGCGCGACGTGGCGTCCGGTCTATCACATCTACGGCTTCTACGTGAAGACGTTTGTCATTGGCGGCACTGTTGCGGAGAACGTCTTCCTTGGTCTCAACGCCGGCGCAGGTGTCACGACAGGCGGAGAGAACGTTGTCTTGGGCGTAAATGCCGGCGGCAACATCGCTAAAGGTCGCAACAACGTCGTCATCGGGAATGCGGCGACGGCCTCCGCGTACGACGTGAACAACGAGGTCACGCTCGGCAATTCTTTGCACACCAAGACGCGTCTCTTCGGCGCGCTTGCGCTTGGTGGTAGCTCAGTTGGCACGGCTGGGCAAGTTCTCACGTCCCAAGGCCCAGGCGTCGATCCGATTTGGGCTGCTGGAGGATCTAGTCTGCCCACGCAGACCGGCAACAGCGGGAAGTTCCTGACCACGGACGGCACGAATGCCTCGTGGGCAACCGTTGATCTCTCGTCCTACCTGACCACGTCTGCTGCCGCCAGCACGTACCTGCCTCTGGTCGGAGGCACGCTGACCGGCAAGCTGACCCTTCCTGCCAGCACATCCACAGCCGCAGGCCTGAACATCGGCAACGGCGCCGCGCCCACGACTCCAGTTGCTGGCGACGTGTGGGGCACGAGCTCCACGCTGATGTATCGCGGCCCAACCAGCACCTACACGGTGGCCTTCCTCAGCACCAACCAGACGTGGACCGGGGCACAGACCTTCTCCACCGCCGCAACCGTCAGCGGTACGCTCACCGGCTCGAGCACGATCTCGCTCACCGGGTCGACCACCAGCACGACTTCGTTGGGCACTAGCGCCACCTCCGGCACGCTGAACCTGGGCGGCACCTCGCAGACGGGCTTGATCAGACTGGGTCAGTCTACGGTCAGCCAAACCATCAGCTTGCATGGCGGCGTCACCAGCACTGGTAACACCAAGACGCTAAACCTGGGTACGGGTGGAGACAGCGGCTCTACGACGAACATTGCCATCGGCTCGGCTACGGCCGGCGCAACGACCAACGTCACCGCCAGCGGCAATTGGACGTTCGGTTCGACCATCACAGGCAGCATCTCGGGCAACGCGGCCAACGTCACCGGCACGGTAGCGATCGCCAACGGTGGCACCGGAGCCGCAGACGCGGCAACAGCTCGTACCAACCTGGGCCTGGCGATCGGAACCAACGTGCAGGCATGGGACGCCGACCTGGATGCGATTGCTGCGCTGGCTGGCACCAGCGGCTTCTTGAAGAAAACTGCGGCCAACACCTGGGCGCTGGACACCAACACGTACCTGACTGGCAACCAGTCCATCACCGTTTCTGGCGATGCAAGCGGCTCCGGAACCACGTCGATTGCGCTGACTCTGGCCAACAGTGGCGTGACCGCTGGCACTTACACCAAGATCACGGTTGACGCCAAAGGGCGAGCCACCAGCGGCACCTCGCTGGCTTCTTCCGATGTCACCACTGCGCTGGGGTACACACCCTACAACAGCACCAACCCGAACGGGTACATCACCAGCAGCGGTTCGATCAGCGGCAACGCCGCAACGGCCACCGCCCTGCAAACGGCACGAACAATCAACGGCACGGGATTTAATGGTTCTGCGAACATCGACACGACCGAGTGGTTTCACTCAGACCGCGATTTCCCGAACGGCACACTCATCACAACGAACATCAACTACGCCGTAAGTAGTGGAGATCCGTTCGTTCTGGAAATTCGAGGCAACTCATACGGGAACGCTGTCCCGCTGGATTTGCTTTATCAGGGTTACATCTACAGCGACACCATCATCAACCACGGCGGCGTGTCCAACGGATTTAGCATCTCCGGCCTTGTTGCGATCAACAACGGTGGCAACCTGTGCTTCTGGTTTCCAAACCAAGGGTATTGGAACGGTTACAACGTAAAGGTTTACGCCGCATATGCAACCCGCGCCACAAACCGCGTCACATCGATTACCGGCGTCGCAAAGCCAACTACCGCGAAAGAGGTTGCGCTTTCTGCAAACATTCGGCAATCGTTGCACAGCAGCAACTTCACCAATTACTCCCCGAGCCTGACAGGCTCCGGCGCATCTGGCACCTGGGGTATCAACATCTCCGGCATCTCAACGGCAACATCCGGCGTCACTGCCGGGAGCTACACCAACGCCACCGTCACTGTTGATGCCTACGGTCGCGTCACATCGGCTTCAAGTGGATCTAGCGGTGGTGGATCGTACGTTGGGGGCAATGCGCAGCTCTTCACTTCGAGCGGCACCTTCACGGTTCCGGCTGGCATTACCAAGCTCAAGATCACGGCGTTTGGTGGTGGTGGTGGCGGCAGTTCAAACAACGGTGGTTTGGGTGGCGCCGGCGTTGCGCTCGTGACCGTCACCGCTGGCGCCAGTTACACCGTCACCATTGGCTCTGGCGGCAACGGAGCGGCTTACACCAACGCAGGCGCTACGGCGGGAGGGACCACCAGCTTCGGGTCTCTGGTCACGGCGACCGGAGGCGGGGCTGGTAACGCCACATCCGGCACGTTCAGCACCACCGGAACCCTCATTGGCTCAATGAAGGGCAACACTACAAACCTGTATCTGCACGGCGGCTCAACCGCTACGGCTACGGGTTCCATAGGAGGAGGCGGGGGCGGCATGAGCGGAGGCGGATCTTCCGGCGCCGCCCTGAATAGTACGTATGTCGGAACCTCCATCATGGGGTCGGCCGGAGTTTATAGCAACCCAAGCGGAGGTGCTGGCGGGGGATCGAATGGAGGCGCTGGCGGTACCGGATACTTCGACGGCTACACCTCTTACTCCGGCCGTGGCGGCGGAGGCGGCGGTGGCATGCTGATCGAATGGTAAGGAGATAACACAGTGAAGAAGGCGCTCATTTCCCCGAACGAGCCGGTCGTAGTCGTGACCGACGTGGTCAACGATCAACCGGTGCTAACGACTGTCGATAACTCAGCCCGTGTTGCGGAGGTCTGCGACACGGAGTTTCCGGTGTGCCCTCCGCTGTTCTGGGTCGATTGTGATGACGTGGTAGATGCAGTTAACTGGTATTGGAACACGGCGACGTCGTCCATCGAGCGGATCACGATCCAGACCTACACGCCACCTAGCATAATTCCTGTTTCGGAGATGTCATGAACCAACCCCAAGTGAAGATAGGAAGCGTAGCCAACATCTACTCGCGGATGATGCGCTTCACCAAAAGTGGCGACACCGAGCTCGGCCACACGCACCAGTTCGACCACCTGACGCTTCTGGCCAAGGGCTCGCTGAGGGTCACCGTGGAGGGCCGGGTGAGCGAGTTTACCGCCCCGCACATGATCTACATCCGCAAGGACAAGATCCACGAGTTGGTCGCGCTCGAGGACGACACGGTGGCGTATTGCATCCACGCGTTGCGAGACCAAGGAACCGGCGAGATTCTCGACCCCGATATGATTCCAAACGGGGTTACCCCAGCCCCGGTAGCCGGCGGCTGATCATATACGCGGCAGTAAAACGAATTGCGGTTTCGCTTCGATCGTTGATCGATGAGAAAATCGCGCTCTTTCTACACACTTGGTAAGTGTCTACTAACATACACAGAGCCCCGCTTCGGCGGGGTTTTTTATTTGGAACCCCACCGAAAATAGGCCCTGATTTCCAGCTCCGCGAGGCTCCCATGGAAGGTCAGGTCCATAGCGATTCACAGCCGCAGAGCGGCGTTCATCTCTCAGAGGCGCAGCTCGAGCTGATGCTGAACAAAGCTGCCGAATACGGGGCGCGCAAAGCGCTGTCGGACATCGGGCTTCACGACGAAGACGCCGCCAGTGACGTCAGAGAGTTGCGCAGTCTTATCGATACGTGGCGCGACACCAAGCGCACAGCTTGGAAGACGTTCATATCGTGGGGCGTGAAGGGTCTGCTGCTGGCTATCGTTGCCGGCCTGTACCTCAAGACCGGTCACGGCGCCCACCTCCCAAAGTGAGGACACCATTGATCCGCTCACTCTCCTGGCAATGGCAAACGGCGCAGTTGCTGCCGTCAAGAAAGGTTGCCAGCTCTACAAAGAGATCCGTGGAGCAGCCGGCCAGGTTAAAGACGTCCTCAACGACCTCGATAAAACATTCCGAGCACAACACAAGGACAAACCCCCAACACCTGAACAGACCAAGCAGTACCACGAGGAGCGCGAGCGAGTTAAGCACGTCGCCAACAGCGACCCCAACGACGTCATATCCCAGGTTGGTGAGCAGCTTGGAGCTTTCTTTGACGCATTCGACAAGATCGAGAAGGCTTTCTGGGAAGAAGAGCGTGCCGCAAAGCGCCTTTACACCGGCGATGAGTCGCTGAGTAAGAGGGCTTTGCAGCGTGTTCTGATCCGATCGCGCCTTCAGACAATGGAGGCCGAGATTCGAGAACAGATGATCTATCACTCCCCGACGGAATTGAAAGATCTATGGGGTCGATTCGAGAAGATGCGGGCTCAGATCACTGAGGAACAGGAAGCCGCAAGAGCGGAGCAGCACAGGAAAGATGCACTAGCGGCATGGCAACGGCAGCAAATTCGCAACGCGGTAGAGGACAACCTAATTTGGCTGGTCGTGCTGCTACTGGTCGCGGCGGAGGTTATGGGGGTTCTATGGACGATCCTACTGCATCGGCAGAACGCACTGCCCTCCTGGCCGGGACTACCTTCCTGATGGTGCTGGTGCTGGTGCTGTTTCTATTTGTCGTCGGGCTGTACCTGAGCCTAAAGACCGAGCGAGATGTAAACGATATTCTGAAAGCGAAGATTGTTGGGAGATTGATTCAATGCCCGTGAGACTTTTACTGCTGGCTGTATTGGCGCTGGCTGGATGCCAGGACCGATACCGATACTTCTGTCAGAATCCGGACAACTTCGTTCATGAGTCCTGCCAGAAGCCTCGGTGCCAGTTCACCCAAACCTGCCCGGAATACCTCGTGGCTCCCATCCTGGAAAAGAAAATTGAACAACAGCAACAAACCCCAGCTCCCACCGCTAACCCCGGAAGAAATTGAGGTCCGCGTCTGGGCCTTCGTTGTCGGCGTTGTGACGCTGATCCTGGCCGGAATCGTGTTCTTCATGCTGTACAGCGTGACGTTCGTGACGCAGCCGATCAAGTCCATGGCGCCCATCGACCAGGGCTACTTGAAGATGCTCAACGACATCGTACTGCTCATCGTGGGCGGTATCGGCGGCGTCATGAGTAAGAAGGGCGTCAGCGCGATCGCCAACGCTCTAGGCACACCTCCGGCTCCGCCACCTCCGGCTGCATGCCTGGCACAGGGGGCTCAGCCCCCTCTCCAATCGCCCGTGACCGGCGGGCCGTTTGGAAGTCCGTTTGGCGCGATGCCGGTCTATATCAACCCTGAGTTGGATGAGTCGTGGAGACCGCCGCCCCCGCCGACGACTCCGCCCCACCATCTCGAGCCCGATGCTGAACGCGAAGAGCTCGCAGCAGCCCGGAAGGAGGCCGGAACATGATCGGACTGTTGCCGAATCCGTGGCTCATCCTTGGCGCAATTGCAATCTGGGTTAGCACTTACTTCTACGGACACCATGCCGGCTGGAAGGAACGCGACCTGGATATGCAAAGCGCCGTCGCTCGTAAGAACGAGGAGTCTCGCAAACGCGAGCAGGATCTGACGAGTAAGCTCAACGACCAATCCGTTCAACTCAAGGAGGCGAACAATGTTCTCAATCAAAAACAGTCTGCTCTTGATCGCGCTATCCGCGCTGGTCGGGTGCGCATCAGCACCCCCGCCAGTTGTGTTTCAGCCGGTCCGAGTGCCCCCGCTCCCAGCGGAGATAGCGCAGAAGCGCCCAGCGAATCTGAGCGACAGACTCTTGCAGCTATTGCAGCCATCGTCGCAGAAGGCGACCGAGCCATCAACCAGCTCAACGCCTGCATCGACGCCTACAACAAAGTAATGGAGTCAGTAAATGGTCAACGCTGAACAGCTTCGACAGCTTCACATCGGGGCTGAATGGGTTGAACCGCTGAACAGTACGTTCGAGCGCTGGGGGATTGTCACGCCCCGCCAGCAAGCGGCGTTCATTGGCCAGTGCGGGCACGAGTGCGGCAGCTTCCGAGTCCTCGAGGAGAACCTGAACTACCGTGCCGCCACGCTGATGAAGCTCTGGCCCAAGCGGTTCCCGACGCTCGATATCGCCAACCAGTACGCCGGCAACCCTAAGAAGATCGCCAACATGGTGTACGCCAATCGCATGGGCAACCGCGACGAGGCGTCTGGAGATGGGTATCGGTTCCGGGGCAGGGGGTGCATCCAGCTCACCGGCCATGCGAATTACTACCATGCCGGCCAGGCCCTGGGCGTTGACTTTGTCATGCAGCCCGAGCTCGTTGGCACGCCCAAGTACGCGGCTCTGACCGCCGGCTGGTTCTGGGCGACCCATGACTGCAACCGACTGGCAGAAGGGGCGGACTGGGTTGGCCTGACCAAGAAGATCAACGGCGGGACGATCGGTTTGCAGGATCGCATTTCTCACACCCAGATGGCGCTGGCCCAGATCGATCACTCCAGTGTGATGGCTTAACTCCCAAGGAAAATCAGATGGCTACCAAATGGATTCAGGAAGCGACCAAGAATAAAGGCGGATTGCACCGCGCTCTGGGTATCCCGGAGGGAAAGAAGATCCCAGCGAAGACGCTGGAGAAGGCATCTCACGCACCTGGCAAGCTCGGCAAACAAGCCCGCCTCGCCCAAACCTTGAAGAAGCTCAACAAATGAAAGCATCAAACGTCAAGCGAGAAGGCGGAAAGCTCCAGTACCGCGGCCACGAATTCCCCGGTTTCAATAAGCCGGTGAACGCCCCGTCTGGTGACAGCCACAAGAAGATGGTCCTGGCCAAGAAGGGCGACGAGGTCAAGCTGGTGAAGTTCGGCCTGCGCGGCATGGAGGACTACACCCAGCACCACGACGAGAAGCGCCGCGAGAACTACCTGGCTCGCTCCGCTGGCATCAAGGACAAAAACGGCAAGCCCACCAAGGACGATCCTTTCAGCGCCAACCATTGGGCTCGCAAAGAGCTCTGGTGAGGTTTATATGACAGCAATCAGCGTCAAACAATTCGGAGGCATTAAGCCGATCATCAGCGCCAGAATGCTCGGCGCTAATGAGGCCCAGACGGCGCTCAACGCGAAGCTGGTCTCAGGCTCTCTGTTGCCGATGAAGGGCGCCACGACGCTGCAAGCGCTGCAAAGCTCAAACCCGGCAACGATATTCCGCTACGGCACCAGCTCTACCGAGACAAACTACTGGCTTGAGTTTGCGCAAGATACCGACGTCATGCGTAGCCCGATCGCCCAGGACCAGTACGACCGGCTCTACTGGACCAACGGTAGTGGCGTCCCGCGCTACGCCCCAAACTCAATGATCCTTCAGGCTGGCTCTGGCGCCTACCCGCGTGCCTCGTACCAGCTCGGGATCCCGGCCCCAACCACCGCCCCGACATTGTCAAGCACCACCGCGCCAGCAACCAGCGACACGCCGGAGACCAGGACCTACGTCACAACCTACGTCTCGGCGTACGGAGAAGAAGGGCCTCCGTCACCCGCGGCGAATCTGGTCACCATCAAGCCTGACACCTCCGTTACTCTGACCTTGCCCGGCAATCCATCTGGCTCGTACAACATCACCTTGGTCCGGATTTACCGGTCGTCCGCTGTGGGCAGCTCGGCACAGTTCCAGTTCGTGGATGAGGTTCCGGTGGCCAACGGCTCCTACACCGACAGCAAGCTCCAGTCTGCCCTCGGTGAGGTTCTTCCATCTACTGACTGGGTCGCTCCTCCGGCGGGGCTGAAGGGCCTGCGCCTGATGGCTAACGGCGCAGCGGTCGGTTTTGTAGGGAAGACCCTATATTTCTCGGAGCCGTACCTGCCGCATGCCTGGCCGCACGAGTATCCGATCGATTACGACATCATCGGGATTGCGACCTACGGGCAGTACGTGGCGGTGATTACCACGTCGTTCCCGTACCTGTTCAACGGCATTGACCCTGCTGCTATGAGCTCTAGCAAGCTGCCGCTGCCGCAAGCGGGCACGTCCAAGCGCTCAATTATTGAAACCGGCAACGGCGTGCTCTACTCATCTCCTGATGGGATGGTTGAGATAGGCACGACCAACGACGTCGTCACCCGTGGCATCTTCAGCCGTGAGCAGTGGCAGGCGTACAACCCGTCTTCGATCGAGGCGTACACCTACAACGGTCGCATCCACTGCTTCTACAACAACGGGACTCGCGGCGTCTTGGTGTTTGACTTTATGGGCCAGGGCGCCGTCCTGACCACGAATGACGTTAACACGACCACGGCGGTAACCGCTGGCTTCTACGACGCCACCACGGACAAGCTGTACCTAGCCCAAGGTGGGAACATCGTCCGCTTCGATCAGGGCTCGAACCAGACCTACACCTGGAAGAGCAAGCAGTTCCGCATGGAGTACCCGCACAACTTTGGCTTTGGCCAGGTCACCGCCTACCAGTACCCGGTGACGTTCAAGCTGTACGCAGACGGCGTATTGAAGATGACGAAGACGGTCCAGAACAATAACCAGTTCCGATTGCCATCCGGCTTCCGTGCTTACGAGTGGGCATTCCAGCTTGAGGGTACTAGCGAGGTTATCGAGGCGGCGATTGCTGATAGCACGGCGGAGCTCAAGCAAGTATGAGCACCAGAGAGACTAAGGTCGCGGCAATCCCAGACGTTCGTGATGACAACGTCACGGAGGTGCTGCGTGCCGTCAAAAACGTGCTTCAGGTCCGAGAGGGTCTTCTTGGCGATACCCTTGATCAGTACGTCACCTGGCGTGACCTTACCGATGTGAGCGTTGTCTCAGCCGGAGGTACATCAACTCTCACCAACGGGACCAGGGTTCCGGTAATAGTTCCGCCAACGGTCGATACCGGTTATGACCCGACGGCCGATCTGACAACGCCGAGCCAACCTACCGGGCTCACGATCACCTCCGGCATGACCAGCATATACCTGGCATGGACCGGAGCGTCATACCAAAATCACGCGTACACTGAGATCTGGCGCGCTTCTACCGATTCGATTGGTAGCGCTGTCAGGATCGGTACGACGATCACCAACCTGTACTCCGATCCAGTTGGCAAGACGAACCAGACCTACTACTACTGGATTCGATTTGTATCAGCAGCAAATGTCTCTGGCCCGTATAACGCAACCGCTGGCACAGTCGCATCGACTGGACTGGTGGGAGGCGTCGATCTTTCTCCCCTGATCATCACTGCTGACAAGATTGCATCCGGCGCGATTGATCTTGGCGGTAGCAAGATCACTGGATTACTGGCGAACGCCAATATGGCGGTCATCACCGATCCGACGAAGATCGCTGATTCGCTGATCGGTAACACCAAGCTCGCAAACCTGGCCGTCGATGCGGCGAAGCTCGCGGACTCGTCTGTGACCGCAACGAAGATCGCCAACCTGGCTGTCGGAACTGCTGCAATTCAAACCGGCGCAATCACCACGGCACTTATCGCCAATGCCGCAATCGGATCTGCCCAAATCGCGGACGCCGCCATTACCTCGGCCAAGATCGGCAACCTGGCCGTTGGGAATGCCGCGATTCAGAACGGCGCCATCACCAATGCCAAGATCTCCGACCTAACGGCAGACAAGATCACGGCAGGGAATCTAACCGCGGCAATTAATGTCAACACCGGCTACATCTACGGTGGCGTCAACCCTGCTGGTTCGGCTCCTGGAACTTCCAGCTTCGGCACCGGCTATTTGCTCGGCGCATATGGCGGAGCCAACCAGTTCTTCATTGGCTCGCCCGACCAGAATCTGTTGTGGAACGGAACAAACCTGAGCGTCAAGGGAACGATCAACGCTCTTGCGGGATACATCGGTCAGAACATCATTGATGCAAACGGCATCAGCTCGCCCAACTACGTCAGCGGTTCTGCCGGCTGGAGCGTGAACAAGGACGGCGGCGCCGAGTTCAATAACGTCACTGTGCGCGGTAGCGTCATTGCCGGGAACAACCCGTCGATTGACTCCACCAACAACACAATCATGACCAGCGGAACAAGCGGCGTTCGCTTGTATAGCGATGGTCGTGTGGTTATGGGTAATGGATCGACCAGCGTCGTCTGGAACAACAGCGGTCTATATATCAACGGACTCACTAACGCAACGACATCAGGCTACAGTTATTACATCCAGCTATTGGGGAGTCAGACAGTTGAAATACTAGCGTTCACCGTCAGCAGAGGAGGCCCGATTATGTGGGGCTCGACGTGGACAATGAACGCCAATTACGACGGCATCCCTGCGTCTGACAACAGGTTGATTGACTGTTACTTCATATTCGAGCTGTACAAAGATGGTGTTTCCACTGGATCGATTTGGAACCAGTACATGAATGTCCACGGCACCTACCAGTGGGGAACGACGTGGTCAATGTCGGCATTACAAACGCTGGCGCCTGGGACTTACAGACTCAAGGTCAACACGACTTACAGCTACTTCCGCGGCAGATGGTGGTATGGAAACGGAACGCTGTGGAAAAACGCCGTCATGGCCAATGGTGACTATTTCTATATGAGCGGAACTCAATCTTTCGCTTATCAGGCGACTGTTTGATATGAAGAACTACATCGTTTACGACATCGCTACTGGAGAGATTGAGATCACTGGCAGGTGCCCGGACGAATCTTTCTATGCGCAAATGCGCGAAGGCAAAGGTTTGCTTGATGGCGTCGGATCTCCTGCGCTGCATTACGTGAGCAATGGAGAACTGGTCGCGTACACGTCCGAGCAAGTCGAGATAAAGAAAGCGCGTCCCGGCCCAGGCCACGAGTGGAGCAACGAGACGTTCGCGTGGCATGACACAAGAACTCCGAACCTGGACGCCTGGGCTGAGACCGTTCGCGACAAACGCAACGGCTTGCTCACGGCGTCAGACTGGACCGACACCATATCCGCCAAGGCGCGCCTGGGCGACGCCCTCTACAACGCCTGGCAGGACTACCGTCAGATCCTGCGCGACGTTCCTCAACAGGCCGGCTTCCCAACCGACGTAGCTTGGCCGGAACCTCCGAGCCCCACCTAAAATCGGCCAGAGGTTTTTCATGCTCGAGCTTCAGGAACCCAATACCAAAGTACTCACCCAACAACTCCCTGACGAGCGGGATGTGGTGATGCTCGCTCGCGATTTTGCCCTGAGCAAATCCGTTGAGGAGGTAGAGGGCACGATGCTGGGCATGCCGCAAGCTGAGGCTCAGGTCGTTCACCGCTTTGGTCCTGGGATCTACATCCGTGAAGTCATCATTCCTGCCGGCATCCTGGCCGTTGGCCACCGTCAGCGCTTTGAGCACATGAACGTGATGCTCAAGGGGCGGGTCACCGTCTTCAACGACAACGGCACGACGACCGAGCTGGTGGCGCCGATGGTGTTTGTCGGCAAACCCGGTCGCAAGATCGGCTACGTCCACGAGGAAATGGTGTGGCAGAACATCTATGCCACGACCGAGACCGACATTGAGAAGCTCGAGGCGACCTACCTCGAGAAGAGCGACACCTGGGCCCAGGACCAGAAAGAACGAGCAGAGGCGTTGGCCTTGCGGTACGAGGCCGATCGCCAGGATTACCTGGCTCTGCTTGCAGAGGTGGGCATACCCCACGAGATTGCCAGGGCGCAATCAGAGAACACCGATGACCAAATCCCGATGCCGCTTGGCAGCTACTCGATGATGGTTGCCGACTCTCCGATCGAGGGCAAAGGCGTGTTCGCCACGGCCAATATCTCGGAAGGAGCGGTCATTGCTCCGGCTCGGATAGACGGCAAGCGCACGCCGGCAGGTCGGTACACGAATCACTCAGTCGCGCCAAACGCGATCATGGTGAAGCGACCGAACGGAGACATCGACCTCGTAGCCACCCGCCAGATTGCTGGCTGTACCGGTGGCCAGCCTGGAGAGGAAATCACAATCGACTATCGGCAAGCCTTGCGGCTGTCTGGAATCGGGAGTTTGGAATGAGTGGAATTGCAACCGCTATCGTTGGGTCGGCAGTCGTCGGCTATATGGCCTCGAGCAATGCGTCGGACGCCGCGTCCAATGCTGCGGCTCAACAAACGCAGGCCGCGAAGGACTCGGCGCAGCTCCAGTACGACCTGGGCAAAGAGCAGCTAGAGTTCCAGAGGGACTACTACAACAACACGCTGAAGCCTTTGCAGCAGCGCGACATGGCGTTGCGCGAGCAGCTCCAGAGCGAGCTCATCCCGTCCATGCGTCAGCAGCGCCAGTTCGCTGACGAGCAGAACCAGTACTACAAAGAGACGTTCAAGCCTGTCGAAGAGCAGATGGTCCGTGACGCCACGGGCTACGACTCACAGGAGAACATCCAGCGCCGCCAGGGCATCGCAGCAGCCAACGTAAACCAGGCTTTCTCGAACGCGTCTGGCCAGTCCACTCGCGCCCTGTCGCGTATGGGTATTAACCCTAATAGCGGCGCCTTCGCCCGAGAGAACGCCAAGCTGTACAACAACGAGGCCCTTGCCTCTGCTGGCGCTCAGACCGGCGCAGCCTTCGACACGATGGACAAGGCGATTGCATTGCGTGCCGGCGCGGCGAACTTCGGTCGCAACATGCCGAACACAGCGGCGAACTATTACGGCCTGGGCAACCAGACCGCAGGCACCTCGTCTGGCGTCTCCAGCGCCGGCGTAAACAACGCGGTCAGCGCAGTGAGCCCGTCCATCTCAGGAGCTCAGGTAGCTGCTGGCGCATTCCGCGGAGCAGGCTCCACGTACAACGACACGTTCGCCAACAACATGCGCATGTACGGAATCCAGCAGCAGGGCGCCTCTGGCTTCTTCAGCGGGCTTGGAAACTTTGCCTCGAGCAAGATGGGTCAGGATGCTTTCGGCAACTTGAGCGGTCGTATTGGCGGCGCCTGGAATGACTTCACCATGAACATGAACGGCGGCTTCGGCACCGGAAACGACTACGGCAACCAGGACCTCGGCGCCTTCTTGGCAGACGGCGGTCACGTCGATGCCAGACGCATGGGCTTGAGTTATGCCAACGGCGGCAAGGTGCATGGCCCCGGCGGTCCGGTGGACGACAAAGTTCCCGCGATGTTGAGCGACGGCGAATACGTCATCCCCGCTGACGTTGTGAAAGCGAAGGGCCTCGAGTTCTTCGACAAGCTCAAAGAAAAGTATCACACCCCGGCAGCGCTGCAACGCCGCGGTATTGGGAGAGCGTAATGGCTGGTATTGCTGCACTTGGAACTGCTGTCGGGTCGTTTACCGAAGGCTACATGAAGGGCGAGAAGCATCGCTCCGAGATGGAGGATTCTGAGCTGCGCCGCGAGGCTGCGCGCCTTGGCATCCGCAAAGGCAAGCTCGAGGTTGATGAAGCTGAGAGCAAAGCCGCCGGCCGTCGCAGGATGGAAGAGATCGCGGCGAAGTACAGCCCGTACCTCAATGGCGATGGCGATGCAGCCAGTGCCGCCGCCCCCGCAACCGGCCCTGCGATCGCGCCTCCTGGTGGTGGAGAAGCACCCGAGGCTCCGATGCCTGCCGCCCCTCGAGCTGGCATTTCGGTCCCCGGCGATGCTCCTGCTGCTGCGGCTCCTGCTGCTCCTGCTCAGCCGAAGATGTCTCGCCTCGATGCCATGCAGCGCATGTACAGCGAGATGAACGCTGCCGGCCTGGCAAGCGGGAACGTGAGCGTCAAGGACGGCCTTGACCTATCGCTCGGCATGATGAAGCGCTTCCGTGATGCCAAGATGGACGACGCTCTCGCCATCATGCAGGACTTCGCGCTCCACGGTGATCCCGCCCGTGCGTCGGCTGATGCTCAGAAGGCTGGTCTACCCCTGCCGCAGGGCGCCACGTGGTCTGTTCAGGAACGAGAGATCTTCCCCGGCTCCAAGGTGAAGACGAAGGACGTTGTCCTGTCCGGCGCTGATGGCGCGCCGATCTCGATGCTGGACATCATGGCAAAGCGGATGGATCCCAAGGACTTCTTTGCGCGTGAAACCGAAGTCGCGAAAGCTGCCGGCGACCTGGCGTACAAGTCGGCGGTGCTGGAAGACCAGAAGTGGTATCACGGAGAGATGCTCAAACAGAACGCCAATCAGCACACCCTTCAGCTCGAGCTGCTCAAGCGCCAGACTGCTGCTGCCGAACGCCAGGCTCAAATCGCCGGACAAAAGTTCAACTTCGATGCGGTACAGGCTCGCAACACCAGCGCCCTGAACGAGGCAGTCCGATTGATCGGCGTCCCCAAAGAGCTCACGCCTGAGCAGATGCGTGACTGGACGCCTGACCAGCAGGCGGCTTACGACGTGAAGCGCCAGCAGTACAACGCTCGCCTGGGCACCACGCTTTCCATCTACGCGCTGAACAACAGTCGCGACACCCAGGGCAAAGAGCTACTCCCGGTGGCGATCGCTGATCGCGCCAACAACCTCGTGGCCAAAGCCATCCAAGAGGGCAAGGTGGACACGGTCGTGAAGACTGACGACCTGGGCCGTGCCTACGTGATGGTGGGTGATCGCAAGGTTGAGGTTCTCCCCCCGAATCGTCCGCAGGCCCCTGCCGTTGCACCTGGTGCTACTCCTGGCGCTCCTTCTCGTTCCGCTTCTGGCGCGATCCGGACCCCGGTAGCGGTGGATGCAGACGGCATCCCGGTTCCTAGAGCTCCGTCTGCTGTCCCGGCTGGCACAGCGACTCCCAATGCACGCGGTCTCCTGCGCACACCCAATTACTCTTCTGGTGTGAATCAGTTCAGCCCCGACTGAACACGACAATAACTCGCCGCCCTGCTGCCTCCGAGAAGCTCGTTGGTCACTTGGTGGCATAGAAAGGCTGTGAGATGGCTGATTTCGGTTTGAACCTGTTCAAGTCCGCCGACGAGGCATACAAACAGGACGTAGTCCCCAGGGCTCGCCCCTCAAACAGTCAGCTAGATCTTGGCGACCCGTATGGATGGGCGGTTCCTACCGCCACGCCTCCGGCGCCAGGAGCTCCCGCCAGCACGCCGCCTCAGATCCAGCAAAGTCCTGCGTTGATGGACGCCGATCCATACGCGTGGGCCAACGCTCCTGCTGCACCGGCAGCTCCGAAAGCCCCCGAGCAGGGTGACTTCTCTCGCGGCATGTCGGTCTCCGGCAAGCAGCTCAGGCAAACGGCGTACGGCACAGCCGCGTTGCTTGGCGACACGCTTGGTTCTGACACCGTCAAGAACTGGGGTCTCAAGGGATTCCAGGCGGCGGAGAAGGAAGTCCAGGCAATCTCCAAAGAATCGGATTCGTTCACCAATGCAGTTCAATCAGGCGAAATCGGCAAGTGGCTCACGTACAGCTCGGGTTACCTCCTGGGTCAGGTCGCTGAGCTTGGCGTCGCGTCGCTCGCCGGAGCTGCTCTTGGCACTCTCGCTGCTCCTGGTGGTGGCACTGTCGCTGGTGCGGCTGCTGGCGCCATCGAAAAGGGTGCGGTAGAGGCTGGCGTCCGTGGCTTCGTCGGCAAGATGATCGACAAACAGGTCACTGCCAACGTGGCTCGCGGCATGACGGCGGAAGCGGCTACCCAGGCCGCGGTGAAGACGGTCTACGGCACGATCGGCGCGACCACCGCCAACACCTTCCTGAACGCAACCCAAGAGCTCGGCTCGATCTACGGCGATGCCGTGGAAGAAGCGGCTCTGACGGGCAAGGAGTACTCGCTGGGCAAGGTGTGGCTCTCGGGTATTGCCGCCACTGCTGTCGATTCCTGGGCAGATTCCAAGGCTGTCGGCAACCTGATGAGCGCCATGAAGGGCGGCAAGGGCGTCGGCGGTATTGCGATGGAGGCGTTCAAGGGCGGCTTCCGCGAGGGCATGACCGAAGGCGTGCAGACCGCGATTGAACGTTGGGGCGCTGACAAGGATCTCGCCAGCAAGGAAGCCTTCAAGGAGTACATCGACTCTGCTGCTGTCGGCGTCCTGGGCGGAACCGTCTCTGGCGGCGGAGCTGCCGCAGTAAAGAAGGCTTTCTCACCGAGCGAGAAGCCTAAAGCTGACGCTGATTTGACCGGCGACATCTCGACTGAGGCAGCTTCCGACAAGGCTCAACCCAACCTTCAGTCCCCGGTCTCGATCGATCGTGAAGAACTGCTCTCTACCCTGCGCAAGCCGGAGGCGATGGCCTATCTGTACCAGAAGGCCGACGACGAGCAGAAGGCGAACATCGAAAAGGCTATCGAGAAAGCCGGCGCCATTGAAGCGTTCAATGCCGTCAAAGGAAACATGGATGCGATCCAGGAAGGCGAGAAGCTGCTCCTGGAATTCCCTGAGTACCAGCAGGCGCTGGACAGTGCGATCACCAGTTTCGCCAAGAAGCCCGACCTGAACATCAAGAAAGGCAACACCATCGAGGCGCCGCCTTCGCAGTTCGATCAGCAACCTCCGGGCTCAACTACGCTCAACGAAACGAAACCAGAAGGTTCTGCTCAGCAGCAGAAGCCGATGGATCGCGTCGTTTCATACATCCAGTCTCAGGGTGACGCAATCTCTGAAGAGATGCGCAACGATCCGCTCGTAGCGCAGTTGGCTGCTGCTTCGGCGGTAGCCTTTAAGAATGAAAAGGCTTCCGATCCTCGCTCATGGACTCCGGAGGAATCCGCGGCCTGGAAGGCAAAAGACTGGGAGGCTTTCTCCAAGATACGTGGCTACACAGACAAGGAGATTGCCCAGTACAAGAAGTTCCAATCCCTGATGCAGCAGGTGCGTGAAAAGTACGGCGAAGACGCGATCTTCGAGATCGAGAACCCCGATGTCCAGAAAGGTGTCTTCGACGCCATCTACGGCAAGGGCGCATACGCGGCTCAGGAAAAGCTGCACAGCGACGCCAAGATCAAGGTCGATGTCGCAGAGCGACAGCAGGAGATGCGCGCTGTCGTGCAGGCGCTGGATGATGCATACCTTGGCACGGGCAAAGAGCCGACCAAGCTCGAGCAGGCCAAGCAAGAGTTCAAGGACGCGGCGTCTCAGGCGCTGGACATTGTGATGGACGTCTCGAACACGAAGATGAACATCACGGGCAAACAGTACACCGTATCTGATTTACCCAAGGCTATTCAGCGCGTGATGGAAGCCCTGGTCAAGATGGGCTACTACAAGCTCGAAGAGATCACCGCCGAGCTCGTCAAGCGCATGCGTGACAACAAGAGCTGGAGCCACCTGGTGGGCAAGGTGACGCCTGCAATGGTCCGCAACGCGTACAAGAACCTGCCCAGCTTCAAGCAAAAGCAGTCCGACGAAGAGGTCGATGCCATCTCTTCGACTCAGTTGCGCGACGCCGTCAAAAAAGGGCGCACAGCTATCCAGGAATCCAACGACCTGGACAACGAGATCAAGGCGGAGAACAAGCGCCTCTCTGACAAGTTCGGCAAGGACTGGGACAAGACCGCCCCCGTAGCAGAGCGTGAGAATCTGAAGAAGATGATCGACCGCCAGAAAGAGCTGGTGGGCGAGATCGAGAAAGACAACTCTGGCTCAGCCCCCGCGGCCAAAGAAGAGGTCAAGGAAGAGAAAGAAAAGCGTCAGGCGGCTCAAGAGCCGGAGGTGGATTTCGGCACGTACAAAGCGGAAGAGGTCAAGGAAGAACCGGCCATGCTCAGCGAGGACCGTCTGAGCACTCCGCTCAAGCAATTGCTGAAGGGCTTGAAGCGTGCGCAGATCAACCAGATCCGCCGCGCCCTGGTGAACGTTGACGGTGAGTGGCTCAACAAGCTCGGCAACAAGGGCCTGATGGACCACCTCCTGCCCCTGTCAAACCAGGCGCGAATCGACGCGCTCATTTCCCTGGCCGATCGCTCGGCAGATGAGCTGGTGCAGATCGGGGACCGCATGGCTCAGCTCAACACGCCTGAAGCCAAACAGATCCTGGAATTCAAGCGCCGTATCTACGGCATCATGAACCTGCTTAACCTCAATGCGCCCGAGGCCGAGCTTACCACCACAGCAGCCGGAGACGTTTCGTCCAGAGCTGGAGTGGGCGAAGAGATTTCTGTTGCTTCCGCGCAACAGCAGGCGCAATTCCTGCGCGGCACGATTGCCAAGATCCAGAAGGCCATCGATGACATCGACTTCCGTCTGAACAACTCACGCGTCATCAACGAGGGCGAGACTCGATTCGTGGGCCAAGACGAGTCTGACGAAAACGCCTACCTGTGGGGTGAGCAAGGGTTCAGAACCGCCAAGAACCTGCCGCAAGAACGCCTGCTCGAGATTCGCCGCCAACTCGTGGACCAGGTCCGTGAGATGCAGTCTCGCTCAACTCGCGGGATTGCAGAGTTGTTCAAGCGTTCTGCCAAGAACGCTGAGTACTTACTCTCCATCGAGCGCACGAAAGCGTTGAAGGAAGGCATCCCTGACATTGTTGTGGATCCGATCTTCAACCAGGCCCGCGAAGCCATCGTCGGTCTGATGAACGACAAGGCTACGAAGCTGGCGATCGAGGTTCCGTCAGTCCAGGAGGCGCTCAAGATCGCTGTGGACGAGGCGCCGCTCGAGGCTGGCGACGTCGTCAACCAACTGGCGGACGGGATCAAGAACCGCACCCTGAGCCAGGACGAGATGTTCACCCTGGCGTCTACCGCCATTCGATCTGGTCGCCTGAACCAGGGCCAGCTCCTGCAAGCGTTGCGTGACCGCGGCATCGATGTGCCCCAGGAGATGCTTTCTGCATCCCCGCTGCTGGCCTTCCAGACTCGGATGCTGGACTACCTCAGACAGCACGGCGGTCACCCGTCCTACCGCCTGGCCTGGTTGACCTCCATGGATCAGTTGGTCAAGCGTCACCCCACACTCATGAAGCTCAACATCTTCCCCGAGGCGGAGAGGGTGGCGTACGAGATGTGGAAGGAGCGCCTGAATACGCTGGAGCAACGCCGCACCAAAGACTTTGTGATGGAGAACAGCAGCAACGCGGAGGACGCATTCCGCGACATGCTGTTCATGAAGTACTCGCTGTCTCAGATGCGCGGCGCAGTGCCGATTCCTGAGCGCGAGATGATGGCGCTCAAAGGAACGATCGGAGATCTGCAAGAAGCCTGGATGCAGGACGTGAACTTCGCCCTGAAGCTGCGTCCTGACCTGGCCAAACAGCTCCTCGATCCCGAAGAGGGCTTGATTGCCCCGACCGACGCCAACGAATTCCAGCGCTGGAAAGAGAAGAACGACGCCAAGCTCGACCGTGAGGCAGATGCCAAGGCTCGCATCCCGTACTACGAAGCTCTGGCTGCGTTTGATGGCGCCCTGCCTGAGAACAAGATGCCTGGCTCGAAGAACGAGGAGAAGGCCAAGAAAATGCGCGACATCATCTATCGTCGGATGAAGACGATGATTGCTCGCGCCGAGATCAACGATCTGCCTCGCATCATTCACCAAGCTCAGGAGATGTACACCAAGATCGCCAGCAACGCCAAGACCGAGGCGGCGCTTGACCAGATGATCTCCGACTACCTGGATGGCAAGCAGGCCCAGGACGAGATGATCAACGGTCAGACGATCGATCAGTTCTATGGCATGGCTGAGCGAGGTGTTGTTGATGTCGACCTCACCGAGCAAGAGTTGGACGACCTCGACTCGGAAGCCTTCGATTTTGATGCTGAGGAAGAGCAGCAAGACGAATCCGACGAGGACGGACCTCTGCGCAAGCGCGGCAACTGGTCTGGCGTGTACACCGCCGCCGTTGTGAACGGATGGATCCAGAAGATCACATCCAAGTGGAAGGCTGCACCCCAGGTGACCGTGCTCCAGAACGCCACGATGCTGCCCGAGCCGCTGCGCTCCAAGGCGCTTGCCCGCACCGGCGATCTCCTGGATGCAGCCGGCCTGTTCGACTCAGAGACGGGCCACGTGTACGTGTTCTCAGACTTTATCGGCAGCGAGGCCGATGCTCAGTTCGTTCTGTTCCACGAGGTCTACGGTCACCGTGGTCTGCGTCAGTTCCTGGGCACCAAGTTCGACGCCTTCCTGGAGCAGATGTATAGGGTTTACCCGAATGTACGGGAAGCTGCCGACCGTTTTATGCAAGAGCGTGGCGTTGGCAAGCTCGAGGCGATCGATGAGGTCCTGTCCGACATGGCCGGCACCAACCCGGACATCGGACTGGTCAAGTCCTTCATCGCGCGCATGGTTGTTGGTCTGCGCGAAATCGGCCTTGGCCGGGTCGCTGACTGGATTGCCAAGATCTCCAACGTCGAGCTCTCGTACTACCTCAAGGGTGCGCGTGACGCAGCCCAGAACGGTGGCTACGTCAACAACGGCGCACCTGGCGTGATTCGCCTGGCCGAGGCTGTGCAGCACGAGCGTCTGTCCGAGATGTACGCCCTCAAGGGAGACAAGACCACGGCGTACGCCCGCTTCAATCCCGCCACGCAGACCTGGTTTGCGTACTTCGCTACTGGCGATGACATCCGCAACGGCCAGGGCGGCGCAATGGCGATGGACAACTACGGCGACCTGCTGAAGCTCATGCGCAGCAAGGGTCACGTGGAGTTCCGCAAGCGTTCAGGCGTTTTCGTAGCAGACCGCAAAGGTACTGACCTGGTCAAGCTGACCGAGATCACCAACCTGTCTGGAATGAAGGCTTGGATGCGCTCGATGATCACGAAGTACCAGAACGAGTACCGTCCGGTGTTCGACCTGGTTGACGCGATCCGTGCGAAGGGCCGTTTGACCGAGCGCATGGACATCAAAGATGCGCTGCTGCGTTACGAGCGCAAGACTGGCGCCGTCGTTGACGAGTTCCGCCGTCGCTTTGTCCGCCCCCTCGAATCCCTGGTGCAAGAGGCTGGCAAGCAGGGCGCTACGCAGCAGATCATCGATCGCTACTTGCTGGCTCGCCACGCCGCAGAGCGCAACAAGCAGATCGCCAAGATCAACGAGCAGTTCCCGGACGGCGGTTCTGGCATGAAGACCAAGACCGCGCAGCGCTACCTCAAGCAGCTCCAGAAGCAGCCGTACTGGCAAGCGCTGGAGGAGATCGGTCGCATCACTGACGCCATCAGCCAGAAGAAGCTGAAATATCAGTTCGACACCGGCATGATCACCGCCAAGCAGTACCAGGCGATGCAGGTCTACAAGCACTACGTCAACTTGTCCGGTCGTTCTGACCTGAAGCTGGACGAGTTCGATGATCCGATGATGCTGGCCGGCGGCTCCAAGTTCAACGTGAAGGGCAAGGAGAAGCGCGCTCTCGGTCGCAAGTCCGAGGCCACCGAGATCCTGTCCCGCACGATCCTGGGCATGGAGGCGGCGCTTATTCGGGGACAGAAGAACCAGGTTTCTCAGCGCGTCCTGGCGTTCTTCGAGGCCAACTACGACCCCAACTTCGTTTCCATCAACCGTATCAAGTACGACCAGGCGATGGGCGACGACAACATGGTGGTCGAGAAAGAAGACCCGAACTACATCAAGAACCCGAACGTGATGGTTGCCAAGATCAACGGCATCCCCAACACGATCGAGTTCAAGGACACCAGCCCTGGCTCGTTTGCTGAGGCGATCCACGGCGTCGTGGGTATGCGTGACAGCAACGCTCTGCTCGAGCGCCTGGGCAAGTTCAACCAGATCGTCGGCCAGATGCTGACCACCTGGAACCCGGCCTGGGGCTTCGTCAACTTTGCCCGCGACTTGCAGACGATGTTCTTCAACGCTGCTGCTGACGGTCGTGTGACCAAGGCGCAGGCCGCTGCAATGGTCAAGGCCATCCCGTCCGCCATCAAGACGGCGTACTACATGGCGCGCACCGAGAACCTCAAGAACACTGGGGTAAACCCTGATCCCGAGATGGTGCGGATCTACCGTGAGATGAAGCTCAACGGTGGTCTCACCAGCTTCCTCAACCGCAAGGATCTGCCGTCCCAGGTCGAGGATCTCGAGAAGCTGCTGGGTGAGCGCACCAAGCTCCAGAACGCCGGCGACAAGTTCATGGCCGTGATGGACATGATCGAGCACAACTTCTCGCTGCCGATCGAAATTGCCCCGCGCCTGGCTGCGTACAAGGTAATGCGCGAAGCCGGGATGTCCGAGGCCCAGGCCGCTCAGTTTGCCGGTGAGATCACTGTCAACTTCAACATGCGCGGTTCGGTCAAGGCTACGCGTCAGCTCTATCTGTTCTTCAACCCCGCAGTGCAGGGCTCGGCCAAGCTGCTCAGCCTGTTCGGCACCCTGACGCCGGACTACAAGCTGAAGTTCAAGTCCAAGGGGTTCGTGTACGTCGGACTGTGGGTTGGCCTGGGCGCCATGATGAACCTCATCGGTCGCGCTCTCTCGGACGACGACGAGGCTGGCCGCAACGCGATCGACAAGCTGCCGGTGTACAAGCGAGCCACATCGATGGTGTTCTCTGCTGACGTGCCTGGCGCAGCGATCCCCATCCCGTATGGCTGGAACGCCTTCTACGCCATGGGCAACTTCATGATGGACAGCCTGCTCGGCGTGCAGCCAATCACAACCAGCGTCAAGCGCATCGCTCAGACAACCTTCGAGTCTTTTGCTCCGATGGGATCCTCTGGACTTGACTCCAAGACCCTGGCCGGCACGGCGCTCAAGGGCGTGGCTCCGACCGCAGCCCTGCCGATCGTTGAGTGGGTTATGAACGAGAACCGCTACGGAGCTCCGATCCGTCGAGAGGACTCGGTGTTCGGTGGCGCCAAACTACCCGACAGCCAGATGGCTTTCCGCTCGGTCAACCCGCTGTCTGCCTCCGCAATGCAGGGGCTCAACGAGCTCACCGGTGGCAACCGACTGAAGTCTGGCGCCATTGACATCAACCCTGCGGCGATCGACTTCATCATCGGCAGCTACATGCCTGGCTTCATCAACGAGTCGTACAAGGCGGCGGGAACCGCGGCTCGAGTGGCGCGTGGCGAAGAGGTGAAGAACACCCCGATGCCGCTGGTCGATCGCTTCACCGCCAAGGTTCCTGAGAGCTTCGACTCCGGCGCCTTCCGCCGCGCCAAGGAAATGGTCGAGACGTCGTACAACGAGTACCGCAACATGCCCCAGAACCGCAGCGAGATCATCGCTGAGACTCCTGGCCTGCTGAGAGCTCACGCCATCATCTCGAGCACTACGCAGCAGATCCGCCAGCTACGTTCTGATCTGACCCGGATGGAGAACAACCCCGGCTTCAGCGATGAAGAGAAGGTGGCGAAACTCAACCGGGTGCGAGAGCGCGAGAAGCAGCTTTACAACCGAGCTGTGAAGGCGGTGATGGAGGCGGGACCGCAGTTCCGCGAGGCGGTGATGGCATCTGATTAAGGAGGTGTGCCATGGAGGTATGGATAGCAGTTGTGTTCTTCGTCCTCAATGGCCAAGCCGCGTTCTGGACCAACGATCACCAGTTCAAGAGCGAGCAAAAGTGCAACGCTGTGCTTGAAGGTTTCATGACACAGCTCCAGGGTAAGGGTATTCCCCAAGCCGCAGGTACTTGCATTTCTGTGAGAATTGGAACGTTTGTCTAGGAACAAGTGTGACGTGCATTGC
>Ga0255096_1000100_pt1 | contig 50457 bp, 40 predicted proteins | sample Colum_Atlam_RepA_2_FD_188563 | JGI IMG/M metagenome (GOLD analysis project Ga0255096, IMG submission 188563) | Freshwater microbial communities from Columbia River, Oregon, United States - Colum_Atlam_RepA_8d | ecosystem: Environmental > Aquatic > Freshwater > River | place: USA: Oregon... | reverse complement strand
AGAGTCAGAGCTCGCCCGCCTTGCCGCCTTTTCCGGCCGCGACCGCGTCGAATTTCTGCCGGGCTGGCAGCGCGAAACCTTGGCCTAAGCCCAGGGCTGCCGCCCAGCAATTGCTCTTTTGAAAATACTCCCGCCGGAGGCGTCTTGCGTTCAGCCCAAACGCCGCCGCCCAATTCGGCAGCGCCCGCACCCTGCGACGCTCACTGCAATTGCTTACCCTCGGGCCAACTCATCACATGGCTCAGCGTAACCTCTTTGGTTTCCCCAGCGGCAATGTCAAATTCCCACGCCAGAATTCCGCGTTGGCCGTCCACGTCCGTTTCGGTTGGCTCGGGGTCGGCACTGAAGCTGATCTGCAAATCCTCTTGCTCGGAATAGGGCACCAAATCCAACAGCCGCACCGGCCAAGTTTCGTCGGTCAGGTTTTCCACCTTCAAAACCGCCTTTTCTTCGATCTGGGTCGAACTGGTCAAAATCCCGCGATCACCCTCGGCACGCTCTGGCATGGCACGGCTTAGGCGCAGCCCGTCAATCGCCCCAAAGGCCAGCTCGGCCTTGCCGCCTGCAGGCACCGCATCAATATAGGAACTGCCCACCAGCACGCCTTCGCGCAGCAAATAGGCCTGACCGGGCAGCAGCATCTCTTTGCTATCATTGCTGAAGCTGGCCAGCACAAACGCGGTGCTGTCCAAACGCGGCACCGCGCGCGCCTCGATCTTCGGGGTAAACTGCAATTCGTCCAACGCCAGCCGCAGGTTTTCCACCCCCGTCGCCACGTTTACCGGCGTCGGATAGTGATAAACCACCACATCGCCTTGCAGCGCCGCCGTAGCCGCCACGGGGGCAGGCGCCATTGCAGGTTCTGCCATGGTTTCAACGGCAGAATCGTATTGCATCCCGCCGTCCGATTTCAACATCTGCGCCGGGTCGCCAATCTGCCGCAGTTCCGGCCAAAGCGTTGACGGTGCTGCCTGCGCTGACGGTTGCGCGGTTGACAGCGTCAGGTCCACACCCGCCCAATCTTCGCCGGAATACTGGCTAACCAACACGCCCCGCGCCACGGTCAACGCCGGGTCTGGCTTGCGGGTCAGCATCATGTCGTAAACCGGTTGCCAGCTGGCATTGCTGACAAAATGCGTCACCGTCAGATGCTCTTCCCCGGCGGTTTGCACTCCGACCGCCACCGAAAGTGCCGCATAGTCGGTATCGCCCTGCAGCAGCGCCGCTTGCGCCGCCTCGGCATCGGCCAAAACGGTGTTGGCCGCGTCCAACGCCTTTTGCGCCGCCGGAATTTCGGCCTGCGCCGCCAAGGCCGCCTGCCGCGCCGCCAACACCTCACCGCCAATCATCGCCGCCAGCGCCTTGACGCCGTCCACCGTCACCGCATCGCCTTCGGGCTTCACGCTGCGCAGAAAACTGGCCTGCGCATCCGCAGCCTCGACCTTGGCGTTGATCGCAGCAATCGCCGCCTCTGCCGCCTGCACGCCGGTTTGCGCCGCCTCGACCGCCGCTTTTGCCGCCACCACCTCGGCGCTTGCCGGATCGGCGCGCGGTGGCAGCCGGTCGGTCCGCAGCGCATAAGCCCCCAATTGCACGCCATCGGCCTGCAGCCGGATCAACTCGGCCACAGTATCCGACGGCAGATCGGTGATCAGCAAGTCGTGCTGCCCTGCCGGGGCATTGAACGTCACCTCGCGCGTCACCTGCGCGCCTTCGGGATAGACCGTCACCGCGGTCACACGGCTGGCCGCCATAATCTGGTCGGCCAAAGCGGGGCTGGGCAGCATCAAAGCCAAAATTGCAAAACGGTGCATGAAATCCTCCTGCATATGCCCCAAGGTAGGCCCGCGCCTTGGCATCCGGCAAGCCCTAGACCTCTTGTCGACAATTGGTCGCACTGCCATGCTGCCCGCAACAAAAGGACATGCCATGACCGCAAAAGCCGCGCCCGAAACCCTGAAATCCACCGCCGCCTTGCCGAAAGTCACCCACGCCAAAGGCAGCTATCTTTGGGACGCCACCGGCAAGCAATACATCGACGGATCGGGCGGCCCTGCGGTGTATTGCCTTGGCCACGCCAACACCGAAGTCAACGATGCCATCACCGCGCAACTGTCGCAAATTGCGCATGGCTACCGCTATAATTTCACCACCGACGCGCTCGATGATCTGACCGAAATCCTGCGCGCCAAAACCGGCATGGCGGAAATGGTTTTTGTGACCGGCGGTTCCGAAGCCGTTGAAAGCTGTCTGAAAATCGCCCTGCAATACCAAACCGCCATCGGTCAGAAGACCCGCCGCCGCTTCATTTCGCGGCAACGCTCTTGGCACGGCAATTCGCTGGGCGCGCTGGGGGTATCGGGCTTTGCCGAACGCACCATCGCCTATGAAGGCGCCTTCATTCCGTCGATCAAACTGTCGCCCGCCAACGCCTATCGCCCGATCGCAGGTGCCACCGCCGCATCGGCAGGCGAGGCTTGCGCCGCCGAGCTAGAGGCCGCAATTCTTGCCCACGGCCCCGAAACCATCGCCGCCTTCATCTTCGAACCCGTCGTCGGGGCGGCTGGCGGCTGTGTGCCCGCGCCCGATGGCTATGCCAAGCGCGTGCGCGAGATTTGCACGAAATACGGCGTGCTGATGATCGCAGACGAGGTGATGTGTGGCGCAGGCCGCACCGGCCCGTGGCGGGCGCTGGAACGCGACGGCGCGATGCCCGACATCATGTCGGTCGCCAAGGGTCTGGCGGCGGGCTACTTGCCACTGGGTGCCGCGCTGTGCACCGCCAAGGTCTGGGCCGCCATCCGCGACAAGGACGGCGCGTTTGGCACCGGCCACACCTTCACCGGCCACACCGCCGCCTGTGCCGCAGGCGTGGCCGTGCAGCGCATCGTTGAACGTGAAAATCTGCTGGCTCGCGTCACCACCAACGAATCGCTGATCAAATCCGGCTTGGCCGATGCGCTGCATGGCGTCGACGCCATTGGCGATATTCGCGGTCGCGGCCATTTCATCTGCGCCGAACTGGTCGCAGATCAGGCCACAAAGCGCCCATTTGACGCATCGCTTAAACTTTTCATGAAAATTCGCGCGCAGGCGATGGAAAACGGCCTGATCTGCTATCCGGTTGGCGGCAATGTTGATGGCATCAGCGGTGACATCGTTATCCTTGCGCCCCCCTATAATGCCACTGATGCCGAACTAACGGAAATTATTGATAAAACTGCGAAATCTATTCGTCAGGTTCTTACCGCCGAAGGGTTGGCGTAACAGCGCGCGCTGCGCGAAATCGCGGCCAAGCGGCCCTGCCTGATGCGAACGGATTGTTAGGAAAGCCTGCGTAGCCTTTGTCATGCCAGAACGGCGCGCAAAGGAGTGCTTATGCAGCTTTCATCCTCACGTCTCAGCGAAGCTGAAACCACGTTTCCTGCCCCGGCAACGCCCTGTCTGGGTTACGCCGCGATTGTGCGAATGGCCTATGCCGGGGCCGACCTGTCGGACCTAACGTCGAAACTGGTCGCGCGCGTCCAAGGCCCGGTGATCGATCCGGGCGCGTTGTTGGACCTGTCGGCGCTGTTGCAATGTCAGGGCGGCGATCTGGCGGTCGAAGGCCGCATCATGCAGCGCCGCGCGATTCAGCTGCAAAGCAACTATGCCATCCGGCACGGGCGCGGCACCGGGTTGCGGATTTTGGCCTTTGTCACCGCAGGCGATTTCATGGCCAACACGCCGTTGGATTTCTTGCTGAACGGCTCTGACGCCGTGCTTCTGCTGCATTTTGTCGATGCCAACACCCGCGTGCTGGCTGATCTGCCGCCGCATGACGTGGCCTTCATGGCCATCGGCGAATCGCCTGAAAATGCCGAAACGCTGCTGGTTATGACGCGTCTGCTGACGCATTGGCGCGGGCCAATTTTCAACAATGCCGCCAGCCTGATTGCCAGCCTGACGCGGGATCGTGTCAGCCATCTGTTGGCCGGTGAACCATCAATTCTGGCCCCCGCAACGCATCAACTGCACCGCGATGATCTGCGCAGCCTGCTGCACGGCGTGCCGCTGGCGGATTTGGGCGAAGGTCTCGCGTTCCCCTTGGTGTTGCGTCCGGTGGGCACCCATGCTGGCGAAGGTATGGTGCGTATTCTGGGCCTGCCCGATCTGGCGCATTGGCTTGCCAACAGTCCCGCCGATCAGGTCTATGTCGCACCCTTTGTCGATTATCGCGGAGCAGACGGGCTGTATTGCAAGCAGCGCGTGGTGCTGATCAAAGGGCGGCCGTTTGCCAGCCACATGGCAAGCTCGAAACGCTGGATGGTGCATTACCTGAACGCCGACATGGCCGAAAATGCCGATCGTCGCGCGGCAGAGGCGGCTTGGATGGCCAGCTTTGACACCAGCTTCGCCAAGCGCCACGCAGCAGCCTTCGCCGCTCTTTATCGGCTTGTGGGGCTGGATTACTTTGGCATCGACTGTGCCGAAGCCCCCGATGGGCGGCTGGTGGTGTTCGAACTCGATGTCGCGATGATCGTGCATGACATGGATGACGAACTGGTTTTCCCCTACAAAAAGCCCGCGATGCACAAGCTGTTTGCCGGGTTTCTTGCCGCGCTGGAACACGAAACTTTCATCGAAGGGCAAAGCCAGCCGTTGAACTGATGGCAGTGAGCTTTGCGCGTATTCGTTAATTCTTGATGAATCAGCCCCATATAAGGCATTGATTTCATTAAGCCGGAATCGTGTCGCACTGTGCGACACCAAAACAAAACCCCGCCCAAGGGCGGGGTTTTAAGTATCATTTCTGGCAGGCCTTAGCCCTTTTTCAGCACCCGGTTGCCCAGAACCTCGGCAATCTGCACCGCGTTCAAAGCCGCGCCTTTGCGCAGGTTATCCGAAACGCACCACAGGTTGATGCCGTTATCAATCGTGCTGTCCTGACGGATGCGCGAAATATAGGTCGCGTAATCGCCCACACATTCCACCGGGGTGATGTAGCCACCCGCCTCGCGCTTGTCGATCACCATGATCCCCGGCGCTTCGCGCAAGATATCGCGGGCCTCGGCTTCGTCCAGGAAATCCTCGAACTCAATGTTGATCGATTCCGAATGGCCAACAAACACCGGAACCCGAACGCAGGTCGCGGTGACCTTGATGTTCTTGTCCAGAATCTTCTTGGTCTCGGCGACCATCTTCCATTCTTCCTTGGTCGACCCATCGTCCAGGAACACGTCGATATGCGGGATCACGTTGAACGCGATCTGCTTGCTGAACTTCTTCGGCGCGACTTCCTGACCGGGAACATACAGACCCTTGGTCTGATCCCAAAGCTCGTCAATGCCTTCCTTGCCCGCGCCGGAAACCGACTGATAGGTGGAAACCACAACGCGCTTGATCTTCGCACGATCATGCAGCGGCTTCAAAGCCACAACCATCTGCGCGGTAGAACAGTTCGGGTTGGCGATAATGTTCTTGTTCTTATAGCCCATGATCGCATCGGCGTTCACTTCCGGAACGATCAGCGGCACCGCCGGATCATAGCGATACAGCGATGAGTTATCGATCACGATGCAGCCCGCAGCCGCAGCTTTCGGCGCATAGATCTTGGTCGCTTCCGACCCCACGGCGAACAACGCAATGTCCCAGCCGGTGAAATCGAAAGTGTCCAGATCCTTAGTCTTGACGGTCTTATCGCCAAAGCTGATTTCAGTGCCCAGGGATTTGCGCGACGCAAGCGCGGCAATTTCATCCACCGGGAACTCGCGCTCGGCGAGGATATTCAGCATTTCGCGGCCCACGTTACCCGTGGCACCCGCGACGACGACCTTATAGCCCATCGGGGTTCTCCTATAACCGTCTTTGACCGTCAAAGACGTGCCCCCTTAACGCATGGCAACGCGGGGGGAAAGAGGCTTTGCGGGGTTTCGTCAAGACCGTGCAGAAGTCAGTCGGTTCGATCCTGCGCAAAGACATAAACAACAAGACCTGCGGCGGTGAACAGGGCGTAGAACAGAAACAGCGCGGCATAGGGTGCCTCGGCAGAGGTGGCTGGAATTGCGGCGTGCAGGCGACCGGTCACGATCTGCATCAAACCGGTGGTGCCAATGCCGAACAGGTTGATCAATGCAACGCCCCGCCCCAAAAGATGCGGCGGCAAAAACGCGCGGCCATGCGCCATCACCATAGGAAACGAAGCGCCGAAAAAGCCAACGCCGGCCAACAGCAAGATGGGTTGGATGCCGGTCTGCGCCGGGGCAAGCCACAAGCCCAACAGACACAGGCAGGCAAAGGCGTTTCCACCGAACACCAGCCACTTGCGGGTGCCCAAGACGCGATCCAACGGGCCATAGGCGAAGTTTCCGGCAACCATCGCCAGCCCCATCATAAGGGTCACAAAGCCAATCCGGGCCGCGTCGGCGTGAAAAACATCCGCAAAATATGGCCCCGCCCAAAGCCCGCGCAGCCCGGCTGCAGGCGCGTAGCAAGCGGCCATCATAATCATCACCGGCCAAAGCGCCGGTATCTTCATCAGGTCCAACAGCGATCCTTGATGCGAGGTTTCAACCCGCTGCGGGTCACGCACCAACAGCCAAACCGCGGCGGAGATGGCAAGCGTAACAGCGGCCAAAACGGCCATCGTGCCGCGCCAGCCAAAAGCTTGGACCGCTGCGGATAGGGGCAGCGAGGCTGCAATGTTTCCAAGCGATCCGATGCCAATCACAACGCCCGCCAGCGTGCCAAAAACCGCAGGCGAAAAGCTGCGCGCGAACAGATAGTAGCTGGCCATCAAAACCGGGGCGCAGCCAGCGCCAATCAGCACCATCGCCAGATTGATACCGCCTGCCCCCTTGGCCGTCGCGAACACAGCCGCCCCCACTCCGGCCACCGCCAGCAAACCGGCGGCAGTGCGCCGCGGCCCAATCCGGTCAAGCGCCGCGCCAACGGGTATCTGCATCAACGCAAACGCGAGGAACCAAAGCCCAGAGGCCGAGGCAAGACTTTCGGGCGTTGCGCCAAGATCTTGTGCAAGAACCGGGGTCAGCACGGCCAGAAAGGCGCGGTAAAACTGGCTGAGCACATATGCCAGCACAAGAGCGACGATACCTGAGCGCATGATGTCTCCTTTTGCGGGGCAAACTGGCAGGTGCCTGCGGCCACTACAAGAGCTTGCGAAAATTGGGGTTCCGGCGCCAAATGCGGGCATTTAGGTCAAAGGATATTGCCATGTTGCCGACCCGGTTTCTTTGCGCCAGCCTTTTGCTTTCGCCGACCGCGGCCGTTGCCAATGACGGTTATGGCGGGTTGTCCGCGACCGGCCTAACCTTTGGCCAAACCGAAGCCGTCGCGATGCAAGAGGAAGACCTTTATATTGGTCCCGACAAGATCAAGGTTTTCTATGTCTTTCAAAACCTGACTGACAACGACGTGACCGGCGAGGTGATTTTTCCGCTGCCCCCGATCATGTTGGCGGCGATGATGGAGTCGGCTTACAATCTGCCCGAAGATATTGACCGCGAAAATCTTATGAATTTCAAAGCTGTGGTCGATGGCACCGACGTGCCGGTGCAAATTGATCGTATTGCCGTGATCGAACCGCCTTGGGATGAAAATGCCCCGCTGTCAGCGCAATATGATGCGCCCGGGCGCGACGTTACCGCAGATTTGGCCGCCTTGGGGCTTCCGCTAACGCTGGATACCGAAGCCGTTCTGGCCGCCATTCAATCGCTAAGCCAAGCCCAGCGCGACGATATGGCCGCAAAGGGCCTTGCCGATTTTTACCAAACCGAGGGCGTCGCCCCGCTGCCAGACGACATATACCCGACCTGGTCCATCGTGCTGCGATACCACTGGACCCAGACGTTTCCCGCAGGCAAGCAGGTGAAGATTGCGCACGAATATGAAAGCCACCCACCGGGCGGCTTGTTTGGCTGGGAATATCCTGTCACGTCAGATTACTTGATGGACGAAAAAGCGCGCTACTGTGTGGATGACGGCACGTCGAAGGCCTTGGTCAAAGCGCTGACTTACAAAGATGGCAGCGATATCTACACCATGGGCGTGGCCGACAACATTTCTTATGTGTTGCGCACGGCAAACTCGTGGGCCGGGCCGATTGGCAAGTTTCGCCTGACGCTGGACAAAGGTGCTGCGGAGAATGTGATTTCGCTGTGCGCCGACGGGCTTAAAAAGACTGGCCCCACCACCTTTGTGATGGAGAAGGCCAATTTCACGCCAACCCGCGATCTAGAGATCTTGCTGGCGAAGCCGATGCACCCTGAATGATCAGGCGGTTTGTGCAAGCAGCGGTTTTTCCCGGATCGGCAGATGCACCAGCGCCGAAAACGCACCAACGCCGACGCCGATCCACCAAACCATGGTGTAGTCGCCCGTCAGATCATACATCTTGCCGCCCAGCCAGACGCCAAGGAAGCTGCCGATTTGGTGGCTAAGGAAGACAAAGCCGTAAAGTGTTCCCATATAGCGCAAGCCGTAGATATGCGCGACCAGCCCCGAGGTGAGTGGCACGGTTGCCAACCAAAGCGCGCCCATCACCAGCGAGAACAGCAGCACCGTCGTCGGCGTCATCGGCAGCATGATAAACAGCGCCGAAGTGATCGTGCGGCCAAGGTAAATGCCGGCCAGAAGATATTTCTTGGTATAGCGTTTGCCCAACCAGCCCGACAGGATACTTCCGGCAATATTGGCCAAGCCGATCACCGAAATAGCAATTGCGCCCAAGGCTGAGGTCGAGGTGATGCCAATTCCTGCCAGAATACCCGACGGGTCAATGGCCCCACATTTTTCGGTCACAAAGGCCGGAAAGTGCGCGGTGATAAAGGCAAGCTGATAGCCGCAGGAAAAGAACCCCAGAAAGATCATCGTATAGGACGGGTCTTTGAAGGCGCGAACCAAGACGGTGCCAAGCGACTCTTCCAGTTCTTTCTTGCTGGCGATTGTCGGGGTCTGCAGGAAAGGCAGGGCGACAAGCGCGGCAAGTATCACCACCGAAAAGATCACAAACACGGTTTGCCACGGATAGCTTTGCAGCAACACTTCGGCAACGGGCGCGCCAAACACCTGACCTGCCGAACCGGCAGCCGTAGCGATTCCAAGCGCGATAGAGCGGTTTTCCGGGCTTGCTGCACGGCCCACGATGGCAAGGATGACGCCAAAGCCGGTTCCTGCAATGCCAAACCCAACAAGGATTTCTAGAAACTGCATCTGGCCCGGCGTAACCGCATAGCTGGAAAGCACCAAACCTGCGGCATACAGAAACGCACCGGTGATGATGGCGCGGCGATCCCCAAAGCGCTCAGCAATCGCGCCGAAGAAGGGTTGGCCAATGCCCCACGCAAGGTTCTGAATCGCAATCGCCATCGAAAAGTCTGAGCGTGGCCAGCCGAATTCTGTCGCGATCGGAATCTGAAAAACGCCAAAACTCGCCCGAATGGCAAAGTTAAGCATCAAGATCACGCATCCGGCGATCAAAACGGGGGTGAAAAGCGCGGATTTGGTCATGGCAGTCTCCTGTTCGCGTTGACGGTTATCCGATGGCCGAGCGGGGTCAACCGCAGAATTGTGCGGGAAACAAAGGTCGGACCTGTGCAAGCCATCCAAAGCGGTTTAGATTGAAGAAAATCCTAGGTTGGAGTGAATCAATGCGGGAATGGTGGCGCGGCGCGGTGACATATCAGGTCTATCCCCGGTCGTTTCAGGATGACAACGGGGATGGGGTCGGCGACCTGAAGGGCATCACGCGGCGGTTGCAGCATATTGCCGATTTGGGCTGTGACGCGGTTTGGCTATCGCCATTTTTCACCTCGCCGATGTTGGACATGGGCTATGACGTTTCCAACTACACCGATGTTGATCCGGTGTTTGGCACGTTGAAAGACTTCGACGAGCTACTGTCGCGCGCGCATGAACTGGGGCTGAAGGTCATCATTGACCAAGTGCTGAACCATTCGTCCGACAAGCACGCGTTTTTTCAGGAAAGCCGCAAGGACCGCAGCAATCCAAAAGCCGATTGGTATGTTTGGGTCGACCCGAACCATGATGGCACACCACCGAATAACTGGCTGTCGGTTTTTGGCGGGTCGGCGTGGACATGGGACGCGCGCCGCAAGCAATACTACTTGCACAACTTTCTGGCGGAACAGCCCGACTTCAATTACCACAACCCAGAAGTCGTTGATTACATGGAAGGCGTGTTGCGCTTTTGGTTGGACCGTGGCGTTGACGGTTTTCGCTTTGATACCGTCAACTACTTTTATCACGACGCAAAACTGCGCAGCGATCCGGCCGATTTCAAGGTTAAAACCGAGCCTGACGGCAACCCCTATTACATGCAGTATCACATCTTTTCCAAAAACCAGCCCGAGAACCTTGGTTGGATGGAACGCATTCGCCGCGTGATGGATGACTATGACGACCGCGCGACTGTTGGCGAAATGGGCGAGGCGCACCACGCCATTCGGATGATGGGCGAATACACCGCGCCCGGACGGCTGCACCAATGCTATTCCTTCGAAATGATGGGATACGATTATTCGGCAGAGTTCTTCCGCAGCCGGATTTCCGATTTCTTCACCGGCGCGCCGAACGGTTGGCCGATGTGGGCGTTTTCGAACCATGATGTGGTGCGACATGCATCGCGTTGGGCCAAACATGGCGTGTCGCTAGATGCCTTGGCACGGCAGGCTGGCGCGCTGTTGCTGTCGTTCCAAGGGTCGATCTGTTTGTGGCAGGGCGAAGAGTTGGGCCAGACGGATACGGAACTGGCGTTTGAAGAATTGACCGACCCGCAGGGTATCAACTTTTGGCCAGAGCCGATTGGCCGCGACAACACCCGCACGCCAATGGTCTGGGATAGCTCTGCTTCCGGTGGCTTCACCACGGGCACGCCTTGGTTGCCGGTGAAAGCGCCGCAATTGTCGCGCAATGTTGCCAGCCAAAGCGGCGTAGCCGGGTCTGTTCTGGAAAGTTATCGCGCGATGCTGGCGTTCCGCCGTGCAACTGATGCGCTGATCACCGGCGGCACCCAGTTTCTGGACCTACCTGAACCGATCTTGGGCTTTGTGCGGGGTGGCAGCGTGATGTGCCTGTTCAACCTTTCGCCCAATCCCGTAACGATCAAGGTTGCGGGTGTCGGCGGATTGCTTGGGCCTTCGCAGGCAGCAACGCTAGCTGACGGCAGCGTGGCGCTTGGCGGCAATGGCTACGCCTTCCTAAGCGTATCAGGTCAGGCGTCAGCCAGCGTGTAATATGTGGCCTGACGCGGGTTTCACCTGCGTCAGGCCAAAGCCGTGCTGCGTTACAATATGACCTGATGTTCACGTTGGCCTTTGCCAACACCTTCAGCAATAAAAACACTGCCCGATTGCGGAAACTGTAGCAAAGCTTCTGGGGTCATCCCTTGCTGGGCGGTTGTGCAAATCAACGCCGACAGGTTCGGCCCAGCAAAGGCCGGACAAGACGTGTGCGGTGCAGGGAACTTAACCTCGCGCAAGAAACTGCCGTCGGGCGCATAGGCGGCCACGCGCGACGCACCCCACTGTGCCAGCCACATGACACCAGCGGCGTCAATAACTGCACCGTCGGGGTAAAACCCCTGCGCGGTAAGATCCAAGAACACTTCTGGTGCGGTCTTGGGCCAGCCATTTTCGTCCAGCGCGACCCGCATCACCTTTTGCGTTGCGGTATCAGAAAAATAGGCAGACTTGCCATCGGGCGGGAAGCAGATCGAGTTGGGGATCGATATGCCATCGTAAAGCTTACGGATTTCGCCACGGTAAAAGCGATAGATTGCCCCTGCGCCAAGGGCTTCTGTTTTGCCCATAGTGCCAATCCAAAAGCCCCCGAAAGGGTCGGCGCGGCCATCGTTGGGGCGGTTCTTGGGCTTGTCTTGCTCTAGCAAGCAGACGGTTTCGACCTCTTCGGACTCAAAGTCGAACAGAAAAAGATCACGCTCGCCTGCAATCAGCAGCACATCCTGATCAACCCATCCTGCCGCCGAAACGATCTCGGGGAAGCGCCATTCCCGCGGGCCGTCGCGGTCTTGCGACAGCATCTTTTGGTTCACGATATCAAACCAGAACATTTGTTCACGTTCCGGATGCCAAAGCGGGCCTTCGCCCAGAGTGCAAAGGCGGTTGTCAAAAATCATTTCGCAGCCTCGTCATAAGCAGCCACAATTTCTTGCGCGCGCGCGGCGAGTTCGGCTACCGACAGACCGGGGGTATAAAGCGCGGTGCCAATGCCAAAGCCATCAGCGCCTGCCTTCAGCCACGCGCCAAAATTGGAAGCCCCTGCGCCGCCAACCGCATAGACCTGCGTGCCTTTGGGCAACACCGCGCGGATGGCTTTTAAGCCGTCAGGACCAATCAGCGATGCCGGAAAAATCTTTAGCCCATCAGCACCTGCGGCCAAGGCCGCGAAACATTCGGTTGGGGTCATAACACCCGGCCAACTGGACAGACCTGCGGATTTTGTGGCGCGAATAACCTCAGGATCGCAGTTCGGCGACACGATCAACTTGCCACCAGCATCAGCAACCTCGTTGACATCGCGCACCGTCAGCACGGTGCCAGCGCCGATTTCAGCTTGGTCTCCGAAAGCCTTGGCCATTGCGGCAATCGAGGTCATCGGATGCGGCGAATTCAGCGGCACCTCGATGCGGGTGATCCCTGCTGCAATCAGCGCCTGCGCAACGGGAGCGGCCTCGGCCGGGGTGATGCCACGAAGAATTGCAATGATGGGGCGGGTCATGGGCGAACCTTCTTCCAAACGCCGCGCGCAGTGGCGAGGCCAGACAATGTGCAAGCAGTAGCGTCAAGCTGCGTTGCCGTTAAGCCCTGCGCCGCCAAGGCGCGCGCGTAATTGGCGCAAAGGGCTTCGGACCCAATCAGGCTTACCTGCTGTCCCAACCAATATGGCTTGGCGGCGGCAAGTTCTATGCCGATCAGTAAGCCCGACAAGCGCGCGCGGGCTGACGCCGACGATAGGCCGGCAAGCAAGCCTTCTGCCCGCAAGGTAAACAGACGCGCCGAGATTTTCTCAGGCCGTGCCATGCCTTCGGACACACCAGCGTCAAAAGCCGCATCGTCCCAGCCGTCCTCTGCCATGCCGTGGCGCAAAACCGATTGCCCTGACAAAAGCGCAAACAATTCGCCGGTCATGAACGTCTGAAAACTGACAACTTCGCCTGCGGAAACGTGCGCCCATTTTGAATGGGTGCCGGGAAGGCAAAACACGCCATCGAAATTCGGCATCAGGGCCAAAGCACCGGCAATTTGCGTTTCTTCGCCGCGCATCACGTCTGGAGGAGAGAGTTGGGACAAACCGGGGGCGATCATCACCTGCAGGCGTGGGTCTTGGGTTTGAACACGAACCAGATCACCGGATGCGACCGGTGCGCAGGGCACAGCACGATAAGGCGCCTCTTGCCAGCCTTGGCGCGCGCCCACCATGCCGCAAGCCACGATTGGCGTTACGCCATCGCTCAGCCAAGGTTCGACCAGACGCAACAGCGCGGGTTCAAACTGATCTCTCGCCAGTTTTCCCATGCCAGCGTCAGATTCTGCGACCGCCAAAACGCCTTCAGCACCCATCGCCCATGCGCGCAGATTGGAAGTTCCCCAATCAACGGCAATCCAATCCGCTGAGATGTCGCTGTGTTGGTTAGACGTCGTCATGTGAATGGCACCGAATTTAGGGCGGAGCGTGACGTTGGTTTCACTATTTGAAACTTAGTCTTGCATAGTGGAAAATATGGCGGCTATTCTTTGGGCTGTCAACGGCGGGACGCACAGCATGCAATATGAAGGTCAATCGGACGGCACTGTTGGCAAGGCGCTGGACGTGCTGGAAATGGTTGCAGCGGCGAAAGTGCCGATACGGTTTAGCGAGTTGCTGATGACCTGCAGCTTCCCCAAAGCAACGCTTTATCGGTTTTTGCAGACCTTGACCCATCAGGGCATGCTGAACTTTGACAAAGAGCTTGGCACATACAGTCTTGGGATGCGCTTGGTTCGGCTGGCGCATACGGCTTGGGCGCAAAGTTCACTTGCACCGATTGCGCGTCCGTTTCTGGATGCTTTGGCCCGCGAGACGGGCGAAACCATTCACCTGGCCCAGATGGACCAAGGGCAGGTGCTATATGTCGACAAACGCAATGCGGTGCGGCCAGTCGAAATGTTCTCATCTGCGGGCAAAGTGGGGCCAGCCTATTGCACAGGTGTTGGCAAAGCGATGCTGGCGTACTTGCCAGCCGAAGCGCTGCAGGCGGCGATCGCGCGGCAGTCTTTTCATCGCTTCACCGAAACCACACTGGATAGTACGGCAAAGTTGCGGGCAGAACTTTCTGAAATCAGACGCGTTGGCCATGCCTTTGATCGCGAAGAGCACGAGGCCGGGATCATCTGCTGCGCAGCCCCAATCTTATCGCGAAACGGACGGCCGATTGGGGCGCTGTCGATTACCTCGACAACAGCGCAAAGCAATCTTGTCGCGCTGGCGCAGTTTGCAGAAACGCTGAAGTCCACTGCGGCGCAAATCGCCGCAGCAGCAGAAAACTGGCGCTTTCCGGAACCGATCTAATCCGCGAAGTGCTTTTCGCCGCGCGCTTCGGCAAGGTCCATCTGGCGCTGACGTTCGCGGAAGCGCGCACGATCCGTTTCGCTGTATTCGTCGGCGCACTGATGGCAGCACGCCCCGCGTTCATATTCCGGGCGCAATTTGTCTTCCGCGCTGATCGGACGACGGCAGGCGTGGCAGCTGTCATAGTCGCCGGGCACCAAGCCGTGGCCAACCGACACACGGCCATCAAACACATAGCATTCGCCGTTCCACATCGACTGTTCGGCTGGCACATCTTCAAGGTATTTCAGGATGCCGCCCTTAAGGTGGAAAACCTCGTTCACGCCTTGGCCAAGCAGATAATTCGTTGATTTTTCGCAACGAATACCGCCGGTGCAGAACATGGCGATACGCTTGCCGCGATATTCGTCTTTATGATCTTCCCACCATTTCGGAAAATCACGGAAGGTCCGAATATCTGGGTCGACCGCACCTTCGAAGGTGCCAATGCCCACTTCATAATCATTGCGCGTGTCAATCAAGGCCACGTCCGGCGACGCGATCAGCGCGTTCCAGTCTTCGGGTGCGACGTAAGAGCCAACGCGCGCCACCGGATCAACGTCGGGCTGACCCATCGTGACGATCTCGCGCTTCAGCTTCACCTTCATGCGCCCAAACGGCATGGACTCGGCATAGCTTTCTTTGTGCACCAGCGCATCGCACCCCGGCAGGGCTCGCAAATGCGCCAGCACCGCATCAATACCCTGACGCGAACCGGCGATGGTGCCATTGATGCCTTCGCGGGCCAACAATAGCGACCCTTTGACACCCTCAGCAGTGCAAAGATCTAAAAGCGGCCCACGCAAAGCAGCGGGGTCCGGGAAGCGGGTGAAATGATAGAGTGCGGCAACTGTGATCATGCGATTGCGGTAGTATCTGCGCCTTGCGCTGGCAAGAGGACAGCTTGTCTCAGGATGACGGGTGTTCGAGACGCCATGTTAACCGATTGTGTTTTAATAATATAATTAAAATATGTTTTCTGAACATGGATTTTCGGTTCCGTAATGGCTTGCCGATACCACGCACCTATCCGCCCAGTCCAACCAAGCCCGACGAATCATCTGGACTTGTGCGTGACCAACCGCCTGCACCGAATTGGGCGCACGCTGTGTAAGCGCAAAGCCTGCCAATCCGCTTTCCGTTGACGCCCAGCGCTGCAGTCCTTACGCAATAAATCACGCCAAAAAAGGAGATCGCCATGCGCGGCATCGATGAAGCCCTTATCGTGATCGACCTGCAAAATGATTTCTGCCCCGGTGGTGGGCTGGCTATCCCGGCTGGCGATGAAATCGTTTCCCCGATCAACGCGTTGATGGCCGAATTTTCCTGTGTCGTTCTGACGCAAGACTGGCATCCCGCCGATCATTCGTCTTTTGCCGATAACCACCCCGGTGCAGAGGCGTTTTCGATTGTCGCCATGCCTTACGGGCTACAGGTGCTGTGGCCTACGCATTGCGTGCAAGGTAGCAAGGGCGCGGCGTTTCACCATAGCCTTCAAACTGACCCAGCCCAGCTTGTTATTCGCAAAGGGTTTCGTCGCGAGATCGACAGCTATTCAGCATTCTTTGAAAATGATCACACCACCCCAACCGGGCTTGAAGGCTATCTGCGTGACCGGAAAATCAAAACACTGACGCTGGTTGGTTTAGCGACCGATTTCTGTGTCGCCTATTCGGCGCAGGACGCAGCTCGTTTGGGCTTTGCCGTGACACTTCGTGCCGACATGTGCCGCGCCATTGATTTGAACGGATCGCTTGCGAACGCGAAAGCCAAAACTGTTGCTGCAGGCGTAACTTGGATTGCCTGACGCTGTCAGTGTTGCTGCCTTGTGCACACAAGATGCGGCGGCGCGGCTTTAATCGGAACTATGCGCAATATTTACCAAGCTGGTTAGGGCACACGAGATCATTTTGACCTTGCCCGCGATAATGCCGTAGACAGGTCGGCAAAGGGAGGACCGACATGGTCGACATTGCCACGCGCGTCTGGAACCATAAGTGGAAGATCGACCCGATCGTCCGCTCTTTGATTGACACCGATTTTTACAAACTATTGATGTGTCAGTCGATTTTTAGAAACAAGCCAGACACGACAGTCACCTTCAGCCTGATCAACCGTTCAAAATCGATACGCTTGGCGGAGTTGATTGATGAAGGTGAGTTGCGCGAACAGTTGGACCATGTGCGTTCATTGTCGCTGACACGCGGCGAAAGCACTTGGTTGCGCGGCAATACTTTCTACGGAAAACGGCAAATGTTCCGCCCGGATTTTATGGAGTGGTTCGAAGGTTTACGCCTGCCTGCCTATCACTTGGAAAAGCGCGACGGTCAGTATGAACTGACATTCGAAGGACGCTGGCCCGAGGTCATGCTTTGGGAAATTCCGGCCTTGGCTGTTTTAATGGAATTGCGCAGCCGCGCAGTTTTGGAAAAGCAGGGCCGCTTTGAATTGCAGGTGCTTTATGCCCGCGCGATGACAAAGTTGTGGGAGAAAATTACCCGGCTAAAAGCCATTGACGGCTTGAAGATTGCCGATTTTGGCACGCGCCGCCGCCATTCGTTTTTGTGGCAAGACTGGGCTGTGCAGGCAATGCGCGAAGGCCTGGAAGGCAAATTTACCGGCACATCGAATTGCCTGATTGCCATGCGGCGTGAAGTTGAAGCCATTGGCACGAATGCCCACGAATTGCCGATGGTCTATGCGGCTTTGGCCAATTCTGACGCCGAACTCGCGCAGTCGCCTTATCGCGTACTTGCAGATTGGCAAGAAGAGCATGACGGCAATCTGCGGATTATCCTGCCTGACACCTTCGGCAGCGAAGGCTTTTTGCAGCGTGCCCCGGATTGGCTAGCATCCTGGACCGGAATTCGCATCGACAGCGGAGATCCGGCAACAGGTGCCGAAACGGCAATCCGCTGGTGGCGCGAGCGCGGCGAAGACCCGACCAAAAAGCTTGTGATCTTTTCGGATGGGTTGGATGTGGAAAGCATCGAAAATCTTCACCGACAGTTTGTTGGCAGGGTAAAAGTGTCCTTCGGCTGGGGCACGATGTTAACCAATGATTTCCGTGGCTTGACCCAAAACGATTCCCTCGCGCCATTTAGTTTGGTGTGCAAGGCCGTCACTGCCGATGGGCGGCCAACGGTGAAGCTATCCGACAACCCGAACAAGGCGATGGGGGATGCCGCCGAAATCGCCCGCTACAAACGCGTGTTCGGCGTTGGCGACCAGACTGCGCAAGAGGTGGTGGTTTAGGCCATTACCTTACGCGCCCACATGACGGCCCGCGCAAGATGGCTTTTGTTAACGGGGTCTTCCGGCGCGAGGCGCGGCATCGTCCAACCAACCGAGGCGCAGGTGCGCGCAAGGGTGAAGACTTCGACCATTTGCACAGATGCGGGGCGAAGTTGGGAATATCCGGCGATCAAAGCGTCGCGAATTTCAGTGTAGGCAGGTTCGTAAAGGTTTTGGCTTAACACCGTGCCAAGATCATAAAGTCGGAAACCGAACCCGGAGTCGTCGAAATCTATCAGGGAAAGTGAATCTTTATTCACAAGAACATTTTCCCGAAGCACATCGGCATGGATCAAGCCGAAATCGCCGCCCGCAGCAGCATGTTTGCGCAAATTATCGCGCAGAAAATTGCGGGCTTCGCGCAGAACTTCGGCTTGTTCACGTGTTGCAACGGGATGGTCCCAGAAGCGCCCCCAGAAAGGAGCCTCGCCGGTAAGCCCGTCAATATCCCACTGCGGGCGGGTAAATTCGGCGGGCAAGACAAGGCCATCAGTCGCCAGATGAAAATCTGCGATCAGGCGGCCAAGCGCAAAATGGCGCGCCAACACTTCGGGCAAAGGTTGCGGAAAAGGCTTGCCAGACTCCCCCAACGCATCGCCTTCGACCCAATCGATGACCGATGCGTTGCGCCCATTTGACAGCTTTACCAAGAGGCTGCCATCACCCGACGGCAACGCCGCAGGAACCGCAACATTCTTTGCAGCAAGCGCCGCACACCACCATAACTCTGACCGGATTGCAGCGTCATCTTGGTAGCCTTGGCGATGCAAGCGCAGCGCAGCGCGGCCTTGCGGCAAGGCCACTTCAAAAACCGCATTCTCGCGGTTTCGAATAAGCCGCGTAATTCTGCCGTTCCAATGTGCAGCGGCTTCGGCGGCAAGGCTTTCGATGCTCATTCTTCTTCACCCGGTTTCCCGCGCAGGGCTTTGACCTCGCCGCGAATGGTTTTGGCTTTGACGCGGCGCAACTGGCTGCCATAGGTGGGTTTTGTTGCGATGCGCCGTTTGGGCGCTACCAGCGCGGCGCGGATAAGATCGGCCAAACGCTCGCGCGCCAATTCCCTGTTGCGCAATTGGCTGCGGGTTTCGTCAACCTGTAAAACAATGGCACCTTCAAGCGTCCATCGCCGTCCCGCCAATTTCTTCAACCGCGTCTTGACGGAAGAGACCAAATTCGGTGACCGCTCTGCCTCGAAGCGCAGTTCGACGGCGGTGGAGACTTTGTTAACATTTTGACCACCCGGCCCAGAGGCGCGCATGAAGCTTTCGCTTAGCTCCCAGTCGGCAATCGAAACTGTGTCGGTGATCCAAAGCATCGCGCAAAGTTAGACCGGGATTACGAAAAGAGAAAGGGCTGCCGACATGCGGCAACCCTTTCCGAGATCTAAGGAGATGGGCCAGTTAGGTATCAAAAGCCCAATCTGTGGTTGGTTTCACCAAGGGGCTGCCCTTAGAAAACACCCCCCACGACTGTCCCGACACCGCTCTCCAATATCACTCTAGACACTGGGTCACCTCCTTTCAAATGGTTGCCGATAAGGGGAGGGTGACACAGATTTTGTGTTTGTCAAAAGATTTTACGCTAGGCGTGCCGCGTATTTTGCAACTGCTATACGGAATGGCATCAGTGCCAAAAGATCGACCAGAACTTTAACGCACCAGTCGGCAACCGCCAGCGACACCCACAACGGAACCTCTGGCCCAGCGCCCAACAACGGCACTTGGCCGGCAGCCCAAGACACATCATTTGCAGGCTCTAGCCAGATGAACGCCGACGAAAACGCCAGCGTGAAGAACAGCACGGTGTCGATCGACGACCCTGCCAGAGACGATAGGAACGGTGCGCGCCACCATTCGGCCCGACGTAGTTTGTCAAACACGCTGACATCAAGAAGTTGGCCGACAAGGAAGGCAAGGCCAGAGCCAAGTGCCACGCGCATGGTGACCAAGGGGCCAAACTCGCCCATGATCTGCGTGCCGATTGCCGAGCAAATCAAGCCCACGACGAAACCAGCATAAACGACGCGGCGCGCGGCGGCCAAGCCATAGAACCGGTTTACAAGCTCTGACACCAAGAAGGCGAAGGGATAGGAAAACGCCCCCCAAGTCAGCCATTGCCCGATTGGATATTGCACGAGGATGTTAGAGACCACCACAATGACGGCCATGGCGATAACGCCTGGAAGCAGTTTTTTCATCAGTTGATCCGTTTTTACAAGGTCGCGGAGACTTGGCCCAAGACGGGACGAGGTGCTTTAGCTGCTATGCCGCAGCTGTGTCAATCTGGCAGGCGAAATTCTACAATTTCCGTGCGCAAAAAGACGGTCATATTGTTATCGGAAACCATAGTCGCGGTAAGCCGCCCTTTTGAATCGCGCCAGATCGAAACGCCTTCAAGGTTGTCAAACAAGCCGGTCGGAGATTCGAAAAGCGTGGTTTCATTGCTGAACCCTTTCGACCCCAGATCAAAGCGGCGCAGGCGGCTGGAAAAGCCGGACAACCCACGAAAGTCACGTTCTAATAAGTAAAAGCGGCCGTCTGGACCAAAATCGGCGCCCACCGGACGAAAGCCACCTTCGCGCGGGATACTTAGCTTCTTGTCCCATTTACCCTTGCTAAAGCGATACACCGGAAATGGGCGATCGCGATTACCAGATCGTTCCGGCAGCGTGTAAAGCGCGCCGTTGGCATCAATTGCCAATGCCTCAAGCGAGGAGTTGTTTTGCAAATGCGCGAAATCGGGATGATCGGGCAGATTTTCGGCAGAACTGCCGATTGACTTATAATGCAAGACCCGCGCCACGGCTTCAAACGAAATGTAAAGCGACCCGTCCGACGCAAGCGCGATCCCTTCGCTATCGGCGCGTGCGCCCTGCAAAAGATCGTCACCCTTGCCTTTTAACCGCTGCATCGGACCTGTAGAAACGGCCACAATCCGGCCATCGGCATCGCGGGTGATGCGGCCTTGTGTCAATGCTGCACGGTCAGACAAAGCAATAAAATCGCGCCCGTTTGCCGCAACTTCGATACCAGAAAAGCCGCCGAACAACTTCATGTCCGACGACCATTCAAAATCACCTAAGAAGCCGGGCGGAGGTGATGGGCTTGCGCTGCCCTCAAGGCCCGCAAGCACCACCAACCCCGCCATTACGGCGAAGAAAGCACGTTTATGCATTGGCGGGGCAAATCGGCCATGGTGAACTCGCGCGGGCCTTTCTTGTGCGGGACGGGTTTCGGCGGCTTGGGAGCAGGTTTGGGATGTAGATACGCATCAGAGACCCACCACGCCAAGGTCTCATCGCAGCCATCACCACCTTTTGACAGTTCATTGACCGTTGGTTTTTGGGTTTCGCACAGACGCGCGCCTTTCGGGCATTTCAAACGGATATGAAAATGATCTTCATGCCCGGCTTCTGGGCGAATGTGCTGAAGCCATTTCTTGTCGGCTTTGGTCGCAGTCTTGCACAGTTCAAGCTTAATGGCGGCAGCAACAAAGATTCTGTCAACGCGCGGGTCAGATGCCGCAAGTTTCAGGAAAGCAGCATAGCTGGAATCCCAGTTTTCATTCACCGACAGCTGATCGTCGGTTCGAACCGAAATTGAACTTAGGTTCTCACGCTCTTTGGCGGTCAACGTAAGGCTATTTGGTTTCAACGTCCAAATGTCGACATCCAAGCCAATCTGATGGCTGGCATGACCCGAAGTCATCGGGCCACCACGCGGCTGCCCCATGTCACCAATATAAATGCCTTTCCAGCCAGCCTGATTTGCGTAACCCGCAAGATCATAAAGATAATTCACCAAAACCGGTTGGCCGAAATTGCGGTGGCGCGACAGCCGCATCACTTGCCAATTTGGCCCGGTTTCAGGCATTTCAATCAGGCCAGCGGCGCAACCACGCGCATAAGTTCCAATCGGCATAGCATCTTGCTGGCTTGGATCACCAACGGCGCCGAACAGTTTGTTCGCCAATTTGTCGGCCTGCGCTGGCACAGCAGCCAGCAGGGCCAGACATAAAATAAGATTGCGGATCATATCTGTTCGCCTTTGGGGTTAACCCAGATTAACAAAATCAGTCCCAGGGCAAACAGCAGGATCACCGGAGAAATGCCGATGCGCGCGGACTGGCTGAAATGCGATACCAATGCGATTAGAAATGGTGAAATAAAGCTGGCGACTTTTCCAGAAAGCGCAAACAAACCAAAGGCTTCTGTTGCGTGATCTGGGGTGGTGTGGCGCACCAACATGGTGCGCGACGCAGCTTGCAGCGGCCCGCCAGCCGCGCCGATCAACCCGCCGCAGATGTAAAAGATGATGTCAGGCATAGACGAGGCAGGATCCATCGCGATGCCCCAAAGGCTATCGCGCGTCATGCCGACAATCACGGTGCAAACCAAAATCAGCACAACGATTGACCAGCCAATAACAAAACGCGGCCCAAAGCGGTTATCCAATCGCCCACCGACCCAAGAAGCCAGCATGGCGGTAATTCCCCCCAGAATGCCAAACACGCCAATCTGCGTGATCGACCAATCCAGCACGTTCGATGCATATACCCCGCCAAAACCGTAAAGCGCGTTCAGTGCATCGCGGTAGAACAAAGACGAGGTCAGATAGGCCAAAAGGCTTTTGCGAAATTTCAGGCTGCGCAGCAGTTCAACAAGGCTGCCAAGCGCCGCGCCAATATGCAGCTGCCCACCCGGCATTTTCGGTTCTTTCACCCATAGAAAGAACGGGATCATAAACACCACATACCATAGCGCGGAAAACGGGCCAACGGCGCGGGTACCTTCGCGGGCCTCGGCATCAAGCGCGAAAATCGGGTCCAACCCGATCAGCGTTTTCCCCGTAGTCGCGCTTTCAGCGAACAGTACTAGCATGATGATCAACGCGACCAAACCGCCCAGATAGCCAAAGGCAAAACCAGAGCCGGAAATTTTCCCGATGTCGTCGTGATCAGTTAACGTGGGCATAAGGGCGTTGGTGAAGATGGTGGTAAACTCCATCCCTATGAACCCAATGCCAAAGAAAATCACCGCCCATGCCAGCGTGCTGGCCTCGCCACCCGGCGCGACCCACCACAAGGCATAGGCACCAACGACGTAAAAGACCGAAAATATCCAAACCCAGATCAGGCGCCGCCCGGTGCCATCGGCGATTGCGCCCAAAATAGGGGCCAGAACGGCGATGATCACAGATGCAATGGTCAGCCCAAACCCCCAATAGGCCTGCGCTGCGGCCTTGGCGGCTTCCTCCTCCATCCCGGTGCCCATGTAGTATCCACGCGCAATTTCGGCAAAATATGGGCCAAAAATGAAGGTCAGCAGCAAGGTGTTATACGGTTGGCTGGCCCAGTCGTAGAACCACCAGCCCCAAATGCGCTGCCGTGCTGTTGCCATGTTGCTGCCCCTTTGGCTAATTTTACCTGATGAAGCCCGAAATCATCGGATGGCGCAAGCCAGCCTAGCATTGCAGCGGGCGGACGGGCAGCGGGACACCGCGTGCTGCCGGTGCCGAATGTGACCGCATACGTCAGGCAAAACGCTGCGGAAAGCATTGTGCTTTTAGGGGATGGGCATTACCTCTGCCACAATCTCTTGTGGTTGGAGCCGTCGATGACCTCTTTGTTTCAGATTCTGCTGATGATCCTTGATATCGCGAAATGGATCATTCTTGCCCATATCATCATGAGCTGGCTGATCAATTTCCAAGTGCTAAATCTGCGCCAGCCGCTTGTGGCGCAAGTTTGGAACGGCCTGAACCGCACGCTTGAGCCGGTTTATAACAAGGTGCGGTCGATCTTGCCGCGCACACCTGGGCTTGATCTGGCCCCGCTTCTGGTGCTGGTGGCGCTTTATGCGCTGCGCATCGTGCTGATCAACAACATGGCGGCCTTCTACTAATTCACTCTTCGCTAACCCTTTTCGGCCCTACTGCCGCGCAAAGAGATGATGCCCGAACCCCGCGCCCTTTTGCAGTCTATCTTCGGTTTCTCCGGCTTTCGCCCCGGTCAGGAAGAAATTGTCGATGCGGTGATGGCTGGTCGCAACACCTTGGCAATCATGCCGACGGGTGGCGGAAAGTCTTTGTGTTTTCAGCTTCCGGCGCTGTGCCGGGAAGGGGTAACGGTGGTTATCTCGCCACTGATTGCACTGATGCGCGATCAGGTCAGATCGTTGCGCGAAGCGGGGGTCGAAGCGGGGGCGCTGACCTCTGGAAACACCGATAAAGAAACCGAAGACGTTTTTTCGGCCTTGGACGACGGGCGGTTGAAACTGCTTTACATGGCGCCAGAACGGCTGGCGTCAGCGGGTACCTTGCCAATGCTGCGGCGGATCAACTGCACTTTGATCGCCGTAGACGAAGCCCATTGCGTTTCACAGTGGGGGCATGACTTTCGCCCGGATTACCTGCGGATCGGTGAGCTGCGGCGCAGCCTGAATGTGCCGCTGGCCGCTTTCACCGCCACTGCAGATGAAGAAACCCGGGGCGAAATCGTTACCCGTCTGTTCGACGGACAAGCGCCAGAGTCCTTCCTGCGCGGCTTTGATCGCCCGAACATCCATCTTGCCTTTTCGGTTAAAGACAGCCCTCGCGACCAGATTTTGCGCTTTGCCGCTGGGCGGCGCGGCCAATCTGGCATCGTTTATTGTGCTACCCGCGCGAAAACCGAAACGCTCGCTCAAGCCTTGCGTGCCGAGGCCCACTCCGCCTGTTTCTACCACGGCGGTATGGACGCAGAGGAAAGACGCCGGGTCGAAATTCGGTTTCAGCAAGAAGACGGTCTGATCGTGGTGGCGACGGTTGCTTTTGGTATGGGCATCGACAAGCCGGATATCCGCTGGGTTGCGCATGCCGATCTGCCGAAATCGATTGAAGGGTATTATCAGGAAATCGGCCGCGCTGGTCGCGATGGTGCTGCGGCAGAAACGATGACCCTTTATGGCCCCGACGATATTCGCCTGCGCCGCAGCCAAATTGACGAAGGCGTTGCCCCGCCAGACCGCAAGGCTGCGGATCACGCCCGCCTGAACGCGCTGCTGGGTTTGGCGGAGGCCACCGCTTGCCGTCGGCAAGTGTTGCTGGGCTACTTTGGCGAAGCGGCAGAACCGTGTGGCAATTGCGATTTGTGTGACCGCCCTGCTGCGTTGTTCGATGCTACCGATGCCGTTCGCAAAGCGCTTTCGGCAATGCTGCGCACCGGCGAATGGTTTGGGGCGGGCCATCTGATTGATATTCTTACCGGAAATGCAACGGCAAAGGTGCGCGAAAAGGGTCACGACCAATTGCCGACCTTTGCGGTTGGCCGTGAGCTTTCCAAACCGGCATGGGGTGCGGTGTTTCGGCAAATGATGGGGCGCGATCTTATTCGCCCAGATACCGACCGCTTTGGCGCCCTACGGATGACCGACGCCGCACGCCCGATTTTGCGCGGCGAAGAGTCTATTACCTTGCGAAAAGACACGGTTGAAAAGGCAATGCCGCGGTTGGCGGTAAAGACCTTGGTGGCAGAAGAAGACGCAAGTCTATTGTCCGCCCTGAAAGCCAAACGTCGTGCTTTAGCAGAAGCGGCAGGGGTTCCTGCCTACGTGATCTTTGCCGATAAAACCTTGATCGAAATGGCGGAAAAACGCCCGGCGAACTTGGATCAGATGATGGGCATAACCGGGGTCGGCGCAAAGAAACTGGAAAGTTTTGGTGCGGCGTTTTTGGCAGTTATCACTGGCGCGGCGGCTGCAGACATGCACCCATCGCGGAGAAAGTTAGTTGGCCGGGACTCGGGCCAAGTCTATGACCGACTTGCAGAAACCCAACTTCGCCTGCAACGTGGCGTGGATGGCACCGAAAAACCACTTTCGCTAACCCCGGGAGCCTTGCGCAAAATTGCCGAAGCGCGCCCATCCACCCTGTCTGACCTTGACCGTATTGCCGATCTTGGCCCGCAAAAGATCGAACGGTTTGGCGACGCTTTCCTAGAGATTTTGCGGGAGGGCTAGACCTTTCCCGGCCACGGCCTAGTTTGGCCCGCAAAGGAGCCTGCCATGTTGACCGTGATTTCCCCTGCAAAACGCCTAAACGAAAAGCCACATACACTGCCCGACCTGCAGGTTACCGATCCTGATTTTGCAGCAGATGCCGTGAAACTAGCAAAAATCGCACGTGCGTTATCTGCGGCTGATCTATGCGATTTGATGCATATTTCACCAGTGCTTGGTCAGTTGAACCACGACCGTTTCAAGACATTCAAAGCAGACGCCGCCGGCCAACCTGCCGCTTTTATGTTTGATGGCGATACCTACGCCGGACTTGAAGCGCGCCTTATGGAAATTGACACGCTAAGATGGGCGCAGGGCCATCTTAGAATTTTGTCCGGGCTTTATGGGTTGCTGCGGCCGCTGGACAGAATTCAACCCTATCGTCTTGAAATGGGCAGCCGCCTAAGCAACCCGAAGGGCGCTGATCTTTACGCATTTTGGGGCAATAAAATTGCCAAGGCGCTCAACACGCAAGCAATTGAAGTTGGCGCAAAAGCTTTGGTCAACTGCGCGTCGAACGAATATTTTGGGGCGGTCGACCTGAAGGCACTCAAGCTTGAGGTCATCACCCCGGTGTTCTTGGAAGACCGCAATGGCGAGTCAAAGATTGTCAGCTTCTGGGCAAAAAAAGCCCGCGGCGCGATGGCGCGGTTCATTTCAACCCATCGACTGACCGACCCGTCAGACCTGCGTGGCTTTGACATTGGCGGCTACCAATTTGACCCAACGCAGTCGATCAAATCAAAGTTGATCTTTCGGCGCAATGCCGCCGAGGCGGACGCGGCCTAAGCCGCGTCTTCTGATGCGATAAGGATCGGCCGCGCCCCGACAGGGCAAAGGCTGACAAGCATTTCGGTGATCGCGGCCTTTCGCAACGGCTTTGTCATGTAGCGATCAATCCCTGCCGCCAAAATATTCGCGGCATCGCCCTCCATCGCATGCGCTGTCAGCGCAACGATGGGAACGCGCGTGTTACCCTGTTCTAACGACCGAATCGCGCTGGAGGCTTCACGGCCATCCATCTCTGGCATCGAAATATCCATGAAAATCATGTCCGGCTTGAAGCTTTGAAACAGTTCAACGGCTTCGATTCCGTTATTTGCGAAGGCAACTTCAATATCCAGGTCGCGCACCATCTTTTGAAATACCAATTGATTGGTGCGGTTGTCTTCCGCAGTCAGTACCCGCATCCGGCGACTTGAGGCTGCCGCGACCGGTTCGACCACCGCGACCAAAGACTGTGGTGGCGCCGAAAGCTCTTGCAAGCGGCGGTACAAATCGGCGCGCAAAATCGGCTTTTGCAGGGTCGCAGCAAGATGCTCGGCCCCGTCAGCTTCGCTTGCGTGGGCGGGATTTGAAGACAGCAAGAGAATGGGTGTTTTAATTCCCTTTGCACGGATACGGGCCGCTAATGTTAAACCATCCATTTCCGGCATTTCATGGTCGGTGATAATGGCGTCAAACTGACCAGCTTCCAACACTGCAAGCGCATCAAGACCAGAGCGGCTTAGCGTGACCTGAATGCCGCACGGAACCAACTGGCGTTCAAGAATTGTTCGGTTGATAAACTGATCATCAACCACCAATATCTTTTTGACCGCAATCGGCACGCGCGGTTCTTCCGCATTTTCGGCAATTGGCAATGCCAGCTTGAAACCGAAACAAGCGCCTTTTCCAAGTTCGGAGTCGACCCAGATTTCACCCTGCATGCGTTCAACCAAGCGTTTGGTGATCGCAAGGCCCAGCCCCGTTCCTTCAAACTTTCGGTTAGCATCCGCTTCAACCTGATTGAACTCACCAAAAATGTGGCCAAGATTTTCTAGAGCAATACCAATGCCCGTATCTTCGACCGTGATATGCAACTGCTGTTTGCCTGCATCACCCTGAATTCCGACAACGCGGATAAGAACGTGCCCGGAATCGGTGAATTTCACCGCATTTCCAATCAGATTGGTCAACACTTGCCGCAACCGACCCGGGTCCCCGACATAGCGGGTCGGCAAAAACATATCGAAGTCGATCAGAATATCGATGCCCTTTTCCCGCGCGCGCGGTTGCAACAGCATGGCGATTTCGTGAATCGTACGTTCCAGATCGAAGGGTTCTGGATGCAGAGTCAGGCGTTCCGCCTCGATTTTTGAAAAATCGAGAATGTCGTTGATGATAACCAAAAGCGCCTCGCCCGAAGACCGGATCGTTTCGGCAAAAAGCCTTTGCTCTTCGGAAAGCGAGGTGTCGCAAAGCAGTTCTGCCATCCCAACCACCCCGTTCATCGGGGTGCGGATTTCATGGCTCATGTTGGCAAGGAAGGCAGATTTAGCGCGGCTTGCAGCTTCGGCCGCAACCCTTGCCGCCTCTAGTGCAACCTGCTGTTCTTTCAGATGGGTTATATCAACGCGCAAGCCAACACGCCCACCATCGGGCGTTGCGTGGTCTTGCGCCCGAATCCAGCGGCCATTCGCAAGCTGTTGTTCAATCGCCGCACCGGGGTTCCTGTGTTGAAACAACCGCTCTGACAGCCACTGCGCCTCGCGTCCCTTGGCATCAAGATGCTGACCGTGATCAAGGCCATAGCGCAAGATATCTTCAAACTTTGCACCGGGCACCATGGCTGGCGCAGATTCCGGATAGATGTCGCGGTAGTGCTGGTTACACGTCAAAAGACGTTCCTCCCTGTCGAAAAGCACAAATCCGTCTGGAATAGCCTCTATGGCGGCCCAGATGCGCATTTGATCGGTGATATTAAGAGCAAGGCTAACCATGTCGCCGTCACGGGCGCGTTGATCAACCAAACGAATCCAGGTGCCATTCTTCAGCGGCACAATGATTGGCGCGATAGGGTTGGCATCCCAGCGGGCAAGCATGTCGGCAACCCAAACGTCAGGCGTGCGATCACCCAAATCGACCAGCCCGCCTTCTGCGGCAATGCAAAGCAAGTCGGTGTAAGAAATGCCCGGGCTGATGTCAGGATCGTTAAACGCATCAAGATAGGCCGAGTTGGCGGCCACAAGCGCCTGATTGGCATCAAACACCGCAAAGCCATCTTTGATGGTGTTGATTGAATCCCACAAACGACGCTCGGCCATCACAGCGACCGTTTGAGCGCGATCTAGATCGGCCACAAAGCGCGACTGTTGGCCCTTTAGCTGTTCTGCTTCGCTTAGCGCCGACTGAACGACCTGCCGCTGCTCGACGATCTGATCGGAAAGGGACCGCGCATGCAGACCCAATTTTTCGTTGGCGGCAAACAGTTCGCGGCTTCTTTGTTCAAGAAGCCGTTCTGCCGCCAAACGCGCACGCCTTTCCTTTGCCAGCCGTTCTGCAAAATCCATGCCCGTTCCGTCCCGCCACATTCTGCGCGCTACGGGCCTTCTGGCCCCACGTCTCTGCCCAATTTGGCGCAACAAAGTGAACACCGGATTAACATGACAAAGATCGAAGGCCGGATGTGATGGCTTGTCAGAATATGGCCTCCATGCAACAGTTGCGGCGTTCATTTCAGGAGGTATTCGGTATGCGCATTAGTCTTGGGCGCGTTGTTGCAAGCCTTATTTCAGGCTTGGTTCTGTTTGCCCCAGAACTGTCGTCTGCGCAGGAACTTATTCCGGCCAAGCGTTTGGTTCTTAGCGAAAATACCGACCTTCCTGGCAGCGATATAACGTCGATATTCGATACCACGCTCGATGCTTGTCAACGCGCCTGTCTGTCGAACAAGGCATGCGAAGCTTTTACATTCAACACCCACAATGGGTCGTGTTTTCCAAAGTCTGCGGTGGGCGAATCCGCGGCATTTGATGGCGCCTATTCTGGCTATGTTCTAGCGGCGGCAGAGGGTGCAGAAGCCCGCGCCAAAGCAAGACGCGCCGAACTTCAGTTCGTTCAAGACTGGGAATTTTCAGGTATCACCGATCAAGCCGCGCAGCTTGCAAATGCACACACAACGAATGGCTATAGTGCCGAAGAGCATTTGGCCTCTGCCGCGGATGCCGAAGCGAATGGTGATTTGATATGGGCGTCGAACTACACGGGTGCGGCGGTAAATGTCAGCGATTCGGCTGATGACTGGGCCGAATACGCCCAGCGATTGCTGGCGGCAGCCGATCAGGCAAGCGATCAGGCCCGTAGTTATCAAGAGCGCGCGTATTCCGCGGCGGTGAACGCCTATCTGCGCGCCGACAACAAGGCGTTGCAGCACACCATTCTGCTGACCATGGGCGATGCGCTGGAAAAGATCGATCGTGGTCGTGACAAGGTACAGGCCCTGCGGTTGGCGCAAAACCTGCAGCCCCGCGACGATACCGCAGTGGCACTTGACGATGCGATTGGCAAATACGGCTTCCGCGTTCTGGACAACGTGGTGGAAACCGACACGGCCCGCCCGCGCATTTGCGTAAATTTCTCGGAGCTTCTTGCGAAATCGGGCGTTGATTATGCCAGCTATGTGCAACTGCCGGAACCGGGCCTGACCGTCACGTCCGACGGCTATCAGCAGCTTTGCGTTGAAGGTGTTACCTTCGGTTCGCGCAATACCATCACCTTCCGCGAAGGCCTTCCTGCCGCCGATGGTCAGGTGTTGGCAAAATCAATTGATGTCACCGCCTATGTCCGCGACCGCAATCCCGGCGTGCGCTTTCCCGGTCGCGGCTATGTGCTGCCGCAAACAGGTGAAGCCTCGATTCCGGTGGAAACGGTAAATACCGAAAAACTAGAGCTGTCGCTGTATCGGGTGACTGACCGTAACCTGTTGCGATCGTTGCAGAACGGCTATTTCGGCACACCGATGATGGAATATCAGGAATATGATTTTTCCAGCCAAATCGGCGCAGAAATCTGGAAAGGCACTGGCACGGTCAAACAAGACGTTAACATCGACGTAACCACACGGCTACCGCTGGACGAAGCCTTGAAGGGCCAAGCGCCCGGCATCTATGCGTTGCGCGCGGCGGTTCCCGGCGTTGATCCCTATGTGGTTCCCGCAGGTTGGCAATGGTTTTTGGTGTCGGATCTGGGACTGACCACAATGTCGGGCGTGGATGGGTTGCATGTCTTTGTGCGCAGCCTTGGCACTGCGGCGGCCAAAGAGGGTGTCAGCGTTGATCTTCTATCGACAACGAACGAAGTGTTGGAAAGCGTAAAGACCGATGCGCAGGGCTATGCAAAGTTCGACGCGGCTTTGGCTCTGGGCACCGGGGGCATGGCCCCTGCCGCGATTGTGGCGCGTGACGGCGACACCGACCTTGCGTTCCTGTCGCTGACGGACCCAGAGTTTGACCTGTCAGATCGTGGCGTTGAAGGCCGCGAAGCCGCGCCGCCGGTGGACGTATTCCTAACCACAGATCGCGGCGCTTACCGCGCTGGTGAAACGATTTACGCCACCGCTTTGGCCCGTGACTCGGAGGCAGCGGCGATTGACGGACTGCCGCTTACCGCAATTCTGAAGCGTCCCGATGGCGTGGAATATTCACGCGCGCAAATGCAGGACGCGGGCGCTGGCGGTCACGTCTTTGCACTGCCGGTTGGCGGCTCTGCCCCGCGCGGCGTCTGGACGCTGGAAGTTTATGCCGACCTAGAAGCAGCTGCGCTAAGCGCGCAAACCGTTCTGGTCGAAGATTTCTTGCCAGAGCGGATCGATTTCAAGCTTGATCTTGGCAACCAACCGATCCGTTTGGGCGACGTGCCGCAGATGACGGTAGACGCGAAATACTTGTTCGGTGCGCCGGGTGCAGATCTGGCGATTGAAGGCGAAGTCGTGCTGCGCGCCGCAAAAGAGCTAGAGGCATGGCCGGGCTATGTCTTTGGTCGGCATGATCAACCTTTCGACGCCGTTGTCAGCTCGTTTGGTGACATTCGCACCGATGCAGAAGGCAAAGCGGTGGTCGATCTGGCGCTGCCACCGGTTGAAGACCCCGGTCGTCCGTTGGAACTGGTTGCCGTGACGCGGGTGGCAGAAGGCTCCGGCCGTCCGGTTGAACGGCGCGTGACAAAGTTGATGGCACCGTCTTCTGACCTGATCGGCGTGAAACCGCTGTTCGATGGCGTGGTGGCCGAGGGGGCCGATGCCCGGTTTAACCTTGTCGGGATTGACGCCGAAGCCAAGGCAACCGCGATGAAGGTGAAATGGACGATCACGCGGGTGGAAACCAATTACCAATGGTATCAAAGCAACGGAAACTGGAACTGGGAACCCGTGACACGCCGCAGCAAGGTCGCGGAGGGTGAGGCTGGTCTGGCCACCGAGGCTACAGAAATTTCCGCGCCGGTGCAGTGGGGTGAATATGAACTTCTGGTTGAACGGACGGATGGCACGCCAGCCGCAACGTCGACCACCTTCTACGCCGGTTGGTATGCGCCGGCGGATGCCACCGAATCCCCCGACACGCTTGAACTTTCGCTAGACAAGCCTGCCTACAAATCGGGTGATACAGCGATGCTGCGGGTGGTGCCGCGGGCTGCGGGCACTGCCCTGATCACGGTTCTTTCCAACCGGCTGGTCGCGATGAAAGCTGTCACGGTGACTGAAGGCGAAAACCTGATCCCGCTGGAGGTGACCGATGAATGGGGCGCTGGTGTATACGTAACCACGCAGGTGCTGCGCCCGATGGATGTGGCCGCGGGTCGTAACCCTGCCCGCGCCTTGGGCCTAACCCACGCCAGCATTGATCCCGGCGCGCGGGCGCTGCAAGCCACGGTCGAAACCGCGGCAGAGGCGGCTCCACGCGGCCCACTTGATGTGGCCGTGAAGGTCGAAGGCGTGGCAGAGGGTGACACCGCATTTGTCACCATTGCAGCCGTTGATCAGGGCATCTTGAACCTGACAGGCTTCGAAGCCCCTGACCCGCAAGACCACTACTTTGGGCAGCGCAAGTTGGGCGTCGGCATTCGCGACATTTATGGCCGCCTGATTGATGGGATGAATGGCGCACAAGGCACGGTGCGGTCTGGTGGTGACGCTGGCGCGCAAGCGCGCTTGCAAGCCCCACCGCCGACAGAAGAGTTGGTGGCTTACTTCACCGGCCCGGTCGCAGTCGGCGCCGATGGCTATGCCCGAACCTCGTTTACGCTGCCCTCGTTCAACGGCACCGTCAAAGTGATGGCGGTGGCGTGGTCGAAGAAGGGTGTTGGCCAAGCCAGTGCCGATGTGCTGGTGCGCGATCCTGTTGTGGTAACGGCTTCGCTGCCGCGCTTTATGGCACCGGGCGACGAAAGCCGTGTGCTGCTTGAAATCGTTCATGCCACCGGTCCGTCGGGCCGGATGAGCCTTGATGTTTCGTCCGCTGGCCTAACAATTGGCGATGTTCCGTCGGGCTTCGATCTTGGCGATAAGGCAAAGGCCGTCTTTGCCATTCCGGTAAAAGCAAACTCGGTCGGCACTCAGACCATCGAAGTTGCGCTGACCACACCAGACGGCAAGGTTTTGAAGAAAACTCTGACAGTCCCGGTGGAAATCAACGATCCTGCCATCGTCAGGGTTTCACGCTTCGATCTGAAAAAGGGCCAAGAGTTTACCTTTGATTCAAACGCCTTCACCGGGTTGCTGGCGGGCTCTGGCAAGGCCACGATGGCCGTTGGCCCGATTGCTCGTTTGAATGCCCCCGGCGTTTTGGCGGCACTGGATGCCTACCCCTATGGTTGCACCGAACAAATCACGTCGAAGGCGCTGCCGCTTCTGTATTTCGATCAGGTTGCTGCCGCGATGGATCTTCCGGGGTCAGACAACATCAAGCTGCGTGTCGAACAGGCAGTGGCCGAAGTGCTGACGAACCAAAGTTCGAACGGGTCGTTCGGGCTGTGGGGGCCGGTGGAAAACGGCGGCGATATGTGGCTTGACGCCTTTGTCACCGATTTTCTGTCTAGGGCAAGAGCCCGTGGCTATGCGGTGCCAGATCAGGCGTTCCGGTCGGCTTTGGACAATCTGCGCAATCAGGTCAATTACGCCGCCGATTTTGACAAAGGCGGCGAAGCTTTGGCCTATGCGCTGATGGTGTTGGCCCGCGAAGGCGCGGCCGCAGTTGGCGACTTGCGGTATTATGCCGACGTGAAGGGCGACGCTTTTGCGACGCCAACCGCAATGGCGCAGCTTGGCGCGGCCTTGGCCAGCTATGGCGATCAGCCGCGCGCGGATGCGATGTTCCGGCGGGCTGGGGCGGCGCTTGATGCGCTGCAGGGTGCGGAAACCGAACAAATCTTCCGCGTCGACTATGGCACAAACTACCGCGACGCAGCGGCGGTGCTGGCTCTTGCCGCAGAATCGGGGTCGACTGCGGTAGATCGTGAAGCCCTAACCGATCGGGTTGCAACGACAGCCGCACTTTCAACGCAAGAAGCAGCTTGGGCGCTACTGGCCGCCAACGCTTTGATTGATCGGGCGGGTGCAGATGGCATCAGCATAGACGGCGCCCCGGCATCAGGGCCGTTGGTGAAGGTGCTGGATGCTACAAACACCGCGCCAGTCGTGGTGAAAAACGGCGGTAAGTCGGATACAACGCTGACGGTCACCACCTACGGCGTGCCAACAGACCCCGAACCTGCGGGCGGCAACGGCTATGCAGTCGTGCGCAACTACTACACGCTGGATGGGCAGCCGACGACGCTGGCCAACGTCAAGGTCGGTGATCGGTTGATTGCCGTGCTAGAGGTGACCCCCTTTGGTCGCGGCGAAGCACGGCTGATGGTAAACGACCCGCTTCCGGCAGGGTTCGAGATTGACAATCCAAACCTGATGTCCAGCGCCAGCGACGCTTTGGCGGGCCTTGGCTTGGAAACGGAAGTGGCGCACAGCGAGTTCCGGCAAGACCGTTTCCTGACCGCAATCGACCGTTATGACAATTCGACCTTCCGGCTGGGCTATACCGTGCGTGCAATTTCGCCCGGCACGTTCCATCAGCCTGCGGCATCGGTCGAAGACATGTATCGGCCGGATCTGACAGGCAGGACCGAAGCCGCCACCGTCACCATCACAGAGTGATGCGTGCCGCCTATGTCTTTGTTTTGGCGGCAGGTCTTGGACTTGCCGCCTTTGCACGCGATACGTTGGACATATGGGTCGATGCAACGGTTCTGCCACCATTGCAGGTTGAAACCTCGGTCGAGGTATTGGACCGCAATGGTGCGCTTCTGCGCGCCTATACCGTGGCCGATGGGCGTTGGCGGCTTGGCGTAGACCTTTCACAGGTCGACCCCAGCTATATCGGGGCGTTGCTGGCCTACGAAGACAAGCGGTTTTACGATCATGACGGTGTGGACCCGCAGGCGCTGCTGCGTGCGGCGGCGCAGGCGGTGTGGAACGGGCATATCGTGTCGGGCGGGTCGACGCTGACAATGCAGGTGGCGCGCTTGCTAGAGGAAAGCGGCACCGGCCATGTCGCAGGCAAGATCCGGCAGATGCGCGTTGCGTTGGCGTTGGAACGACGTTTATCAAAGGCGGATATTCTGTCGCTTTATCTGCAACTTGCGCCCTATGGTGGCAATCTTGAAGGCCTGCGCGCCGCGACGCTTTCCTATTACGGCAAAGAACCGCTGCGCCTGACGCCCGCCGAAGCGGCTTTGCTCGTGGCAATCCCGCAAAGCCCAGAGCTGCGTCGCCCTGATAGGTCGGTCGCACATGCCACTAATGCCAGAGACCGGGTTTTGGCGCGTGCGCTGCGCGATGGTTTGATCGACTCTGACCAATTCAACGCGGCCCGAAGCGAGGTTGTGCCTGCATTACGGCGGCCGTTTCCGGCGCTTGCCCCGCATATGTCAGACCGGATTCTGGCCGAGGAACCTGAAAAAATCCGGCATCAACTGACATTGGACAAAACGCTGCAAACAAAGCTAGAGCGTTTGGCCGCCGATGTTGTGGCTGGGCACGGTGACAAGCTTCAAGTGGCGATTGTAGTCGCCGACCATGCCAACGGCGAAGTGCTGGCATCCGTAGGTTCTGCCGCATTCCGCGCCGATGCGCGGGCGGGTTTTGTTGATATGACACGGGCGATCCGTAGCCCCGGATCAACGCTTAAGCCGTTGATTTACGGGCTGGCCTTTGACGAAGGCCTCGCACACCCCGAAACCCTGATCGAAGACAGGCCGTCAGATTTCAATGGCTACAAACCGCAAAACTTCGACCGTCAGTTTCGGGGCACCATCCGTATTCGCGAGGCCTTGCAACAATCGTTAAACATCCCCGTGGTCGCACTGACCGATGCTTTGGGGCCGGCAAAACTGTTGGGTGCGCTGGACAAAGGGGGGGTGAAATACGATCTGCCGGGGGGGCAGGCTGGGTTGGCGATTGCCTTGGGCGGCATTGGCGTACGGCTAGAGGATATGGTGCAACTTTACGCCAGCATCGCAAGGGGTGGTGTTTCGTTGCCGCTTACCCATCAGATGCACGGGCAGCAGGCAGAAGGCCAGCGGGTCTTGTCGGCATCAGCTGCATGGCAGGTCGGCGATATTCTGGCGGGGCTGGCACCGCCGCCCGGCGCGCCGGAAAACCGCCTTGCCTACAAAACTGGCACTTCTTACGGCCACCGGGATGCTTGGGCCATCGGGTTTGACGGCCGCCATGTAATCGGGGTGTGGATGGGCAGGCCGGACGGCACGCCGGTGCCCGGCGCGTTCGGGGCGGATATGGCAGCGCCGGTGTTGTTTCAGGCCTTCGCCCGCCTGAAGCCAGCGCTTACTCCGCAGCCCCCGGCGCCCCCCTCTACGCTTTTGGTTTCAAACACACAGTTGCCGCAACCACTGCAGCATTTCCGAAGCCGTAACGCCGCGTTCGAGCCCGAAAAAGACGCCCCCTCAGTGTCCTTTCCGCCCGATGGGGCCGAGGTGGAACTACTGCCCGAAGGCCTTTTAGTGCGGGTGCGGGGCGGCAAAGCGCCATTCACCTGGTTGGCAAACGGGGTGCCCGTGGCCGTGTCTTTGACCGCGCCCGAGGTGATGCTGGCCAGCCTAGGCCGCGGTTTTATCACGCTTTCGGTGATAGATGCCGAAGGCCGGTCGGCCCGAAGCCAAGTCAGGCTGCGCTAAACTTAACGTAAGCCTAACGGCATCGCTCACGGCCACGGGAATGTTGCCCCTAAACCAACTTCACACTTGCTCGACTGCCAACTGCCCGGCTTGCCAATCCCGCCTGGTGGTGCCAACCGGATGTATCCGCACCGTTCGAACAATCTGATATCGAAAGACTTCCCCAGAATATTCCGCGGGCCGTGCGCACTACCGCCAGCACAAAGAGGCCGCTCTTGGCCGCCTTATGATGGTTTAACACGGTCGGGATGCGCGGCAGCTATAGCGGGAATTTCAACCAAATTTGCCACTATTTTCACAATCCGGGGGAAAGGTGCCATGTCAATGCCAACCCGATGGGCGTTGTAAACCTGCGGCACAAGGCACAGGTCAGCGATGCTAATGCTATCGCCATGGCAGAACCTACCCGCCGTGGTAAGCATGGCTTCAAACCCAGCAAGGCCTTTGGCAATGTAATGGCGCTGCCAGTCATCAGCGGTCATCGCCCCCATACTCGCAACATGGTTTCGCACCGACAGATTGCAGACCGGCGCGATTTCCATGGCAATAGCGTAAGCAAGCGCGCGAACTTGGGCGCGACCAGCCGCATCGACGGGCAGAAGCCCACCCCGAGTTTCTGCCAGATATTCAAGGATCGCCAATGACTGAGTCAGGCGAATTCCATCAATGTCCAACGTCGGAACAAGACCTTGCGGATTTCGCGCCGTATTTTCAACCGATCGCTGTTCGCCTTTGACCAGATCCACCGATGTGCTGTCATAGCCTATCCCACACAGGTTCAACGCCATGCGGACACGATAGGCGGCAGAAGACCGCCAGTAGTCGTAAAGATGGGTCATTTTGCATCCAACAGGCGTAAAAGCGCGGTGCGGAACGCCGGGGCTTCAGCGGAAAGCTGGGCCAAAATCTCTGCCTGATAGGCGTTGGCAATCGGCACAATGCGCGCGAACAGCGCGCGGCCCGCATCGGTAAGGCGCATATCCAGCAAGCGGCGGTCTTCGGGATTTGCGCGTTTTTCGATCAAACCAGAAGCCTCTAGCCGCGCGGCGGCACGGCTGATCTTGGACTTATCCATATCAACCCGCGCCTGCACCTCGCGGACCGAAACCTGATCCGATTGCGCCAGATGCGCCAGCACCCGCCATTCGGGGATCGTCAGGCCAAATTCGGCGCGATACCTTTCGGCAAATTGCTTGGAAACCCGGCTGGAGACGACCGCCAGTTGGTATGGAAGAAAGGTCGAAAGGTCAAAACTCATAATCCGGCCCCCTGTTTTGCCCAAGCCTGCCGTTTGCTGGCCGATTTCGCAAGGTCCCGCGGTTGACACTTGGCAAGGCGCGGGGGAAACCAAGGGCGGTAAACCGGAGAGCAATGTGCGCGAGCTGATCAAAACCAATGCGGCCCTGTTGCTGGTGGGGATTGCGACCTTTGTGCTGATGGGGGCCGGACAATCGCTGTACGGGCCAGCGCTACCGGCGTTTTCGCGTGCCTTCGACATCAGCGTTGCCGCCGCTGGCCTGCTGATTTCGGCGCATTGGGTCGGCTGCGCTCTGGGCGTGGCAGGAATGTTCGTCTGGGGGCAAAAAGCCACGCCGCAACTGGTAGTCGTGATCATGGCACTGGGCGCAGCGCTGCTGGCATCAGGGCTTAGCTGGGCGGTGACACTGCTGGGCGCGCTGATGTTTGGCGCAGGCTACGGCAGCGCGACGGTTGTCTTTAACCCACGGATGTTGAAGGCTTTCGGCCCGCGTGGCCCCGCGATGCTAAGCCTGCTGAACGCCACTTTTGGCATCGGCGCGATTGGCGCGCCGCTGGTTTTCGTGGCATTGGGCAACAACCCCGGCCTGAGTTTCGCCGTTTGTGCCAGCATTGGCGTGGTGATTGCGGCATTGGCGCGTCCGGCGGGGCGCGGCGCGGCGACTGCAGTCAGCACCAGCACCAAATCCTTCCGACCACATTGGCCAATTTTGGGGTTTGGCATGTTTGCAATTGCGATCGAGGCCTGCCTGATCGGGCTTGGCCCCACCGCGCTGATCAAAGCTGGCGAGACTGAAACCCACGCCGCACAATTGCTTTCGGGGTTCTTTCTGGCTTTCCTGGCCGCCCGCGTCGCCCTGATTTTTGTGGCCCACCGTTTGCCGTCGTTCACCCTGTTTACGCTTGCGCTAAGTGGTGCCTGCCTGTCGGCGCTATCGGCCGTACTGTGGGCAGCCGGGCCGAGTTTTGTCGCATTGGGCTTTTTCGCTGGCCAGTTCTTTCCGTCAGAATATGTTACCGCCGCCCGCAAGATGGGCGACCACCCACGCGTTGCACCGACAGTGATTGCCGCCGGTCTGGTGGGCGGTATCTTTGCACCGATGCTCATGTCGCCACTGCTTGGGTTTATGGGGCCAAATGGCTTTTTTTGGACAATCGCCGCCGTAACTGGCGCGCTTAGTCTGGCCGCGATTGCCAACCTGCGAAGCATGAACAGCTAACCATCCTTACGCAGTATGTTTTGGGCGCCTTGTGAGGGTACAGTATCTGCTATTGACTTCGTTGCAATTGCAACGATAATTCAGACAGCAAAGACTCATCATATCTCGCAGCAAGGCCGCCATGACCGCGCAACGCCCCCTTCGTCAGATGATTCAAGCCACCACTCCGGTTGGCACCCAGCCCGGCTATATGCCCGGCTTCGGCAATGACTTTGAAACCGAGGCCCTGCCCGGCGCGTTGCCGCAGGGGATGAACAGCCCGCAAAAATGCAATTACGGCCTATATGGCGAACAGTTGTCGGGCACCGCGTTTACTGCGCCAAGCCACCAAAACGAACGGACTTGGTGCTACCGGATCCGACCGTCGGTGAAACACACGCATCGCTTTGAAAAGATCGATGCTCCTCATTGGAAATCTGCCCCGAACATCGACCCCGATGTGATTTCGCTGGGTCAGTATCGCTGGGATCCGCTGCCGCATACCGACGCCGCGCTGACCTGGGTGACGGGCATGCACACAATGACCACGGCAGGCGATGTGAACACGCAGGTCGGCATGGCTAGCCATATCTATCTTGTGACTGAATCGATGGTCGATGACTATTTCTTCAGTGCCGATAGTGAGCTTTTGGTCGTACCGCAGCAAGGCAAGCTGCGGTTTTGCACCGAACTGGGCATCATCGACCTGCAACCGCAGGAAATCGCGGTGATTCCACGGGGGCTGGTCTATCGGGTAGAGGTGCTTGAAGGCCCCTGCCGTGGCTTTGTCTGCGAGAATTATGGGCAGAAGTTCACCTTGCCCGGTCGCGGCCCGATTGGCGCGAACTGCATGGCGAACCCCCGCGACTTCAAGACTCCGGTGGCCGCCTTCGAAGACCGCGAAGTGCCATCGACTGTCACCGTAAAATGGTGCGGCCAATTCCACAAAACCCGCATCGGGCATAGCCCGTTGGACGTGGTGGCATGGCATGGCAACTACGCCCCGGTGAAATACGATCTGCGCACTTATTGCCCGGTTGGTGCCATCCTGTTCGATCACCCGGACCCGTCGATTTTTACAGTTCTGACTGCGCCGTCAGGCGTGGAAGGCACCGCGAACATTGATTTCGTGCTGTTCCGCGATCGCTGGATGGTGGCGGAAAACACCTTCCGCCCGCCATGGTATCATAAAAACATCATGTCCGAGATGATGGGTAATATTTATGGCGTCTATGACGCCAAACCCAAAGGATTTGTGCCCGGCGGGATTAGCCTGCACAACATGATGTTGCCGCACGGGCCAGACAAGCAAGCATTCGAGGGCGCGTCGAATGCCGATCTGCGTGCCGAAAAGCTGGACGAAACCATGAGCTTCATGTTCGAAACCCGTTTTCCGCAACACCTGACCCGCTTTGCCGCCAAAGAAGCGCCGTTGCAGGACGATTATATCGACTGCTGGGAAACGCTGGAAAAGAAGTTTGACGGCACGCCGGGGGTCAAATGAACCGGGTCGTTTTACTGGGCGTTAAGGGTGGGCCGTCCATTCGCGCCAAGGGGGCTATGCCGACTTCCAGCCTGCTGGATCTGGACGGACATCGTATTGTTGTTGATTGCGGGCTTGGCGTCACGCGCGGCTTGGTCGAAGCAGGCGTTGACCTGAAAACACTGCAAACCATTGTGGTGACCCATCTGCATTCCGACCACATTCTAGAGCTGGGCGGGCTGGTGCATACCGCTTGGGTGACCGGTTTAAGAACAAATATTCACATTTATGGGCCACCCGGACTTCTGGCGTATTGGCAGGGGTTTCTTGCGGCGATGGCCTACGACATCCATCTGCGCGTCGTCGACGACGGGCGGCAGCCGCTGACCGAATTGGTAACAGTTACAGAGATTAACGAAGGTTCATTCGCAATCGGATCGCTTGTCGTAAAAACCCTGCGCGTGCAGCACCCGCCGGTTGACGTGGCTTTTTCCTACCGGTTCGAAGGGTCCAAGACTGTGACCTTTTCGGGCGACACCACCTACTTCCCGCCCTTGGCGGATTTTGCACAGGGCTCTGATCTGTTGGTTCACGAAGCAATGCTGCCTGAAGGCATTGAAGCAATTCTGCAAAAAACCGGCGGTGGTGAAAAGCTGCGCGCGCATCTGAACGCTTCGCATACCGTGGTTGATGATGTGGCAAAAATTGCGCGCGATGCCGGTGTTGGCAAGCTGGCGCTGAACCATCTGGTTCCTGTCGATGATGCTCGGTTTAGCCATGCCGACTGGCTGGCGCGGATCGCTGCGGTGTGGGATGGTCCGGCCTTGGTTGGCCAAGACGGATTGGAGATTGCGCTGTGACACTGATGAAAAGCTGGGTGGAAAGTGCAAACTCTGCCACCACCGACTTTCCCCTGAACAATCTGCCATGCGGGGTGTTTTCTACCGCAGAAGACGAGTTGCGCTGCGGTGTCGCCATTGGGGATTTCATCCTTGATATCAGCGCGCTGGAGGCTGAAGGCCTGCTGAAGCTGGCCGAACACCCATTGTTTGATGTTCCGTTCTGGAACGAACTCATGGATGCGGGCCCAACGGTTTGGGCCGATTTTCGCGCCCAAGTCACCGCGATGCTGGTCGAAGGCGCAAGCAAGCGTTGGATTGTCGAAGACCACTTGGTGCCGATGGCAGATGCCACGTTGCACCTACCTTTCATGGTATCGGAATACACCGATTTCTACGCCGGTCGGAACCATGCCACCAATGTGGGCACAATGTTTCGCGGTGCGGAAAACGCCCTTCCGCCGAACTGGTTGCATATTCCAATTGGGTATAATGGCCGCGCATCTTCTGTGGTGGTGTCGGGCACCGACGTGCGCCGCCCTTGGGGGCAATTGAAGGGGCCAGAGTTTGACGCGCCGATCTTCGCCCCATCCCGTCGTTTTGACATCGAATTGGAAATGGGCGCGGTGGTTGGGCAAGCTTCCGAACACGGCTATCCGGTCACCGTTGCCGAAGCTGACGCGATGATATTTGGATATGTGCTGCTAAACGATTGGTCGGCAAGAGATATTCAGGCGTGGGAGTATCAGCCCCTTGGCCCGTTTCAGGCCAAAGCGACCGCCACTTCGATCAGCCCGTGGATCGTGATGAAAGCGGCACTTGAACCGTTCCGCACCTCAACGCCACCACGCGAGTTGCCGTTGTTGCCCTATCTGCAAGAACCCGGACCGATGCTTTACGACATTGCGCTTGAGGTCGGCTTGACCCCCGAAGGTGGCAAAGAAACTGTGATCAGCCGCACAAACTATTCCGAAATGTATTATTCGGCAGCGCAGCAACTGGCACATCATACCAGTTCGGGTTGTTCGATGAATATCGGCGACCTGTTGGGGTCTGGCACGATTTCCGGGCCGGATAAGAACAGCCGTGGCAGTTTGCTGGAACTGTCTTGGGGCGGCAAAGAGCCGTTCGAAATAGCCGGCGGCACCCGCAGTTTTATCGAAGATAACGACACGCTGACCCTGCGCGGCGCGGCGCTTGGAAAAGGTTACCGGATCGGGTTCGGGGCATGTTCGGGCAAGGTGATACCGGCGCTGACCGACCCTTATGCAAGGAAGAAATGAATGACCAAGGCGTTTGCATCGCAAGGCGATCTGTCAGAAAAAAAGACCTCGTTCACCCAGATTGGTGACGGGATTTACGCGTTTACCGCCGAAGGGGACCCGAACACCGGTGTGATCATCGGCGACGAAAGCGTCATGGTGATTGAAGCGCAGGCGACGCCTCGACTGGCGCGGAAGGTCATCGAGTGTATCCGGTCTGTCACCGATAAGCCCATCAGCCATCTGGTTCTGACCCACTATCACGCAGTGCGCGTTTTGGGTGCAAGTGCTTATGGTGCAAAAGAAATCATCATGTCAGACCGTGCGCGCGGTATGGTGGAAGAACGCGGTGCAGAAGATTGGGCAAGCGAGTTTGGCCGCTTTCCGCGTCTGTTTCAGGGCCATGAAGAAATTCCCGGCCTGACCTATCCGACCACGACCTTCAGCGATCAGATGACGGTCTATCTGGGCAAGCGCAAGGTCGAGATCATCCATCTGGGCCGCGCCCACACCGCCGGTGATGCGGTGGTATGGGTGCCGGATTCCGAGGTGATGTTTACCGGCGATATCGTTGAATATCACTCGGCTTGCTACTGCGGCGACGGGCATTTTTCCGACTGGACCGATACGCTGGCCAATATCGCCGCATTCGATCCGCTGGCGATTGCGCCCGGCCGGGGCGACGCTTTGATTGGGCGCGAAATGGTGGCAAAGGCCATCGCGGCGACGGCGGACTTTGTGGAAAGCACCTATCGGCCAGTGGCAAAAGTGGTGGCTCGTGGTGGGTCGTTGAAAGAAGCATGGGACGCGGTGCGCGCTGTCTGCGACCCAAAGTTCAAAGACTTTGCAATTTACGAACACTGCCTGCCGTTCAACGTCGCGCGGGCTTTTGACGAAGCCCGCGGCATAGAAACACCCCGAATCTGGACGGCAGAGCGCGACCGCGAAATGTGGGCAGCGCTGCAAGGGTAAGGAGGGCGCCATGGCCTATGAATACACCCCCTTTCCCTACGTCGCCGCGCCCGGCCTAAGCGCGCCGGAACCCCACCACAAAGTGGTTATCGTCGGTGCAGGGCCAATCGGGTTGGCCATGGCCATTGAACTTGCAAACCACGGTGTGCAAGCGACGGTGTTGGATGACAACAATGTGGTTTCGGTGGGGTCGCGGGCTATCTGCTGGTCAAAACGCAGTCTGGAAATTCTTGACCGCTTGGGCATTGGTGAACGTTCGGTCACAAAAGGCGTGACATGGAAAGTAGGCCGCACCTTCCACCGCGACAAAGAAGTGTTCAACTTTGATCTGCTACCAGAAGACGGTCACAAAATGCCCGCCTTCGTGAACCTGCAGCAATACTTTGTTGAAGAATATCTGGTCGAACGGGCCATCGAACTTGGCATCGACCTGCGCTGGAAAAATCGCGTGGCCTCGGTCGAGCAAGCCGCTGATTCCGCGACAGTCACCATCGAAACGCCCGACGGTCGTTATAGTCTAGAGGCTGATTGGGTGATCGCCTGCGATGGCGCCCGCAGCCCAGTGCGTAGCATGTTGGGATTGGATTTTGATGGCGAACTGTTCGAAGAGCGCTTTCTGATCGCCGACATTGAAATGCAGGGTGATTTTGCCAGCGAAAGGTGGTTTTGGTTCGAACCAACCTTCCACGCGGGTCAGTCGGCATTGCTGCACAAACAGCCTGACAACATTTACCGAATAGACCTTCAGCTTGGCTGGGACACCGACCCAGAGGAAGAGAAAAAGCCAGAAAAAGTCATCCCGAGAATTCAGAAAGTCGTTGGTCACAATGACTTCAAACTGGATTGGGTCAGCGTTTACACATTCCAGTGCAGACGTTTGCGAAGCTTTATTCACAATCGCGTTCTTTTTGTTGGCGATTCCGCGCATATCGTCTCGCCCTTCGGGGCGCGTGGCGGCAATGGCGGCTTGGGCGATGTGGATGCGCTGGGGTGGCGGTTGGCGGCCGTGGTCAACGGCACGGCAGACAAAGCATGTCTTGCCGCCTATGACCGCGAACGCACCTATGGCGCGGATGAAAATTTGCTGAACTCCAGCCGCTCGACGCGGTTTATGTCACCGGATGCGGGCGCAGAACGGCTGTTCCGCGATGCCGTGCTGCATCTGGCGGCGCGGGCTGATTTTGCCCGGCCGATGGTGAATTCGGGGCGGTTGTCGAAGCCCTGCGTTTACCCGCTAAGCGCACCCGATGCAGACTTGCCGCAAGGTGCCAAACCGGGGGCCGTTGCCCCTGACGCACCGATTGAAAACGCTTGGTTGACCGAAGGTTTGGGGCGCGACTTTGTGCTGCTGGCCCTTGGGGTGGCGCCACCCGACGTTGCGGGTGTGCGGACCCTGACACCTGCTGTCACGGACACGCTTCGCAAGCGCTATCTGGGCGACCAACCCCACGCCTTATATCTGATCCGCCCAGATCAGGTCGTAGCCGCACGCTGGATAAGCGGAACGAAGGCCGACGTTGAAGCCGCTCTTGCTGCAGCATGGGAGGGACGCTGATGCCTTTGATCACAAAGCCAAACATCGCCGACACCGACGAATTCTATGCCAAACTTCTGGCAACACATCGCGGTTTGTCAGAGGCGCAAAGCCATGCTTTAAACGCCCGACTGGTGCTTATTCTGGCCAATCACATCGGTGCGGTCGATGTGCTGGATCAGGCCTTGGCGCTTGCCCGCGACGGCGCTTAAGTCGGCGGCAAAAGCCGTTTGCGCCCGCCGGTGGTAAGATGAAAAACCTCACGGCCCTCCAGAACGATCACCGACAGTGGCCCACCATAGGCCGCGCTTGAATCGATATTCACGCGGTTGCCGTAATGCGTTGGCGTATCAATTGCAGTGTGACCATGCACTACCAAAGCGCCATGGTCGCGCGGGTCTTCAAGGAAGTCTTTGCGAATCCAAACCAAATCATCTTCGCGCTGCTCTGCCAAAGGGATGCCGGGGCGAATGCCCGCATGCACGAAGATCACCTCGCCACGCTGAAAACTGGTTGGGCGGGCTTCCAGAAAATCGCGGTGCACCTGCGGAACTGCCGCCACCGCCTCGGCATGCACCGGTGCAAGCGGGCGATCCGCCGCATTCTTTACGCCATAAGACGCCAAAGTTTCCGCCCCGCCAATCTTGGGGTGCAGGTAGCTGAACTCGGGTCGCAGGCCGGGATCATGGTAGGCAATGTCACGCAGATAGTTTGTGAACATTCGGTCATGATTGCCTTTCAGCACCACCCAATCGGCGCCATTTGCCATACCTGCGCGCAAATATTCGACAACACCCCGGCAGTCTGGACCACGGTCCACCAGATCGCCAACATGAATAACCGGCGCTGCTCCGTGCCGCGCCATGTCATCGGCAATCAGATCATGCACCTGTTTCAGCAGGTCGATATGGCCGTGGATGTCTCCGATAGCATAGCTGCGCATGTGCGGTCCAATGTCAGAAATAGAAAGACCCGAAGGATCGCGCCTTCGGGTCGATGACGTTACGATAGAATGACTTAGGCCACTTCGAACTGCAAGGCTTTGACTTGGCTGAACATTCCGGTCGATTCCAACGTATCGACAACTTTCGGATCAATCGCTTGATCCAGATACAGAATTGCAATCGCGTCCTGCCCAACGCCAGAGCGGCCAAGGGTGAAGTTAGCAATGTTGACGCCGTTCTTGCCCATGGTCATGCCCAACAGACCGATGATGCCGGGCACGTCTTCGTTGGTGGTATAAAGCATGTGCGCGCCAATTTCGGCGTCAATGTTGATACCCTTGATCTGGATGAACCGCGGCTTGCCATCCGAGAAGCAGGTGCCAGCCACCGAACGCTCGCGCTTATCGGTGACCATCGTCACTTTGATATAGGCGTCGAACGTGCCGGTTTTATCTTGGCGGGTGGTAGAAACCTGAATGCCGCGCTCTTTCGCCACGATCGGCGCCGAAACCGGGTTCACGTCAGGGTTCTGCGCCTTCAAAACGCCGGCGATCACCGCAGAGTTCAACGCGGCAAGGTTCATACCCGCAACGGTGCCATCATAAAGGATGTTGATTGCCTTGATCGGCTCGTCGGTCATCTGACCAATGAACGCGCCCAAATGGCTGGCCAGTTTGATCCACGGCCCCATCACAGCAGCCTCTTCGGCCGTGACGTTCGGCATGTTCAGCGCGTTTTGCACAGCACCGGTCAGCAGATAATCCGACATCTGCTCTGCCACTTGCAGCGCCACGTTTTCCTGCGCTTCGGTGGTCGACGCCCCAAGATGCGGGGTGCAAACCACGTTGGGCAAGTTGAACAGCGGGTTTTCGGTGGCAGGTTCTATTTCGAACACGTCCAGCGCGGCACCTGCAACATGACCCGATTTCAAAGCTTCGGCCAAAGCGGCCTCGTCCACCAAACCGCCACGAGCGCAGTTGATGATGCGAACACCCTTCTTGGTTTTGGCAAGATTTTCCTTCGACAGGATGTTGCGGGTCTTGTCGGTCAGCGGCACGTGCAAGGTGATGAAATCGGCACGAGCCAGCAACTCTTCCAACTCAACCTTGGTCACGCCCAGCGCCTTGGCGCGTTCTTCCGAAAGGAAGGGATCATAGGCAATCACCTTCATTTTCAGACCAACGGCACGGTCACACACGATCCCGCCGATGTTGCCGGCACCAATCACGCCAAGGGTTTTGTTGAACAGTTCAACCCCCATGAAGCGCGACTTTTCCCACTTTCCGGCGTGGGTGCTGGCGTTGGCTTCGGGCAGTTGCCGTGCAACGGCAAACATCATCGCAATAGCGTGTTCGGCAGTGGTGATCGAATTGCCGAACGGCGTGTTCATCACGATCACGCCCTTTTTCGACGCAGCCGGAATATCGACGTTATCAACACCAATACCTGCGCGGCCGATCACCTTCAGATTGCTGGCCTTTTCCAGCAACTTTTCGGTGGCTTTGGTGGCCGAACGAATGGCAAGGCCATCGTATTGGTCAATAACGGCAGCAAGCGCCTCTTTGTCTTTGCCAAGCTTGGGCAAGTAATCAACTTCGACGCCACGGTCGCGGAAGATCTGAACAGCGGTTTCGGAAAGTTCGTCGGAAACAAGAACGCGGGGGGCCATGATGGACTCCTATGATTTGCGGGAAAGCAGCGAATTGTACGCGGCTTGCACTTCAATTTCGGGGAATGGGTGCGCCGGTGGGCGCACCGCCAAGATCACGCCTGCGCGGCGATCTCTGCTTCAAAAGCATGGGCGATCCATGGCATCAGCGCCGCAACATCGGCGGTTTCAACCGTCGATCCGCACCAAATCCGCAGGCCAGCAGGCGCATCGCGATAAGCCCCAATGTCATAGGCAACGCCTGCCTTTTCCAACCGCTTCGCCACAGCTTTTGCAAAAGCTTCGCCGTCTTTGATGCGGGCATCGGCGAACTTCAGACAAACAGAAGTTGTCGACGCAATCGCAGGCTCTTCGGCCAAATTTTGCAGCCACGGGTTCGCAGCGCAGAAATCCCACACCACTTTGGCGTTGGCAGAGGCACGGCTCACAAGCCCGTTCAACCCGCCAACCGACTTGGCCCATTTCAGCGACACAAGGTAATCTTCAACTGCCAGCATCGACGGCGTGTTGATCGTCTCGCCAACAAAGATGCCTTCAATCAGCTTGCCCTTCGAGGTCAGGCGGAAAATCTTCGGCAACGGCCAGGCCGGGGTATAGCTTTCCAACCGTTCCACAGCGCGAGGGCTAAGGATCAGCATGCCATGCGCGCCTTCGCCACCCAAAACCTTCTGCCAAGAGAAGGTCGTCACATCAAGCTTGGCCCAATCCAGATCCATCGCGAAAGCGGCAGAGGTGGCATCGCAGATGGTCAGGCCTTGGCGGTCGGCAGGAATGGCATCGGCGTTCGGCAAGCGACAGCCAGACGTTGTGCCATTCCAGGTGAACACCACGTCAGAGTTAAAATCGACGGTGGCAAAGTCAACAATCTGGCCATAGGGCGCGATTTTGACTTTGGCATCCAGCTTCAACTGTTTGACCACATCCGTGACCCAGCCTTCACCAAACGACTCCCAGGCCAGCATTTCAACAGGGCGGGCGCCCAGCAGCGACCACATCGCCATTTCAACAGCGCCGGTGTCGGAACCGGGAACGATGCCAATGCGGTAATCGGCGGGAACGCCAAGAATTTCACGGGTAAGGTCGATCGCCTCTTTCAGCTTGGCCTTGCCAACGGCGGCACGGTGAGAGCGGCCCAAGCGCGCATCTGCAAGCATTTCAAGGGAAAAACCGGGAACCTTGGCGCAAGGGCCAGAGGAAAAGCGCGGATTAGCCGGGCGCTGTGCCGGGGCGATAAGATCAGCCATAGTATCCTTCCAGATAATTGCCCCCCGGTGGGGAGGGGTGTCCCACCGATGAGGATATTGGCCAAACCGGGGTGGCGCAAGCCAGAAAATCGCGCTAAAGCGCCGCAACGGCCACGGAAAACGACACAAATCTCCACTATCGGAAACTTCGGATGCTCATAGCGACTTTGCTGACCAACCCCGCCCGTCCCGTGCTTGAACGCGTGACCGTCGAGTCATTGCGCAACGCTTGGGGTGGTGGAGACGCGCTATGGCTTGACCCCGGCGTGGCGGCAGAATTCGCGCTGGCCCAAATGCCTGCGAACCGCTGGGATGTGTGGCAAGGCTTGCAAGGTATTGGTGTGGACCTTGTGGTGCAACCAGCTGCCGGGCGGAAAAAGCAATTGCTGATCGCCGATATGGACAGCACGATGATCCAACAAGAATGTATTGATGAACTGGCCGCCGAAGCCGGTGTTGGCGCGCATGTTGCGGGCATCACGGCACGGGCGATGAATGGCGAGTTGGATTTTGAAGCCGCGCTGCGCGAGCGGGTTGGCTTGCTGAAAGGACTGTCAGAGTCGGTTATCGCCGAGGTCATCCGCGACCGGATCACCTTGATGCCGGGTGGGCGCGCGTTGCTGGCAACCATGAAAGCGAGTGGCGCCTATGCGGCGCTGGTTTCTGGTGGGTTTACCGCATTTACCGGCGCAATCGCGGGTGTGTTGGGCTTTGACGAGAATCGTGCCAACACGTTGAAGATTGACGCGGGCAAGCTGACCGGGGAAGTGGCCGAGCCGATCTTGGGCAAAGCTGCGAAGGTGCAGGCGTTGGAAGAGATTTCGGCGCGTCTGGGGCTGACGCCGGAACAGGCAATCGCGGTTGGTGATGGTGCGAATGATCTGGGGATGTTGGGGCTGGCGGGCGCAGGGGTGGCGCTGCATGCCAAGCCCAGCGTGGCGGCACAGTGTGATATTCGGATCAACCACGGCGATCTGACGGCGCTGCTTTACCTGCAAGGCTATACCCGCGAAGAGTTCGTCTAAGCAAAGGAAGCTGCGGGGCAGGCTTTACATCCTTAAGGGCCACCGCCAGAACATAGCGTCTGCGGAGCATC
>Ga0255096_1000096_pt1 | contig 51193 bp, 56 predicted proteins | sample Colum_Atlam_RepA_2_FD_188563 | JGI IMG/M metagenome (GOLD analysis project Ga0255096, IMG submission 188563) | Freshwater microbial communities from Columbia River, Oregon, United States - Colum_Atlam_RepA_8d | ecosystem: Environmental > Aquatic > Freshwater > River | place: USA: Oregon... | reverse complement strand
GCCAGATCCTGCGCTGCGGTCAGTTGCAGCACTTCGCCTTCGGCAATGGTCGCGCTGGCATTGGCCAGAATGTCCAACACCCGCAGATTGCCCGGCTCGACCATCAACTGAAACGCCCGGGCGAACAGATAATCGCCCACTAGAACCGAAGATTTGTTATCCCACAGCAGGTTGGCGGTTGGCCGCCCGCGCCGCCGTTCGCTTTCATCAACCACGTCATCATGCAGCAGGGTCGCGGTGTGAATGAATTCAACCGTTGCGGCCAAATGCACATGATACGGACCGCCATAGCCGCACAGCCGCGCCGCCGCCAAGGTCAGCATCGGCCGCAACCGCTTACCGCCCGCTTCGATCAGATGCGCGGTGACTTGCGGAATTCGCGGCGCATGTTCCGACGCCATACGCGCCCGGATCATCTGGTTCACCGCATCCATATCTTCGGCCAACGCAGCGGCCAAACGGTCATGCGGTTTTTGTGCGGCCTCGTTCAAGCTCATTCCCACCCCTTACGGTCTAGACACCGGCCCCCAGGCCCGCCTAAACCCTTTTGCATGAAGCTTCTGTTGCGCACAACCGACCCTACCGTGATCGCCTTTGCACAAGTGTTGCTTGAGGGCGAGGATATAGACAGCTTTGTGATGGACGTCCACATGAGCACGCTAGAAGGTGGCATCGGGCTTTTCCCGCGCCGCCTGATGGTGGCAGACCGTGACCACTTTCGCGCCCGCGCAATTATGACCGATAACGACATCCCTGATGGCCTGTGAATGGACAACCTGACCCAAGACGCATTTCTCTGTGGCAAGCTGCATCTGTGGCAGCCGCGCGACGGCTACCGTGCTGCCACCGATCCGGTTTTGCTGGCGGCGGCCTGCCCTGCGAAACCGGGGGAAAGCGTGTTGGATCTTGGTTGCGGCGTTGGCGCAGCGGCGTTTTGCCTTGGCAGCCGGGTGCCAGACTTGCGGCTATCGGGGTTGGAACTGCAGCCCGCCTATGCCGCGCTTGCGCGCCGCAACGCCGTTGAAAACGCCATCGCACTGGATGTGCATCAAGGCGATCTGGCCGATATGCCGCGCGCCCTGCGCGTCGATTTTGACCATGTCATCGCCAATCCGCCCTATTATCGCGCCGGCGGCACGCCCAGCCCCAACCAAGGCCGCGCCACCGCCCTGCAGATCGACGAAACTCCTCTTGGCGCTTGGGTGCAGGCCGCGACCCGTCGCCTTGCTCCGGGCGGCTGGCTGACGCTAATCTGCGGCGCCGATGGCCTGCCAGAGGTTCTAGCCGCGATGGGCAGCAAGCTTGGCTCTGCCTCGGTGCTGCCGCTGACGCCGCGGGATGGCAAACCGGCGCTGCGGATCGTTCTGCGCGCGCGCAAAACCGGCCGCGCCGCGTTCCGTCTGCTGGCACCCTTCATCATTCACCACGGCCCGGCGCATGACGGCGACCGCGAAAGCTATACCCCCCGCGCCAATGCGGTGCTGCGCGGCGGCGACTCGCTGTCGGAAGAATTCCGCTAATTCGCGCGAACATTTTGCCGCGGCCTGTGAAGATTTAATGACACGACTCTTTTTCTGTGCTGCAATCCCCCTATCGGACCCATACCAAGGAGGACTTGCATGACCGTCGCTTCCCATATCGCCGAACTGAAGAAGAAGCACGAAAACCTGTCGATCATGGTCGAAAAGGCGCAGCGCGCCCCCGCCGTGGACGACCTGCATGTCGCGGACCTGAAAAAGCAAAAACTGAAGCTAAAGGAAGAGATCGGCAAACTGGGCGGCCATTAAGCCTTATTTGCGCTGGCGCGCGCCGCCAGCGCGGCACCGCCGGTGATCAACAGCGCAGCCGCCAAGATTGCGTAAGACGGCTGCGCGATCCCGGCCAGAACCAATGCCAGCGTTGACAACAACGGCGCGGCATAAGAGGCGACACCAAGCAGTTGGATGTCGCCTTTTTTCATGCCAACATCCCAAGTGAAAAACGCGGCCCCCACCGGCCCGACGCCCAACGCCAGCACCGAAAACCAGCCCAGCGCACCATTGGGCCACACGGTTTGCTCTAACCCCAGATGCGCCACCACCGAAAGCGCCGCCGTGGCCAGGCAAAACACCGTGACGCTTTCGGTCGGCACCTCGCCCAACCGCCGCGACAGCACCGAATAGGCCGCCCATGTCACCGCACAGGCAAAGGCCAACACCAGCCCCAGCGCCGACCCTTCCGCGCTGCCACTGCGCGCCAACACAATCAGCGCCGCCCCGGCAAAGGCAATCAGCGCGCCGATGATGTGCAGCGCGCCCAGCCGTTCGCCCGGCAGCAGCCCTGACAGCAACACGATGAACAGCGGCCACAGATAGGCAATCAGCCCGGTCTCGGCGGTGGGCGACAGGCGAAACGCGGTGAAATACAAAAAGTGATAGCCAAAAAGCCCCAACGTGCCAAAGGCATAGACCTTCCACGACACGCTGCGCAGCACGCCAAAGCCGCGCCGCGCGGTCCAGAGCAACCCGATGCTGCCCCCCACGCCAAAGCACAGCGCATTCAACAGAAACGGCGGCACCGGGGCCGACCCGATGGTAAACAGCGCCAGCAGCGCCCACATCAAAATCGCGGTGAACCCGATGGTGGTGGCTTTGCTACGTGTCATCTTTACCCTCTTGGCTTGGCAGGCATCATGCGCAGCCCGCCCCGCACCGCAAGCAAAAAGGCCCACCCCAAGGGGCAGGCCTTTGAAATCTTATCGCAAATCGGCAATCAGACCACGAATTGCCCGCCGTTGGCCGACAGCGTCGAACCGGTGATAAAGCCCGCATCGTCTGCCGCAAGGAACACCACGCAGCGCGCGATTTCTTCCGGCTCGCCCAGACGGCCCACCGGAATCAGCGGGATGATGCGTTCGTTCAGCACTTTTTCGTCAATCGCGCGCACCATATCGGTGCCGATATAGCCGGGGCAGATCGCGTTCACGGTGATGCCTGCGCGCGCGCCTTCAGCAGCCAGCGCTTTGGTAAAGCCCAGATCGCCAGACTTCGCGGCGGAATAGTTCACCTGACCGGCCTGACCCTTCTGGCCATTGATCGACGAAATGTTGATCACGCGGCCAAACTTGCGATCACGCATGCCCGACCACAGCGGGTGGGTCATGTTGAAAAGGCCGCTCAGGTTGGTGTCGATCACTTCTTTCCACTGACCGGGGGTCATCTTGTGGAACATCGAATCGCGGGTGATCCCGGCGTTGTTCACCAGCACCGAAACCGGGCCAAGATCGGCCTCTACCTTGGCAATGCCCGCCACGCAGGCGTCATAATCTGCAACCGACCATTTATAGGTGGCGATGCCGGTTTCTTTGGTGAAAGCAGCTGCCGCCTCGTCATTGCCAGCATAGTTTGCCGCAACCGTATACCCTGCCGCTTTCAGCGCTACCGAAATTGCAGCGCCAATCCCGCGCGACCCACCCGTTACCAGTGCAACCTTTGCCATGTTTTCCTCCTCCAAGGCGATGCTTTGAAAGTCTGTTACCCAAACACAAAAACGGGCGCAATAAAATTGCGCCCGTTTTCATCAATTTGTAGCAATCTGTCGCAAAAGGTTACGCACGCTCAAGGCACATCGCAACGCCCATGCCGCCACCGATGCACAGCGTCGCCAGACCTTTCTTCGACCCGCGACGCCCCATTTCATGGATCAGCGTGTTCAAGATCCGCGCGCCCGAAGCGCCAATCGGGTGGCCGATCGCAATCGCGCCGCCGTTGACGTTCACAATCGCCGGGTCCCAGCCCATGTCTTTGTTCACGGCACAAGCCTGTGCTGCAAACGCCTCGTTGGCTTCCACCAGATCCAGATCGCCAACCTTCCAGCCCGCCTTGTCCAGCGCCTTGCGGCTAGCATGGATCGGGCCAGCGCCCATGATCGACGGGTCAAGACCAGCCGTTGCATAAGACGCGATCCGGGCCAGCGGCGTCAGGCCACGCTTGGCGGCTTCTTCTTCGGTCATCAGCAGCACAGCCGCAGCGCCGTCGTTCAGCCCCGATGCGTTCGCTGCCGTCACCGAACCATCCTTGGTGAAGGCCGGACGCAGCTTTTGCATCGATTCAAGCGTGGCGCCGTGACGGATGTATTCGTCGGCATCCACCACCACGTCGCCCTTGCGGGTCTTGATGGTGAAGGCAATGATCTCGTCCTTGAACTTGCCAGCCTTTTGCGCAGCTTCGGCTTTGTTCTGGCTGGCCAGCGCGAAAGCGTCCTGCATTTCGCGGCTGATCTGCCACTGGTTCGCGACGTTTTCGGCGGTGATCCCCATGTGATAGCCGTTAAAAGCATCCCACAGACCATCTTTGATCATCGAATCGATGAAGTTCATGTCGCCCATCTTCTGGCCCGCGCGCAGATGCGCGACGTGGGGCGACAGGCTCATGCTTTCCTGACCACCGGCAACGACGATGTTCGAATCGCCCAGCTGCACATGCATCGCGCCCAGCGCGACGGCGCGCAGACCCGAACCGCAAACCTGGTTCAGCGACCATGCGCTGGCTTCTTTCGCCAGACCGGCGCGGATATGCGCCTGACGGGCCGGGTTCTGGCCCTGACCGGCGGTCAGCACCTGGCCCAGAATGGTTTCGGCCACTTCGGCCTTTTCAACGCCGGCGCGGGCAACGACGGCCTCGATCACCGCTGCGCCCAGCTCATGCGCCGGAGTGGCCGCAAAGGCCCCGTTGAAGCTGCCAACGGCAGTCCGTGCCGCCGAAACGATTACCACATTGGTCATGCTTTGCGCCCTCTCCCTGATGCAATCTGGCGAAGCGCAGCTTCGCCGCTACGCAGCATGCCCTAGGCGGGGGCGATATGAAAAGCAAGTTTTCTGCATGGCCACGTTGCCGCAGGGGCAAAAGTGGTAGGTTCAGGCGGTTTTTCGCGCGGCTTGGCCAAGAAACGCAGGCTTTAGCGTGGGCGCGCCAAACAAAAATCCCTGCAAACAATCCACCCCCATCGCCTGCAACATCGCGGCCTCTTGCACTGTTTCAACGGCTTCGGCCACGGTAAACATCTGGAAATGCTTGCCAATCGACAACAACGCTGCCGCCAGCGCCCGCGTATCGGGGTCTGTGTCAACATTGCGCACAAAGGCACCGTCCAGCTTCAGGATGTCAAAGAAGAAGTCCTTGAAATAGCGGATCGCGGTAAAGCCCGACCCGAAATCATCCAGCGCAAAGGCAATCCCTGCCGCCTTCAGATCATCCATGAAGGCAATGACAATTTCAGGCACCAGCATGGCCGAGCTTTCGGTAATCTCAAGAATCAGCCGTTCGCCCACAGTCGGCGACGCCGCCAAACCGCGCCGCAAGATCCGCATCCAGCGCGGATAGCCAATAGACCTTGCAGACATGTTGATCGACAGACGCAGGCTTTCCACCCGCGCCAATGCGGTCAAACCGATCTCTAGCGCGGCACAGTCGATTTCACGGCCAATTTCATGGCTTTCCACCGCCGCCATGAAATCGCGCGCCGGAATGATGCGGCCAGTTGGGTCCAGCACCCGAATAAGCCCTTCGTGAAACGCCACCTGCGCCGCGTCGCGGGCAAGCACCACCGGCTGATACGCCAGCCGCAGCCGTTTTGCGTCAATCGCCGCCCGCACCATCGTCAGCGTCTGGCGGTCGTCTTCCGAAATCGCAACCCCAAGCGGGCTGGCCTGCCCGACCGCCGCCTTGATCTGGGGTCTTTTGCGTTCCATCATCATTTCGGCGCCCTCACGGCTGTCAAATCGGGCATCCGCTGCCCCGTGATGGACAGAATTGCGCCATACCCGTAAAAGCCGCGTTAAGCGTCACGGTTTGAAACCAATTCTAAGGATTAGAGGCCTCGCATGACCCTGCAGCGCTGCGCCTGGTGTGGCACCGACCCGCTTTACGTCGCCTACCATGATACTGAATGGGGTCGGCCAGAGCATGACCCGCGCGCCCTGTTCGAATGCCTGATGCTAGAGGCGTTTCAGGCTGGCCTAAGCTGGATCACCATCTTGCGCCGCCGCGAAGGCTTTCGCGCCGCGTTTCAGGGCTTTCACCCCGAAGTCCTTGCCACTTGGGGCGAGGCCGAAACCACCCGTCTGCTGGCCGATCCGGGCATCATCCGGCATCGCGGCAAGATCGAAGCCACCTTTGCAGCCGCGCGCGCCTATCTGGCCATCGAAGCCCGCGAAGGCTTTGCGCATTTCTTGTGGAAACATGTCGACCATCAGCCGATCAACTCTGGCCTGACCGGCCTGTCGCAGGTTCCCGCCCACACGCCCGCCGCCTTGGTGCTGTCAAAGGCGCTGAAGGCCGAAGGCTTCAAGTTCGTCGGCCCGACCATCACCTACGCCTTCATGCAGGCCGTTGGCATGGTGAACGACCACCTTGTCACCTGCGCCTTCCACGATCTGCCCGCCACCGCTTAAACCAGCACGCCTGACGCCGCCGCGCGTCACGGAATCGATTCAATCGTCTGCCAACCTGCACCCCGAGGCAACAGCGCCTCGTCTGTCCCCGCTTGCAGGCCTTGGTCTTGGCCGCGCCCTCGGATCCGTCCCCCGGTCCGGGGGTTTTTTCTTGCCAAAGCGGGCGAAACCCCGCCGCCGCCTTGGCAAAGCTCCGCCACCCGCGCCACGGCCCCTTTCCGTGCCGCACGCTCCATGCGTAACCTCGCGCAAACAGGGACAGGAGACAGCGATGGCCTTCGGCACATCCATTCGCACTTTTTGGGACGGGCGCTGGCATGACGGCGATCTTGCGGTGATGAAGGCCGCCGATCACGGCATCTGGCAAGGCACCTCGGTGTTTGACGGCGCACGCTATTTCAACGGGCTTTGCCCCGACCTTGATCTGCACTGCGCCCGCGTCAACCAATCAGCTGCGGCGCTGATGATCACCCCAACCTGCGCGCCCGAAGACATGGCCGCGATCATCCGCGAAGGCTTGCAAGCCTATGGCCCAAGCCAAGCGGTCTATATCCGGCCAATGTATTGGGCGCTGCACGGCTCTGACTTGGGCATCGCGCCGCTTGCCGGGGCAACCGGTTTTGCGATCAGTCTGGAAGAGGTGGCGATGCCACCCGCCGATTTCGCCACCACCGTCACCCGCACCCGTTTTCGCCGCCCGGTGCTGGAAGATGCCGTCTGCAACGCCAAGGCAGGCTGCCTTTACCCCAACAACGCCCGCATGTTGGTCGAGGCGCAGGCCAAGGGCTTTGGCAACGCGCTGGTGGCGGATGCGATGGGCAACCTTGCCGAAAGCGCCACCGCCAATGTGTTTCTGGTCAAGGATGGCGTGGTATTCACCCCCATTCCAAACGGCACGTTTCTGGCCGGCATCACCCGCGCCCGCCACATCGCCAACCTGCGCGCCGACGGGTTCGAGGTGCGCGAAACCGTGCTGACCTTCGAAGACGCGCATGCGGCGGATGAAATCTTTCTGTCGGGCAACTTTGCCAAGGTGACGGCGGTGAAGGCGTTTGATGACACGCAATACCCGAACCGCCCCGTCACCGAACGCGCCCGCGCCCTGTATTGGGACTGGGCGGCGACGCAGCGCTTGGCCTAGCGGCGGGCTTGCCTTCCGGTCTGCCGGGGGCCAATATCGCGCCGTAATGGGAGATGAGAATGCGTAAGTTCCTTGTCGTGCTGGATGACAGCCGAGAGTGTTTGAACGCGATGCGATTTGCGGCGCTGCGGGCGGCGCATACCGGGGGTGGGGTGCAGATTTTGTCGATCATCCCCCCCGAAGAATTCCAGCACTGGATGGGCGTCGCCGATCTGATGCGGGCCGAAGCACGCGAGCGGATCGAGGCGCATTTCGAAGTTTTTGCGAAATGGATGCGGGACAAGCAGGGCGTCAACCCTGAACTGATCATCCGCGAAGGCGATCCGGTGGTCGAGATTTTGGCGCAGGTCAATGATGACCCGTCGGTGGGGGTGTTGGTCTTGGGGGCTGGCACCGAAAAATCCGGCCCCGGCCCCTTGGTCACGGCGATGACGCGGTCTTCGGGCAGCCTGCCGATCCCGATTACCATCGTTCCGGGCGACATGTCGAAAGAGCGGTTGGAAAGCATTACCTAGGTGGTCCCAACACGGGACAATTTTTTACCTTTTGAAATCAAATATTTGACCATGTGATTTTAACGAAATCTTAATACTTTCTCGCCGCGAAAGCCCTGCCGATGCAGCTGCCTGCCCAAGCCATGCTTGTCGCCCTGCCCGCAAATCTCGCCTATCTGGATTGCCAAAGCATCCGCCTGCCGCAGCCGATCACGCCGTTACAGGCGTGGCGGCAGGTGATGGCGCGGCCCCTGCCGGGGATGAAAACCGCGTTCCGTCTGCGCGACGCCATTTCGGCCCGTTTCGGCGTGGCGCGGATTGGCGGGTTTTCGGGCGCCGTGGCGGACGCCCCGCAGGTTGGCGACAAGCTGGATTTCTTTCTGATCGAGCATCTGTCCGACACGGTGCTGACCCTGACCGCCCGCGACCGCCACCTTGACGTGATGATCTGCATCACCACCGATGCCGACCGCTTGGCGATCACCGCATCTGTCATCACGCATAACCGGTTCGGGTGGGCCTATATGCTGCCGGTCGGCCCGGCGCACCGCCTGATCGTCTGGGCCATGCTGCGCAGCTTTGCCTAGCCAGCCATGCAGCCCCCGCATTTCGCACATGCAGCATCGTCACTTCGCAATTGCAGCAATTTGCCCTAGGTAAGGCGCAGGGAGGCTGCATGGAGTTGAAGATGAACCGTATTTCCGCCCAATCCCGCCCACAGATCGCGCTTGTGAAACCCACCCAAGATGATCTTGAGTGCTACTATTCCGCAAACCCGCTGCCGCGTCCGGCCAAATCCGCACCGCCACTGTCGGCGCTGGACCTGATGTACGCCTATTATGACGCAGCCTGATCCAAGTTTGGAACCGTTCCAAACTTGACTTCACACCGGGCAAGGCGCATATCCGACTGGAATAGTCAGGGACTCGCATCATGTTCATCCAGACCGAATCCACGCCGAACCCCGCCACGCTGAAATTCCTGCCCGGGCAGGCCGTGTTGGATCTTGGCACCGCCGATTTCCCCAGCCTTGAGGCTGCGCAGAAGTCGCCGCTGGCCAAGCGCATCTTTGCTACCGGCCAAGTGACCGGCGTGTTTCTGGGCACCGATTTCGTCACCGTGACCAAGGCCGAGGCCGCCGAATGGCAGCACATCAAGCCCGCGATCCTTGGCGCGATCATGGAGCATTTCCAATCCGGCGCGCCGGTGATGGAAGGCGAAAGTCAGGCAGCACACGCGACGCATGACGGACCCGATGGCGATATTGTCAAGCAAATCAAAGAATTGCTTGATACGCGCGTGCGTCCGGCTGTGGCGCAAGATGGCGGCGACATCACCTTCCACGGCTTTGACCGCGGCATCGTGTATCTGCACATGAAGGGCGCCTGCGCTGGTTGCCCGTCTTCGACGCTGACCCTGAAAATGGGCATCGAAAACCTGCTGCGCCACTACATTCCCGAAGTGCTAGAGGTGCGCCCTGTTGCGGCCTGACACGGTTCTGGCCTTTGACACATCGGCGGCGTTCTGCGCCGCCGCTTTGCTTTCTGGCAACAAAGTCACCCTGAAGATCGAAGCGATGGACAAAGGGCAGGCCGAACGCCTGCTGCCGTTGCTGGAAGAGCTGCTTGCCGAAACCGGCACGGCTTGGGCCGATGTGACGGCGTTGGCGGTTGGCACTGGCCCCGGCAACTTTACCGGGGTGCGCATCGCGGTTGCCGCCGCGCGCGGGCTGGCGCTTGGGTTGGGCATTCCGGTGCAGGGGGTGACGCGGTTAGAGGCGGTGGCCTACGGTTTGCCACGGCCGCTGACGGTGATCGAAGACGCCCGGCGCGGCGAGGTCTATGTGCAAAGCTTCTTTGCCGATGGCCCCGGCCCCGCCGGCATTGCCAGCGCCGATGCGATTGGCGACACCGAGGCGCAAACCACCGGATCAGCCGCGCAAGGTCTGCCCGAAGCGATGCCTTTGGTCGAGGCGATTGCCCGCATTGCGGCCGGTCGGCAGGGGGTGCAGCCGCGCCCCGCACCGTTCTATCTGCGTGGCGCTGATGCCGCACCGCCGTCAGACCCGCCGCCAACCATTCTGCCCGATCCGGTCGGCGCATGACCGCCGCCGATTTGCCGTCTGCCGATTTGTCGCCAGACCAGATGGCGGCGATTCATGCCGCCTGCTTCACTACGCCGCGGCCATGGTCGGCCAAGGATATTGCCGACACGCTGGACAGCCCGTTCGCGTTTTTGCTGACCGCTGCGCAGGGCTTCTTGATTGGCCGCTGCGTCGCCGGAGAGGCCGAATTGCTGACGCTGGCCGTTGCCCCCACAGCGCGTCAGGCCGGAGTTGGCGGCGAATTGGTAGACCGGTTTTTGACCGAATCCGCCGCGCGCGGGGCCGAATCAGCGTTTCTGGAAGTGTCAGAGCAAAACCCGACCGCGCAGCGGCTTTACGCCCGTAAGGGGTTTGTGCCGCAAGGCAAACGTGCGCGCTACTATCAGACGCCCGACGGCGGGCGCGTCGATGCTATCATCTTGGTTCGCGCAATTTAATAACCAATTGCATACCAATATCTGACCATCTGATCTGTTTTTTATCGCCAGATCAAAGCGCCGCTACGGCCTGTCAGATTCCTGTTGACCCTCTGGCAAAGCACTGTCCTAAATCGCCTACGATCCGCCCGCGACTGGCCGCTTGGCTACGGACAGGGCGGGACAAGAATACGACACAACGTAACCGGGAGACTATCATGACCCTGATGAAACACCTGTTGGGTGCTGCCGCGACGCTGGCGCTGACCGCTGGTATCGCCGCTGCAGAACCCGCGATCATTTTCGACCTTGGCGGCAAGTTCGACAAATCGTTCAACGAAGCCGCTTTCGGTGGCGCTGAAAAATGGGCCAAGGAAACCGGCGGCACCTACAAGCAGCTGGAAATGCAATCGGAAGCCCAGCGCGAACAAGCTCTGCGCAGCTTGGCCGAAGAAGGCGCCAACCCGATCATCATGACCGGCTTTGCCTTTGGTGACGTGCTGAACACCGTGGCCCCCGACTATCCGGACACCAAGTTCGGCATCATCGACATGGTGGTTGATCAGCCGAACGTGCAGTCGGTGGTGTTCACCGAAGACCAAGGGTCGTACCTTGTCGGCATGTTGGCGGGCCTTGCATCGAAAACCAACACCGTTGGCTTCATCGGTGGCATGGATATTCCGCTGATCCGTCGCTTTGGCTGCGGCTATGCGCAGGGCGTCAAGGCTGTGAAGCCGGATGCGACCGTGATCCTGAACATGACCGGCACCACCCCGGCAGCATGGAACGACCCGGTGAAGGGCGCCGAACTGACCAAGGCGCAAAAAGCCCAAGGCGCTGACGTTGTGTTCGCGGCGGCTGGCGGCACCGGTGTGGGCGTGCTGCAAACCGCAGCCGACGAAGGCATCCTGTCGATCGGCGTTGATAGCAACCAGAACTACCTGCACCCCGGCCAAGTGCTGACCTCGATGGTCAAGCGCGTCGACGTGGCCGTGTATAACGCGTTCAAAGAAGGTGAAAACCTGACCCCCGGCGTGCAAGTGCTGGACCTGAAGGCCGAAGGCGTTGGCTATGCGATGGATGACAACAACGCCAAACTGGTGACCCCGGAAATGAAAGCGGCTGTCGATGCCGCTGCCGAAAAGATCAAATCGGGCGAGCTGGTCGTGCATGACTACATGGCAGACAACGCCTGCCCGGCGGCTTCGTTCTGATGGCTAAGGCGATAAATGGGGGGCGGCAGGCAACTGCCGCCCCCACTTCGCCCTATGCCATCGAATTGAAAGGCATTTCCAAGGCCTTTGGCCCGGTGCAGGCGAACAAGGATATCAACATCAAGGTGCCGCGTGGCACCATTCACGGCATCATCGGTGAAAACGGCGCGGGGAAATCCACGCTGATGTCGATCCTGTATGGCTTTTACAAAGCCGACGCGGGCGAGATTTTTATCAACGGCAAACTGACCCCTATCCCCGACAGCCAGAGCGCCATTCGCGCCGGCATCGGCATGGTCTTCCAGCATTTCAAGCTGGTGCAGAATTTTACCGTGCTGGAAAACGTCATCCTTGGTGCCGAAGACGGCCCGATGCTGAACACCAGCCTAAGCAAAGCCCGCCGCGTGCTGGCGGATTTGTCGCGCGAATACGAACTTGACGTGAACCCCGACGCCCTGATCGAAGACCTGTCGGTCGGCCATCAGCAGCGGGTCGAAATCCTCAAGGCGCTGTATCGCCAAGCCGATATTCTGATTCTGGACGAACCCACCGGCGTGCTGACCCCGGACGAGGCCGACCATTTGTTCCGTATTTTGAACGGCTTGAAAGATCAGGGCAAGACGGTGATCCTGATCACCCACAAGCTGCGCGAAATCATGGAAGCCACCGACAACGTCAGCGTGATGCGGCGCGGCACCATGGTCGACACGGTAAAAACCGCCGAAAGCAGCCCGGAATCGCTTGCCGAACTGATGGTCGGGCGCAAGGTGCTGCTAGAGGTTGAAAAGAACCCCGCTGCCCCCGGCGCGGTGGTGCTGTCGGTTGAAAACCTGCGGGTCAAGGATGAACACGGCGTCGAACGGCTGAAAGGTGTCAGCTTTGAGATCCGCGCTGGCGAGATTTTGGGCATTGCTGGCGTGGCGGGCAACGGCCAATCCGAATTGCTGGAAGCCTTGGGCGGCATTGCCCGTGCTACCGGCACGATTACCCTGAAGGGTGCCGCGCTGCCGCTGACCGGGGCGCAGGCCAATGGCCAGACCCGCCGCGAGGCAGGCATCGCGCATGTGCCCGAAGACCGTCAGCACCTTGGCCTGATCATGGATTTCACCGCCTGGGAAAACATTGCTTTCGGCTATCACAACGACCCGAAATACCAGAAGAACGCCCTTTTCATGGATAACGACGCCCTGCGCGCCGATACCGAAAAGAAGATGGCCACCTTTGATATCCGCCCGCCGATCCCGACGCTGACCGCGAAAAGCTTTTCCGGCGGCAACCAGCAAAAGATCGTGGTGGCACGCGAGATGGAGCAAGACCCCGATCTGTTGCTGATCGGCCAGCCCACCCGTGGCGTGGATATTGGCGCGATTGAATTCATCCACAAACAGATCGTGGCGCTGCGCGACCAAGGCAAGGCGATCTTGCTGGTGTCGGTCGAACTTGATGAAATCATGAGCCTGTCTGACCGGATCGCCGTGATGTTCGATGGCCAGATCATGGGCCACGCCGACCCCGAAACGACCAATGAACGCGAATTGGGCCTGTTGATGGCCGGTATCAGCGGGAAAGCGTAACATGCAAAAACTGCCACGCTGGGCCGATGTCGCCCTTGTTCCGCTGATCAGCCTGTTGTTGGCCGCCCTTGTGGCCGCCGTGGTGCTGTTGGCCATCGGCCAAAGCCCCAGCGCCGCCTTGGGCATCATGGTGGAAGGCGCCTTCGGGTCGGCCAATGGTTGGGGCTATACGCTTTACTACACCACCAGCTTTATCTTCACCGGCCTTTCGGTGATCGTGGCCTTCCACGCCGGGTTGTTCAACATCGGCGGCGAAGGTCAGGCGCAGATGGGTGGGCTTGGCGTGGCGCTGGTGTGCCTGGCGCTGCCGTGGCCGCATTGGACACTGGCACTTTTGGCCGCAACCTTGGGGGCGGCTGCGTTCGGGGCGGCATGGGCGGCGGTTCCGGCCTATTTGCAGGCCAAACGCGGCAGCCATATCGTGATCACGACGATCATGTTCAACTATATTGCCGCCGCCTTCATCGTTTACATGCTGGTCGATGTGATGCGCCCGGCGGGGCAGATGGACCCGGCCTCGGCCCGGTTCCCGGTGGGGGCCAAGCTGCCCGCACTGTCTGACATGCCGTTCCTGCGCGAGTTTTTCGCCAAGCTGAACCCCGATGGCACGCCCAAGCTGACCAAGGCCGGCATTGCGATGTATTCCAACGTGCCCGCCAACGTCACGCTGTTCATCGCGCTGGTCGCCTGCGTGGTGGTGTGGCTGCTGCTGTGGCGCACCCGGCTTGGCTATCAGATCCGCGCCTTCGGCAAATCGGAACCGGCGTCGAAATACGCCGGGATCAACCCGTTCAAGATCACCATGATCGCGATGCTGATTTCGGGCGCGCTTGCGGGGCTGATGGCGATCAATAACGTCATGGGGTCGGCGGAACGGCTGCTGCAAAACTCGGCCGAAGGGGCGGGCTTTATCGGCATCGCGGTGGCGCTGATGGGGCGCAACCACCCGCTGGGGGTGTTTCTGGCCGCGATCCTGTTCGGGTTCTTGTATCAGGGTGGCGCGGCTTTGGGGCTGAACACCACCATCCCGATTGAAATGCGCATCGTGGTGCAGGGCCTTGTGATCCTGTTTACCGGCGCATTGGACCAGATGGTGCGCATGCTGTTGGTCTGGCTGTTCAGCTTTGGCAAGAAAGGTGCTGCGTGATGGATTACGAAACGCTCATGCAGATCCTTGGGTCAACGATCCGGCTGGGAACGCCGTTGCTGCTGGCCTGCCTTGCCGGGCTATACTCGGAACGCTCTGGCGTGTTTGACATCGGGCTGGAAGGCAAGATGCTGGCCGCCGCAATGGCTGCAGGTGCGGTTGCGTCGCTGTCGGGGTCGGCTTGGGTCGGCTTGGGCGCGGGCATTCTGGCCTCGCTGATCTTTGCGGGCCTGCACGGTCTGGCCTCGATCACCTTTCGCGGCAACCAATTGATCTCTGGCGTGGCGCTGAACTTCCTGTCCTCGGGGATGACGGTGTTGATCGCACAGGCGCTGTTCGGCCAAGGCGGGCGCACCCCGCCGCTGCAAGGCGCCGAACGCTTTAACCCGATCGCCCTGCCCTTCGCCGAAAGCCTGAAAGACGTGCCGCTGATCGGCCCTCTGTATCACGAGGTGATCTCGGGCCATTCGATCTTGGTCTATGCCGCCGTCGCTTTTGTGCCGCTGACCTGGTGGTTGCTTTATCGCACCCGCTTTGGCCTGCGCCTGCGCGCGGTGGGGGAAAACCCGGCAGCGGTGGATACCGCAGGCGTGTCGGTGGTGGGGCTGCGCTATGCCGCCGTGGCGATCACCGGCATCCTTTGTGGTGTGGCGGGGGCCTATATGGCCACAGCCCTGCAGGCCGGATTTGGCCGCGAAATGACCGCGGGCCGCGGCTATATCGCGCTTGCAGCACTAATCTTCGCCAAATGGCGGCCGTGGCAGGCCTTGGGCGCGACCATGCTGTTTGGCTTCTTTCAAGCCCTTGCGCTGCGCCCCGACGTGGTCGAAGGCGCGGTCGGCATGAAAGTGCCGGTATCGATGCTGGACGCGCTGCCCTATATCCTGACCGTGCTGGTGCTGGCGGGCTTTGTCGGCAAAGCCATCCCGCCCCGCGCTGGCGGCGAACCCTATGTAAAAGAACGCTAATCATCCTCTTGGCCTAAATATCCCACGGGGGTGCGGGGGTGTGAAACCCCCGCCTGCGCGGCAACAAGGACCCACCATGACCGATCAAATCGCTGCCCTGACCACGCTGATCCAATCCCGCGCCGGCACCGCGCCGGTGCAGCTTGGCCTGATCCTTGGCTCTGGCCTTGGCCATCTGGCCCATGCGGTCGACGGCGTTTCGATCCCCTATGCCGATCTGCCGGGGTTTCCGCATGTCGGCGTGTCGGGCCACAACCCGAATCTGGTGATCGGCACGCTGGAAGGTACCCGCGTGGCCGTGTTTGGCGCGCGCGAGCATTACTATGAAAACGGCAACCCTTCGGCGATGCGGTTGCCGCTTGCCGTGCTGAAAGCCTTGGGCGCGACCGCGCTGATCGCCACCAACGCCGCAGGGTCGCTGCGCCCCGATATTCGCCCCGGCGATCTGATGCTGCTGAACGATCACATCAACTTTTCCGGTCTGAACCCGCTGATCGGCGAAAAGACCGATGCGCGCTTTGTGCCGATGACCACCGCCCACGACCCCGATCTGCGCGCCGCCTTGCGCGATAGCGCCAAGGCGGTGGGCGTCGCCCTGCCCGAAGGGGTTTATGCGTGGTATTCCGGCCCGTCGTTTGAAACCCCTGCCGAAATTCGCGCCATCAAGATCTTGGGCGGCGATGCCGTGGGTATGTCGACCGTGCCAGAGGTGATCCTTGCCCGCTTCCTTGGTCTGCGCGTCGCGGCGATTTCCACCGTTACCAATATGGCGGCGGGCATGTCCGACGAACAAATCAGCCACGAGCACACCAAGGCGATGGCGCCCTTGGGTGCGGCGAAACTGGAACAGGTGTTGCGACATTTTCTGCGCAAAAGCCTGTAACTGCGGCAAGGGTTTGACAACCCATTCAAACCCGCGCAAGTCTGAATAAAACCCAACCTTCTACCTAGGCCCTCGGCCATGCAGATCTACCTCCCCATCGCCGAGGTTTCCATCAACGCCTTTATCCTGTTGGGATTGGGCGGGATTGTTGGCTTTTTGTCTGGCATGTTCGGGGTGGGCGGCGGCTTTCTGATCACACCGCTGTTGCTGTTCATCGGCGTGCCGCCCGGCGTGGCGGTGGCAACCGGCGCAAATCAGGTGGTGGCCTCGTCGATTTCCGGCGTCTTGGTGCAGATGAAGCGCAAGGCGGTTGATTTCCGCATGGGCTTGGTGCTGTTGGCGGGCGGTTTCGCCGGGTCTTGGACCGGCGTGCAGGTCTTTGCCTGGATGACCGCGCGCGGCCAGGTCGATCTGTTCGTGCAACTGTCTTACGTGCTGTTTCTGGGCCTGATCGGCGGCATGATGTTCATCGAATCAAGCCGGTCGCTGCTGCGCGCCCGTCGCGCAGGCGCGGCTGCCCCGATCCGGCGCGCACATGTGCACACTTGGGTGCATGGCTTGCCGCTAAAAATGAAATTCCGCGCTTCGGGGCTCTATGTCTCGGTGCTGCCCCCAGCGGCGATTGGCGCGGTGGTGGGCTTTTTGTCGGCGATCATGGGGGTTGGCGGCGGCTTTATTCTTGTGCCAGCGATGATCTATCTGCTGGGCATGCCGACCAAGGTGGTCGTTGGCACCTCGTTGTTCCAGATCATCTTTGTCACCGGCTTTACCACCATCATGCACGCCATCAACAGCCAGACGGTCGATATGCTGCTGGCCTTCTTGCTGATCGTTGGCGGTGTCATCGGCGCGCAACTGGGCGCCCGGATGTCGACCAAGCTGAAGGCCGAACAGCTGCGGATTTTGCTGGCGATTCTGGTGCTGACCGTCTGCTTCAAGATCGCGCTGGATCTGTTGCTGATGCCGTCGGAACTGTTTTCCATCACCCCCGTGGTGCTGCCATGATCCGCGCGCGCGCCGCCATGCTGCTGCTTGCCGCGCTGCTTCCTGCGGGCCAAGCCCGCGCGACCGAAGCCATTGTTACCGGCCTAAGCCAAAACCGCGTGCAGATCACCGCCAACTTCGACGGGTCAGAGATTTTGATCTATGGCGCGGTGAAACGCGATGCCCCGGCCCCCACCGATGCGCCGCTAGAGGTGATCGTAACGGTCGAAGGCCCGTCAACGCCCTTGGTGATCCGCCGCAAGGAAAAGGTTGCCGGAATTTGGCTGAACCGGTCGTCGGTGACAATCGACGCCGCGCCCAGCTTTTACGCGGTGGCCACCACCGGCAAGCTGGATGAAATCCTGTCCGGCACCGAAGACCTGCGCCACCACATCACCATTCCGCACGCCATCCGCGCCGTTGGCATCAGCGCCGAGGCGGCGAATTCCCCAGATTTCATCGAAGCCCTGCAGCGCATCCGCCTGAACGAAGACCGCTATCGCGTTGCCGAAGGCACCGTGCAGCTTGCCGAAGAAACCCTGTTTCGCACCGATGTCGCGCTGCCCGCCAACCTGACCGAAGGCAATTACAAGGTCGGCCTGTTCATCCTGCGCGGCGGCAAGGTGATTGACAGCCAAGAGCGGTTGATCGGTGTGCGCAAGGCCGGGCTTGAACGGTTTTTGTTCAACCTCGCGCATCAAGAACCGTTCTTGTATGGCGTGATCTCATTGGCGATGGCGGCATTTGCCGGTTGGGCGGCATCGGCCGCGTTCCGCTTCATGCGCAGCTAAGCGCTGGCCGGATTAATCGGGCCGGATTGTTCGGGCGGGGTTATTCGGCCAAATCCGGCATCAGGCAATGCACCGACCCCAAGGCAAACGGGCGGGCGCGGTTGTCTTGCCAGGCTTCGACCTGCACACTGGCATAGCGCCGCCCCGACCGGTTGACCTTTGCCCGCGCATAACAATCGCGCGGCAGGCCGGCGCGCAGATAATCCACGGTAAAATCAATGGTTTTCGGCAAGGGCGGCAAGCGCCCCGCCGCCACCGCCACCGGGTCAATCCGCCCCGACTCCAGATCATCCCACAGGCTGGCCCAAGACAGTTCGATCAGCGCCGTCACTTCCAGAAACGCCGCCGTCACCCCGCCATGCAACGCAGGCAGCGTCGGGTTGCCGATCAGCTTTTCGTCATAGGGCAGCACGGCAGTCAATTCATCGCCGCGGCGGTCAAACTGGATGCCCAGAAATTGAATATAGGGCACGCCGCCAACCAAAGCTGCCAAAGCCGCATCGCGGCGGGTCTTTATTACTTGCACAGGTTCGGGCCGTTTCATATCACCATCCCGTCCGCCGAAAGCCCCTGCGGGCGATCCAGCGTAAATGCCCCCGTCCCCATCGCCACCGGACGGCTTTCGTCTTCATCCGTCGCCACCACCCGCACGAAAGCAACCGATCGCGTCACATGATGACATTCGGCCCGCGCCGTCACCTTCTGCCCTGGCGTGGCCGGGCGCATGTAGTCAATCCGTAAATCCAGCGTCGCGGTCGACACCGGTGCCGCCGGATGGCACATCACCGACGCCCCGCTGGCGGTATCCATCAGCGCCGAAACCGCCCCGCCATGCAGCACCCCGGTTGCCGGGTCGCCGACAAAGCGCGCGTCCCACGCCATGCTGATGGTGGCGCGGCCTGCGCCCAATTCCGTCAACTCCATCCCCAGCGCGCGCGCATGCGGCAAGGCTTGGATGAACTGGCGGGCGATTTGAAGAATGTCACTCATGCCGCCATAATCGAGGACGCAGCGGCAAGCGCAAGCCCTGTCGCAGAATTCTTGCGCCGCTGCCCGCCACCGCCTATCTTGCGCCGCAGGAGTGCCCGATGACCGATATCCGCCTGACCTTCAAAGACATGTGCGCCAAATTCGACGTAACGCCGCGTACCTTGCGCTATTACGAATACATCGAATTGCTGTCGCCGGAAAAAGAAGGCCGCGCCCGGTTTTACGGCCCGCGTGAGGTGGCCCGCCTGACCCTGATCCTGCGCGGCCGCCGCTTTGGCTTCAGTCTGGAAGAAATCCGGCAATGGCTGCTGATCTACGGCAAAAAGGGCGAAAAGCCGCAGCTTGAACATTGGCTGACCATGGCCGACCGCCAACTTGCCGATCTTACCCGGCAGCAACAGGAGCTTGCGGCCTCCATCCAAGACCTGCGCGCCCTGCGCGACACCGCCGCCGCCGAAATCGCCAAACTGGGATAGTGCCGGTGACATAACGTCACCGCGCGTTCTGACGTGACGTTACATTACGTTAACGTAAAGCACTCTACTATGGTCGGGAAAACACCCCACCTATCCGGTGTATTCACCGCGAGAGCGCCATGACCCAGACCGACACGCTGACCATCCGCGAAATGTGCGACACCTACGCGGTAACCCCGCGCACCTTGCGGTTTTACGAGGCTAAAGAACTGCTTTCGCCGATTCGGCAGGGGGCAAAGCGGCTGTTCACCAAACAAGACCGCGCGCGGCTGCAGCTGATCCTGCGCGGCAAACGCTTTGGCTTCAGCTTGGAAGATATTCGACAACTGCTTGATATGTATAACAGAGACGGCTCGAACGAGGCGCAGCTTAGCCGCACCTATCAGCTTGGCCTTGATCGCTTGGCGCAGATGAAAGCGCAGCGCGACGAGCTGACGATTGCCATCACCGAATTGGAAACCGAATTGCGCGAAGGTCAGGCCACTTTGGCCGCCTTTCGTGCCGCTGCCGAATAGGACACCCGCGATGACCAGCTACACCGCCCCCGTGAAAGACATGCAATTCCTGCTGCATGACGTGCTGCAGGTGACAAAATCGGATGTGGCGGGCTACGCCGATCTGGACGAAAGCTTTACCGCCGCCGTGCTGACAGAGGCGGGCAAGGTGGCAACCGATGTGCTGGCGCCGCTAAACGCGGTGGGCGACAAGGTGGGCTGCGTGTTGGAAAACGGCGTGGTGCGCACGCCGCCGGGGTTCAAAGCGGCGTTTGAAACGATGAAAAGCGGCGGCTGGACCGCGCTAGATTGTGATCCGGACTTTGGGGGCCAAGGCCTGCCGCATCTGATGGGCACCGCCGTGGGCGAGATTTTCGTTTCGGCCAACATGGCCTTCAACATGTATCAGGGCCTGACCCATGGCGCCTATTCCGCCATTCGCACCCATGGCAGCGCCGAACAGAAAGCCACCTATCTGCCGAAACTGGTCGCCTGCGACTGGACCGGCACGATGAACCTGACCGAACCGCATTGCGGCACCGATCTGGGGCTGATGCGGACGCGGGCGGAACCGCAGGCAGATGGCAGCTACAAGATCACCGGCACCAAGATTTTCATCTCGGCCGGCGAACATGATCTGGCCGAAAACATCATCCATCTGGTGCTGGCCAAGGCACCGGGTGGCGGCGAAGGCACCAAGGGCATTTCGCTGTTCATCGTGCCTAAATTTCTGGTGAACGCCGATGGCACCTTGGGCGCGCGCAACGCGGTGACGGTGGGCAAGGTCGAAGAAAAGATGGGCATCCACGGCAATGCCACCTGCGTGATGAACTATGACGGTGCCACCGGCTGGCTTTTGGGCGATCTGCACAAGGGCATGAAGGCGATGTTCACCATGATGAACGAAGCCCGTCTGGGGGTCGGCCTGCAAGGCTATGCCGTGGCCGAAGCCGCCTATCAAAACGCCTGCGGCTATGCCCGCGACCGCCTGCAAGGCCGCGACGTGACCGGCGCGCAAAACCCAAGCGGCCCCGCCGACCCGCTGATCGTGCATCCCGACATTCGCCGCAGCCTGATGGATCAGAAATCTTTCGTCGAAGGTGCGCGGGCCTTTACCTTCTGGGCCGCCAGCCTGATCGACCGGTCAGTACGCAGCGGCGATGACGCCGCCGAAGGGTTGGTGTCGCTGCTGATCCCGGTGCTGAAAGGCTTTCAGACCGACCGCGGCTTTGACATGGCGGTGCAGGCGCAACAGGTCTGGGGCGGGCACGGCTATATTGAGGACAATGGCGTCAGCCAATTCGTCCGCGACGCCCGTATCGCGCAAATTTACGAAGGCGCGAATGGCGTGCAGGCGCTGGATCTGGTCGGCCGCAAACTGGCGCAAGACGGCGGCAAACATGTGATGGCGTTTTTCGATCTGGTGAAGACCTTCATCAAGGAAAACGAAGCCGATGCGGCGCTGAAAACCGACTTCCTTGACCCGCTGAAAAAGGCGTCAAAAGATGTGCAGGCGGCGGCGATGTTCTTCATGCAAAATGCAATGAAAAACCCCAACGCGGCGCTGGCGGGGTCTTATGATTTCATGCTGATGATGGGGCACACCTGCCTTGGTCTGATGTGGGCGCAGATGGCAAAGGCCGCCTGTGCCGGCATGGCCAGCGGTGATGCCGATTTCCTGACCGCCAAACTGGCGACCGGGCGCTACTATATGGCCCGCCAGCTTCCCGCCACCGCGATGCACCTGGCCCGTATCGAAAGCGGCGCCGATCCGGTGATGGCTTTGCCCGCCGAGGCGTTCTAAGCTTGCCGCATTGCCCGACCGGAGTCCCTTATGCCCAAACGCTTTCGCCTGACCCGCCGCTTCCCCGTTGCCATGACCGAAGACGGCTACCGCCGCCTGAAAACCTTCGCCAAAGAGGCCGGGCTGGATGAGGGCGAGGCGCTGTCGTTCCTGTTCGAAAACTATTCCAGCGTGATCAACCATGACAACCTGACCCACCGCCTGCGCCTGTTCAACTCTGAACTTGAAGCGCGAAAATAACCAACCCTGCGCCGGTGGCAGCGCCAGAGCCTCCGGCGGGGATATTTAGACCAAGATGAAGGGCAATCGCGTCACCCTGCGCCGGGCTCGCCGTTTTGGCTATCCGGCCTACCGACGCAGGGCTTCACCTTGGATGGCCATCGGCTTCCCAGCCTGTGCCATAAGCTCAGACTGCCGAAGAAGGGTTAACGATTCCTTCTTCATCTTGGCGAAAATATCCTCCGGGGGTCCGGGGGTGGAAAACCCCCGGCGCGAGCCGCAGCAACAACGCAAGGCGTATCAAGATGACCGCAAAACTCTACTGCTTTGGCGAATCCGGCAATGCCTACAAGGTGGCGCTGGCGCTGACCTTCGCCGAGATCGAATGGGAGCCGGAGTTTGTTGATTTCTTCCACGGCGGCACCCGCACGCCAGAGTTTCGCGCGCTGAATGAAATGGGCGAGGTGCCGGTTTTGGTGGATGGCGACACCACGCTGACGCAATCGGGGGTGATTTTGGACTACATCAGTTCGAAATCCGGCAAGCTTGGCGGCCGTTCTGCCGCCGAACGCCGCGAGGTGTTGCGTTGGATGTTCTGGGACAATCACAAGCTGTCGGCCAATGCAGGCACCGCGCGGTTTCTGGCCAATTTCGTGCCCGAAGCCAAACGCCCCGAAGGCGTCATCCCATTTTTGCAGGCACGGTTGAAGGGCGCCTACACCGTGCTGAATGACCATCTGGCACAGCGGCAATGGGTGGCGGGGGCGGCGCTGACCATCGCCGATCTGTCGTGCTGCGGCTATCTGTTTTACCCCGAACCCTTCGGCTTTGACCGTAAGGATTGGCCCCATATCGACGCTTGGTTGACCCGCATCGCGGCGCAACCTGGCTGGAAACACCCCTATGATCTGATGCCCGGCTCCCCTTCAGACCGCGCATAAGGAGGCACTATGACCGACGCTTTCATCTATGACGCCCTGCGGTCGCCGCGGGGCAAGGGCCGCCCGGACGGGGCCTTGCACGAACTGACCTCGGTGGCGCTGTCTGCCAAGATCCTGAACGCGGTGAAGGCCCGCAATGGCCTGTCCGGTCACGCGGTCGAAGACGTGATCTGGGGCAATGTCACCCAGATTGGCGAACAGGGCGGTTGTCTGGCGCGGTCGGCGGTGCTGGCGTCAGAGCTGGACGAATCGATCCCCGGCCTTGCGATCAACCGCTTTTGCGCCAGCGGGATGGAGGCGGTGAACCTTGCCGCCAACCAGATCAAGGGCGGCGCCGGGCAGGCCTATATTGCCGGTGGCGTCGAAATGATGAGCCGGGTTGCGATGGGGTCGGACGGGGCCGCGATTGCCGTTGATCCCGGCCTTGCGATGAAAACCTATTTCGTGCCGCAGGGTATTTCGGCCGATCTGATCGCCACCGAATTCGGCTTTAGCCGCGATCAGGCCGATGCTTTGGCGGTGGAAAGTCAGGCGCGCGCCGCGGCGGCTTGGGCCGACAACCGCTTTGCGCGGTCAATCGTGCCGATCTTCGATCAAAACGGTTTGCCGATTTTGGCGCATGACGAATACATGCGCCCCGGCACCGATCTGGCGGCGCTGGCGGCGTTGAAGCCCGCGTTCAAGGATATGGGCGAAACCATGCCCGGTTTCGACAAGGTCGCGCTGATGCGATATCCACACCTTGAGCGCATCAGCCACATTCACCATGCCGGAAACTCTTCGGGTATCGTCGATGGCGCGGCAGCGGTGTTGATTGGCAATGCCGAATTTGGCCGCGCGCATGGGCTGAAACCCCGCGCCCGCATCCGCGCTACCGCCAAGATCGGCACCGATCCGACGATCATGTTGACCGGTCCGGTGCCGGTGACCGAAAAGATCCTGCGCGAAGCGGGCATGACCATTGGTGACATTGACCTGTTCGAAGTGAACGAAGCCTTTGCTGCCGTGGTTTTGCGCTTTCAGCAGGCGTTCAACGTCGACCCGGCCAAGGTAAACGTCAACGGCGGCGCGATTGCGATGGGCCACCCGCTTGGGGCCACCGGGGCGATCATCATCGGCACCTTGCTGGACGAACTTGAACGTCGCGGGAAATCCGTGGGGCTGGCCACGCTGTGCATTGCCTCTGGCATGGGTGCCGCAACCCTGATCGAAAGGCTGTAACATGCCAGAAAAGCAGTTCCAGACCATTGGCGACCAACTGACCAAGGCGTTGATTTCAGGTGATTTTGCCCAGTATGCGGCCCTGATGGAACTGCCCATGCGCATCACCCCGCGCGATGGCAAGGCTTATGTTTTGCACGATATGGCGGCGCTAAGACAAGATTTCGACCTTTATCACGCGATCATCAAGACCCATGGCGTCACCGACATCTACCGCCAGATTCTAAGCTTTGACCGGCAGGCAGACGACAAGATGCTGTTCACCTGCATCACCCATATCTTGGTGCGCGCGCATCGCATTGTTGAACCGTTTCAAACCCGCATGACCCTGCATCAGCGGGCCGACGGCTGGCGGATCAGCGAAATTGAAAGTTCGGAAGGCCATATCAACTGGACCTTGGGCAAGGGCGGCATCAGCGCCACCGGCCGGTTTGAAGGCGGAAAGTAAAGGGCACCCAGATGCAAAACCACGATCCCAAACGACCCGCATCCGGCGCGCAAGGGCTGCCAAAAGAACATTTGCGCAAAGTTTTGCTCATATGTTCAGAAATTGACTTATATCAATTGCTTTCCCTTGCGAATTGCGTAAACCCCAAGTCCGATAAGGATCTAAATATTCACGCAGGGGGCTGCGACAATGTATTCGGCAGTGCAGGCCACACTTCATGCGATGATCGAGCATTTGAATGCCGATCGTTGGGCAGAGGTGGTCAAGACCTACGACTATCCCTTCGTTTTGAACGTGCGCGGCCGCATGATGGTGCTGCACTCGCCGGACGACGCGATGGAGGCGTGGCAGATTTTTCGCGGCTCGATGACGGCAAAGGGCCATATGAACTCTTCCGTGCGGTTGACGGCGCTGGAACTGCCGCGCGCCGGGCGGTTTCGGGCTTGGGCCGAATTGACCCATACCGACGCGGCGGGAAAGGTCAGCGGTCAGTCGAAAATCATCTATTACTTCCGCGATCATGGCGATCATCACCGCTTGGAAATGCAAAGCGTGATCGCGCCGGTTTTGCCACGGTTTCAGGCGCTTGCGCAGTCGATCCGCAAGGCATCATCGCGCGTTGCATCGGGGCATCGCTAGCCAAAGCTTTGCGAAGGGCGGCATCGCTGCCCCGACACGCCGCGCCCCACCTTGCACACTGCGGGGGCCGCCATGCCCAAGCTTGATCTGTCGCAGGTGCCGGTGAAAACCGGATCGATTTATCCCGAACCCTATGCCAAAATGATGCAGGGCCGCAGCAGCCTACGGCTGGGCGATGCCGGTGGGCTGACGCAATTCGGCGTCAATCTGGTCACGCTGGCCCCCGGCGCGCTGTCGTCGCTGCGCCATTGGCACCGCGCCGAAGACGAATTTGTCATGGTGACGGCGGGCGAATGTGTGATGGTCACCGACGCGGGCGAAACCCTGATGCGGGCGGGTGATTGCGCGGCCTTTCCCGCCAACACCGCCGATGGCCACCATTTCATCAACCGCAGCGACGCCCCCGCCAGCTTTCTGGTGGTCGGATCGAAAGCGAAGCACGAAGTTGCCACCTATTCCGATGTCGACCTTGTGGTCGAAATCGAAAACGGCAGTGCGACGTTCCGGCACAAAGATGGCACTGCCTACAAGGCGCCGGTCTGATGCCGAAAATCCAGCTTCCCCCCATCAGCCACGAAGCCGACACCCCGCATCCGATCCTGGGCGGCGGCGCTGGCCCCTATAGCGTGCAGCTGTTGTCAGACCCCGGTGGCCTAACCCAGTTCGGTGCGTTTATCGAAACCCTGCCGCCCGGCTCTCGGTCAAGCTTTCGGCACTGGCACGAAACCGAAGACGAAATGATCTATGTGCTGTCGGGCGAACTGGTGCTGGTCGAAGACCACGAAACCCCGCTGCACGCGGGCGATGTGGCGGCGTGGCCCGCCGGTCAGCCAATTGGCCACTGCCTTGCCAACCGCAGTGCAGCCCCCGCGTCTTATCTGGTGATCGGCACCCGCAATCGCACCGACATCATCCACTATCCCGACCACGATCTGGTCAGCCACAAAGACGGCGCCGCGCGCCGCTACGCCCATGCCGACGGCACCCCCCGCAGTTACGGAGACAGCATATGACCGATTTCACCGCCAAAACCGACGCCGACGGCATCACCACACTGATCTGGGACGTTGCCGGGAAATCGATGAACGTGATGTCCACCGATGCCTTCGCGCAGCTTTCGGGCCTGATAGACGCGGCGCTTGCCGATCCGGCGGTGAAGGGCGTGATCATCACCTCTGGCAAAGCCGATTTTGCCGGCGGCATGGATCTGAACGTCATCGCGCAGATGCGGGCCGGTGGCGCGGCGGCGATCTTTGATGGCGTGATGCAGATGCACAAGGTGCTGCGCAAGATCGAACGCGCGGGCATGGACGCCAAGACCAACAAGGGCGGCAAACCGATTGTGGCCGCCCTGCCCGGCACCGCGCTTGGCATCGGGCTTGAACTGCCGCTGGCCTGCCACCGCATCTTTGCCGCCGACAATCCCAAGGCCAAGATCGGCCTGCCCGAAATCATGGTCGGCATTTTCCCCGGCGCAGGCGGCACCACGCGACTGGTGCGCAAAATGGGCGCGATGATGGCCGCGCCCTTCCTGCTGGAAGGCAAGCTTTCCGACCCGAAAGCGGCGAAAGCCGCTGGCCTGATTGACGAAGTGGTCGCCCCCGAAGCCCTGCTGGCGCGCGCCAAGGAATGGATACTGGCAGCAAAAGATGCCGATCTGCTGAAACCTTGGGACGACAAAAGCTATAAGATGCCCGGCGGCGCCCCCTATCACCCCGCCGGTTACATGACCTTTGTCGGTGCCAATGCGATGGTTCTGGGCAAGACCATGGGCGTCTACCCCGCCGCGCGCGCACTGCTGGCCGCAGTTTACGAAGGCGCCTTGGTGCCGTTTGACACCGCCCTGAAGATCGAGGCGCGGCATTTCACCTCGATCCTGATGAACCCGTCGTCAACCGCGATGATCCGCAGCCTGTTCATCAACAAAGAAGCGTTGGAAAAAGGCGCGAACCGTCCGGCGGTGGCCGATCAAACGGTGAAGAAACTCGGGGTGATCGGCGCGGGCATGATGGGCGCCGGCATCGCCTATGTCGCGGCCAATGCCGGGATTGCGGTGGTGTTGGTTGATGCCACGCAAGAGGCCGCAGATCGTGGCCGCGCCCATTCGGCCGACCTGCTCGACAAGGGCATCCAGCGCCGCAAAATCACGCCGGAAAAGAAAGATCAGGTGCTGTCGCGCATCACTGCCACCACCGATTACTCCGCGCTGGCAGGATGTGATCTGATCGTCGAAGCGGTGTTCGAAGACCCGAAAATCAAGGCCGATGTTACCGCCAAGGTCGAAGCCGTGACCGGCGGCGATTGTATCTTTGCCACCAACACCTCGACCCTGCCAATCACCGATCTCGCCCGCGCCTCGGCCCGCCCCGATCAGTTCATCGGCATCCATTTCTTCAGCCCGGTCGACAAGATGAACCTTGTCGAAATCATTCGCGGTAAGGCGACCGATGACCGCGCGGTCGCAAAGGCGCTGGATTTCGTCCGCGCCATCCGCAAGACGCCCATCGTGGTGAACGACGCTCGGTTCTTCTACGCCAACCGCTGCATCATCCCCTATATCAACGAAGGCATCCGCATGCTGGCCGAAGGCGTCCCACCGGCGCTGATCGAAAATGCGGCAAAACTGGTCGGCATGCCGCTGGGGCCACTGCAACTGGTCGATGAAACCTCGATCGATCTGGGGGTAAAAATCGCCAAGGCCACCAAGGCCGCGATGGGTGATCACTATCCTGACGGCGCGGTGGATGCGGTGCTGTTCTGGATGGCCGATCAGGGCCGGATGGGCAAAAAGGCCAATGCCGGATTTTATACCTATGACGCGGCGGGCAAACGCGAAGGCCTGTGGTCCGGTCTTGCCGCGCAATATCCGCAGGGCGACGACCCAGACCTGACCACCGTGCAGCACCGCCTGCTGATGGCGCAGGTGCTAGAGGCAGTGCGCGCGCTGCAAGACGGCGTGCTGACCGATATCCGCGAAGGCGATGTCGGCGCGATCTTGGGCTGGGGCTTTGCGCCATGGTCGGGCGGGCCGTTTGCCTGGCTCGACATGCTGGGTGCCGCCCGCGCGGTGGAAATCTGTGACAGCCTTAGCGCCCAATTCGGCCCTCGCTTTGCCGCCCCCGCGCTGCTGCGCGACATGGCCGCCAAGACCGAAAGCTTCTACACCCGCTTTGCCGCCGCGAAGGCCGCCTAAGCTTTCACATTGGCCCAAATATCCCCGCCGGAGGCAGCCGTCCGCCCCACCGGCGGGCGGTTAATTCAGCTCAAACCGATAGCCAAAGCGCGCGATATCACCGGCGCTGATGTCGGCAACCAGTGCGGCATCGGCATCGGAATAAAACCCGCGCCAATCGCGGCTGCGGTCTGACGCATTCGCCCGCGCCAGCGGCGTCAGGCGAAAGCCCAAATGCGCCTCGAACGGCGCAAGGTCGGCTTCCAGATGTTCCAGCCTTGCGTAAAGGCTGGCACGCTCTGCGCCAAAACGGTCGCGCATATAGGCGGTATAGGGCCAAAGCCGCAGCGCGGTGACGGTTTGCGCATGGTTCAGAAACCCGCTGAAATCATGGGTCTTGGCCAACCCGACCGCTGGATGCGCAAAGCCCTGATCGCGCAGCCAGTGATAATAGCTGACCGCGCGGTCCCACGGGTTGCGCACCAGTGTCACGGTGAAGAAGGCGGCAATTTCAGCGTCGGTTGCCAGCCCGGCAATATCGGCCAAGGTCGAATGTTTCCAAAGCCGCCCCGCCGCCTTGACACCGCTGATCCGCGCCCTGCGTGCCCGGGCTTTCGGGGTGTCGCCAATCAGAATGTCATCCTTCATGGCGCGGTTTTCCAGCGCAAGGCTAAGCGCGGTGCCGCCGGTCTTCGGAATATGCACGAAGATAAAACGGCGGCCACGCGACACGATCATGGCGCGGCCCGCCAGTCGCTGCCACCGTCACGGGCATCGAGCCCGCGACGGTGGCTTTGGCACAAGGCAGCACCGGCGCGCGGTGTCAGACGCGCGGGCGCGGTTGAACGTTGAGGAGCCTCCGGCGGGAGTATTTTTAGAAAGAGCAATGGCATGGTCTAGACCGGATTTGGCAGCGGCCTGCCGTCAAGATGCGCGATAAGGTTATCCAGCGCCATCAGGCCCATGGCGCTGCGCACGTCCAGAACTGCGGTGCCAAGATGCGGCAGCAGGGTGACGTTTTCCAGCCCCAGCAGCGCCGGGGTGATCTGCGGTTCGCGTTCATAGACATCAAGCCCGGCGCCGGCGATCTGGCCGCGCAGCAGCGCATCGGCCAATGCGGCTTCGTCTACCACATCGCCGCGCGCGATGTTGATGAAGATGCCGTGCGGCGCCATATGCGCCAGGGTTTCGGCGTTGATCAGGTGGCGGGTGGCGGGGCCGCCCGGCACGGCAACCACGACAAAATCGGCGGCCATCACTTGCGCCAGTGGCAGTTGCTCTGCCGGGCAACCCGCGTCGTCGACCGCAGAGCGGTTGTGAAACACCACCTGCATACCAAAGCCATAGTGGCAGCGCCGCGCGATGGCCTTGCCGATGCGGCCCATGCCAATGATACCAACGCGGCGGCCAGAGACCTGCGCGCCCAGCATCTGCGTTGGATGCCAGCCCTGCCAGTTGCCCGCACGCAGCAGGCGTTCACCTTCGCCCGCGCGCCGCGCCGTCATCAGGATCAGCGTCAGCGCCACATCGGCGGTGGCATCGGTAACCGCGCCGGGGGTGTTGCTGACCGCGATGCCGGCATTGCGCGCAGCCTGCACGTCGATGTGATTATAACCGACGCCGAAATTTGCCAAAATCCGTGCCCGCGGTTGTGGCACATCGGCAAAGACCTGCGCCGAAAACTGATCGCCCAGCGTCGGCAGCACCGCGTCAAAGTCGCGCAGCGCCGCACGCAGTTCCGCTGCATCCAGCGGCATGGTGCTGGGCCGTGCGGTCACATCGAAGCGAAGCGCTGCGGCTTGCATGACGGCGGTGGGCAGCGGCCGGGTGATCAGCAGTTTCATCAAAACAACTTGCCCCCCAATGGAACCTCTTGCCCCGGCCCGATCAGCACCACTTCGCCATCGGCATCGGGCAGACCCAGCACCAGCACCTCACTTAGCACCTTGCCGATCTGGCGCGGCGGGAAGTTCACCACCGCCAAGACCTGACGCCCGATCAAGCCTTCGGGGCTGTAATGCTTGGTGATCTGCGCCGAAGACCGCTTTTCGCCAATCTCGCCGCCGAAATCGACCCAAAGCTTGAAGGCGGGTTTGCGGGCCTCGGGGAAGGGTTCGGCGCGGGTGATGCGGCCAACCCGAATGTCGACCTTTTCAAAATCGGCGTAGGTGATCGCTGCCGTCATTTGCCAAGCTCCCGGCCGCGATCTGCCGCCGCTTTCACCGCGCGTTTCAACAGCGGCGGGAAGCCCGTGGCTTCATCCATCAGCACCGCCAAAGCCGCCGCCGTGGTGCCACCCGGCGAGGTGACGTTGATGCGCAACTGGCTGGCCGGTTCGGCGGACTGATAGGCCAATTCGCCCGCGCCGCAGACCGTCGCCCGCGCCAGTTTCATCGCCACGTCGGGCGAAAGGCCTTCCGCAACGCCCGCAGCCGCCATCGCTTCGATCAGGTGGAACACATAGGCCGGGCCAGAACCCGACACACCCGTCACCGCATCAATCTGATGTTCGCCTTCCAGTTCAACCACTTGCCCGACCGCCAGCATCAACTGATGCGCCAGCGCAAGGCCCGCAGCCCCCGCATGGTCATTGCCACAGATGCCGGTGATGCCACGCCCCACCATCGCGGGCGTATTGGGCATGGTGCGCACGATCGGGGTGCGATCGCCCAGCGCCTCTGCAAAGGTTGCAATCGAAGTGCCCGCCGCAATCGACACAAACAGCGTCTTGCCATTGCCCAGCGCCTGCAACGCGGGCAGCGCCGCCCCCATCATCTGCGGCTTTACCGCCAGCAGCGCCACCGCAGGCGCGGGCGGCACGCCTTGGTTCAGATGCACGCCACAAGATTTCAGCCAGTCGGCCGGGTTCGGTTCAATCACCCAGATGCTGCTTGCCGGAACCCCCGCCGCCAACCACCCGGTCAGCAGCGCCGTTCCCATTTTCCCACATCCCAGCAGCACCAGCCCGTCGCGGGCCACAACATCCAGCGTCATCGCAAACTCCTTGTTTGCGCGCAGGTTAGGCCCGACCGTAAGCCTCGGCAATGGCAACCTTCATCGCCTCGGCAGGGGTTTTGTCGGCCCAAGACACCAGTTGGAACGCCGGATAGAACCGTTCCGCCGCCATCACGGCGCTAGAGATCAGCCGATCAATCTGTTCGGCCCCCACCATCTGCCCGCCCGCCAGCACCAGCCCATAGCGCCAAACCATCAGCTTTTGCTCGGCCCAATAGGTGAAGGCGCCGGTCCAGACCATATCGTTGCAGCGGTTCAGCACATCATAAAGCTGCGCCATCTTTTCGGTGGGCGGCTCCATTTCAAAGGTGCAGATCAGCCGCAGGGTTTCGTCCTGCGCCGACCACGCCAGCGTCAGCGAATAGGTGCGCCACTGGCCTTCGACCGCCATCGCGATCTGGTCATCGGTGACACGGTCAAACTCCCACTCATGGTGCGCCGCAAGGGTTTCGACGATGTCGATCGGGTGCAGATCATCATTCAGCATGAAATCTTCAGATAGCGACATTGCCCGGCCTCACTATAACGCCTTGATCTGGGAATATCCCACTAAAGGCTGGGTGCCCGGCAAGTAACAGCGTATGCCCGACGTTGCCCTTACTAGATATAGTGTGCGCATGGGGGAAGTCTGTAAAGCGATTTTTGGCTAAATCTTCTGTGGACAAAAGTTGTGGGTATCACACCACCCCCGGCAAACTTGAAAGCCCACACCAATCAAGCTTTGCGGAACAGCCTGAAATAAACCCATTCCGGCAAAAACCGGGCGGTCAGGAACAGCCACGAAAACGGGCGTGGAAAGCTGGTTTGAAAGCGGCGGCTCCGCATGGCGCGCAGCACATGCGCGGCGGCTTGTGGGGCTGTCACGATGAACGGCATCGCAAAGTCGTTCTTCGCGGTCAGCCGGGTTTGAATATAGCCCGGGTTGATCAGCTGCACCCGCACCCCGCTTTGCGACAGATCGGCCTGCAGGTTTTGCGCCAGATGCATCAAGCCTGCCTTGCTTGCGCCATAGCCAATCGCGCCGGGCAGGCCGCTGAAACCGGCAAGCGAGCCGATCAGCACAATATGCCCCGCGCCCCGGTTGGCAAACTTGGGCACGACATGGGCCAACACCCGCAAAGCACCAACGAAATTGGCTTCGGCCATGGCGACAGCAGCGGCGGCATTCCAGTTTTGCGCGGCCATCGGTTCATAAAGCCCGACGGCATAAATGATGCCATCAAGCGGCGGCAGGTTTGCGGCAGCCGCATCAACCGACGCGCTGTCCATCACATCGCAGGGCAACACCTGCGCTTGCCGCAAGGTCGACGCCAGATCGGCCAAGCGGTCGGCAGAGCGCGCAGACAGCACCAAGGACGCGCCTTCGGCATCCAGCGCAACCGCCAAAGCCCGGCCCAAACCTTCCGATGCGCCAACGATCCAATAGCGTTTGCCGGCAAACATCAGCGCACCGCCGGGGTGATGGCGGAACCGAACCCAAAGCTTTCCGCCCCGAATATATGCATCACCGCCCCCCTTGCCCCGCAGCGCCGCTTAGGCATGCCGCAGCTCTACCTGCACAACGTCGGTCTGGCCGACCTCGAACGCTGCAGCGCACATGCCCAGATAATACTGCCAAGACCGCAGGAAAGCCCCGCCATAGCCAAGCTTGGTTATCTTTGCCTGTTGCTCTGCCATACGCTGCCCCCACAGACGGCAGGTCTGCGCGTAATGCGTGCCAAAGCCGAAACTGTCTTGCACCCGCAACCCGGCCTGTGCCGCCTGCGCCGCGATCTGCGCATCCGACAACAGCATCCCGCCCGGAAACACATGCTGCCGGATGAAATCAGAGCTGCTGCGATAGGTGTCGAAATACCGGTCCGGCACGGTGATGGCCTGCACCACTGCGCGCCCGTCGTCGGCCAGACGCGCCTTTAGCGCCGCGAAATAGGTCGGCCAGTATTTCGCGCCAACCGCCTCGATCATCTCGATCGACACGATGCTGTCATAGCGGCCCGTCGCATCGCGGTAATCGCAAAGCGCAATCTCGGCCCGCCCGTCAAGCCGCGCCTCGGCATAGGCGCGCTGGTTGGTCGAGATGGTCAGCGCCGTGACCTGCCGGCCCTGATCTGCGGCGCGTTCGGCAAAACCACCCCAGCCGCAGCCAATTTCCAACGTCCGCTCGCCTTGGCCAAGCCGCGACAAGATGCGGTCGTATTTGCGGTCCTGCGCCCGACCAAGATCGGCATCCGCAGCGTCAAAAAGCGCCGAAGAATAGGTCATGCCCGGATCAAGCCACAGCTGATAAAACTCGTTGCCAACATCGTAATGCGCGTGAATGTTGCGCGCCGAGCCACGGCGCGAATTGGCGCGCAGCACGGTGTCGGTCAGGCGAAACTTCAGCCGATGAAACCACGACCCGAAGGTATATTGCGACAGCGCGTTCATGTTCAGCAACGCAACCTGCCCCAGCAGCTCTAGCGACGGGCTGTCCCACAGCCCCGCAACATAGCTTTCGCCAAAGCCCACGTCGCCGCGCAGCGCACAGGCCGTTACCATCGCCCAATCGTTGATCTGCAACTCCGCCGCCGGATCGCCTGCGCCAAAGTCGTGCACCGCCCCATTCGGCGTGATCACCCGCAAAGAGCCGTGCGAAACAGCCGCGCAGGTTTCAAGGAATTCATGTTCAACGCGTTTGCGCAAGAACAGCATCAGCTGACCTCTTTTTTCGGGGGAAGCGGCGGCGGCGCATAGCGCGCGCCTTTCGATTTCAATTTCAGCGCCTGCCAATAGATCAGCGCCACCACCCGCAACGCACCAAATGGCCGACGCAGCGCAGCCGCCAGCAAGGTTTGCGCGCGGGCCTCGCGGCGCACACCGTTCAGGGTCGCCACCACGCCTTCGTCGCCATCCGACAGCGCGATGCGAAAGGCGATTTCGGTCGGGCTAAAGCCGAAATGAAAGGTATAGGCACCGCTGACCGCCTGAAACGGCGACACATGAAAGATCTTCTGGGCGGTGATCGCATCGCTCCGGTTGATCGGCGCAAAGTCAGGTCGGGCGCAAAAATAGCTATGCCTGTCGCCGAAGGTATTGTTGACCTCGGCAATCACCGCATGCAGCGCATCGCCCTGCAGCAACAGCCAAAAGCTGACCGGATTGAAGGTGAACCCCAGAAAACTTGGCTGAGTCATCAACAAGATGCGAAATTGGTCCAGATCGGCAAACCCGCGCGCCGCAAACACCTCGCGCGCCCAAGCCAGCCCGCGCCCCGCCCCGCGCGGTCCGCCATGGTGGCGGTCATGCACCGCATAAAGGTTAAAGCGGTTGCGCGAAAAGCAGGCCGGACCCTGCGGGCTTTCCATATCCAACAGCAGATAGTCGACCCCATAGCTGAAGGCGTTGCGAATGGCACCGCGACGGCCATGCCAGGTGCGCGCCGCAATATGCTCGGGCCACTGGGTCATGCAGGCACCCGGTCTTGCATCAACCGCGCCACCCGCTTGGCGCTGGCAATGCCGTCTTCGTGAAAACCGTGGCGGGTATAGGCCCCGGCAAACCAGAACCGATCCCGCCCTTGCACCTCGGCCAAGCGCCCCTGCGCCCGGATCGCGGCATGGTCAAACACCGGATGGCGAAAGCTTTTCTGATCATAGATGAGCCGCGGATCAACCGCCTGCACCGGATTAAGCGACACAAACAGCGGATCGCTTTGCGGGATATTCTGCAGACGGTTCATCCAATAGGTCACGCCGACCCCCGCGGTTTGCGCCCCGGTTTCCGCCTTATAGACCCACGACGACCAACAGGCGCGCCGGCGCGGCATTTGCTGCGGATCGGCATGCAAGACCATCAGGTTGTCTTGAAACTGCATCGCCCCCAGCACCTGCTGCTCTGCTAGTGTCGGCTGCCCGATCAACCGCAGCGCCTGATCGGCGTGGCAGGCAAAGATCACCTCGTCAAAGCTTTCGGCTGGCCCGTCCTGCGGCACGACCAAACAGCCCACCGTCTGGCGCTGCACCGACTGCACCGGTGTCGCCACGCGGATCGTGGTGCCCAGCAACGCCAACCGCGCCGCCAGCCTGCGCACATATTCAATGCTGCCACCGTCCACCGTCCACCATTGATGCTGCCCCTTGTGGCTCAGCAGCGCATGATTGCGAAAGAACCGGATCAACGACCGCGCCGGAAAATCAAGGATCTGATCGGGCGGCGTCGACCAGATCGCGCCACAGACTGGCAGCAGGTAATAGCGTTGAAACCAATCCCCCAAGCGCAGGTCTTGCAACAGATCCCCAATCGACAGCGCCGGATCATCCGACGCGGCCTCGGCCTTGGCGTTAAAGCGCAGAATATCGCGCACCATGCGGTAAAACTGTGGCCGCGCAAGGTTGCGCTTTTGCCCGACCAGCGCCGTCAACTGATGCAGGCCATATTCCACCCGCCCCTGATCAACCGACGCGCCAAAGCTCATGTCGCTTTTGGCCACCGGCACATCAAGGTCGTGAAACATCTGCGTCAGATGCGGATAGTTGGCATAGTTGAACACGATAAAGCCGGTATCAACCGGCTGCGTGCCAGATTTGCCCGCCAACACAGTGCGGGCATGGCCGCCCAAGCGCGGGGCTGCCTCGAACAAGGTGACCTGATGCTGCGCCGCCAGAAAATACGCCGCCGACATGCCGGAAATACCGCCGCCGATTACGGCGATACGCTTTGCGGGCGGCGCGTCAGTGTCAAATGCCATGGCGGGGTTGGCCTTTCTTGGTGGTGTTCGAAGGGTTTACGCGGGCATCCTCTATCTGGATCACAAATAAACCCGCCTTGCGCTAAACCTCGGCCTTTGCCGCCAGACGCGCCAAAATCGCTTCGGCATCCGACAACACCGTGGCGCGGTGGGCTTCATCCATCTTGTCCCAAGTGCGATACATCTGCGCCATGCGCGGGTTGATGGCAAAGCGGCTGCGGTGGCGGTCTAGAAAATGCCAATACAGCGGGTTGAACGGACAGGCCCTTGGCCCCACCCGATCTTTCACCCGGTAATGGCAGCCACCGCAATAATCCGACATCCGGTCGATATAGGCACCCGACGACACATAGGGTTTTGACCCAAGCAGCCCGCCATCGGCAAACTGGCTCATCCCCAGCGTATTCGGCGCTTCGACCCATTCGAAGGCATCAATGTAAACCGCAAGATACCATTCATGCACTTCCGCCGGGTCCACCCCCGCCAACAAGGCAAAATTGCCGGTAATCATCAGCCGCTGAATATGATGCGCATAGGCAAGATCGCGCGTTTGGGCCACGGCTTTCGACAGGCAGTTCATCTTGGTCGGCGCGCCCCAATAGGCCGCAGGCAACGCCGCCGTATGGTTCAGCGCGTTTTGCTGCAGATAGGCCGGACCTTTCAGCGCCCAAATCCCGCGCACATATTCGCGCCAGCCGATAATCTGCCGGATAAAGCCTTCCACCGCCGCCAAAGGTGCAGCACCACTGCGATAGGCCGCTTCGGCGCGCTGGCAGACCTCGTGCGCCGAAAGCAGCCCAAGGTTCAGACAGGGCGACAGCAAGGAATGGCTTAGGAACGGATCGCTTTCCAGCATCGCATCCTGCTCTGCCCCGAACCGCGGCAGGCTATGGGCGATGAAATGGTCAAGCGCCTGCAACGCCTGCGCCCGGTCGGTGGGCCAGTGAAATGGCCGCAGCGTGCCAAAATGGCGTGGAAACCGGTTGGCCACCAGATCCAGCACCGCCTCGGTTTCGGCATCCGGCGCAAAGCGCAACGGGCGTGGCCGCAGCAGGTCGGGTGCTGCGGCTTTGCGGTTATCATGGTCGAAATTCCATTGCCCGCCCGCAGGCTCTGCGCCGTCCATCAACAGGCCAGTGCGGCGACGCATGTCGCGGTAAAACCACTCCATCCGCAAAGATTTGCGCCCCTCGGCCCAAGCGACGAAATCTTGCGGCGGGCATAGAAACCGGTCATCGGGCAAAATCCGCAGGGGCAGCGGCAGATCTTGCAGCGCCGCATGCAAACGCCAGTCGCCCGACTGGGTGGCGACAATCTGGGTTGCACCAGTTTCCGCCATCCGCCGCAGCAGTTCGCCGGGCAATGTCGGACCGGTTTCAGGGTCATCCAGCCGCGAATACAGCACACGAAAGCCGCGCGCCCGCAGATGTGCGGCAAACTTGCGCATCGCCGTCAGCACCAGCGCAATCTTTTGCGGATGGTGCGGCACCGGCGTGGCCTCTGCCATCACCTCGGCCATCACCACGATGTCTTGCGCCGGGTCCGCCCCACGCAGCGCCGACAGATCGTCAGACAACTGGTCACCCAGCACAAGAATAAGCCGCATCGCGTGACCCTTTTTTTCCGTTGCGGGCAAACCTAGCGCCGCATCTTGGGCTGCACAGGGGGCCAACTTTGCCAATCTTCAGACTGACTGCCTGTCACCCCGCCGCGATGCGCAGGGCGACAAGATCAAGGCGCATCAGGCAGGCGATGCGGCGGCGAACCAACCCGCGACCGCATCACGCCACCCTTTGCAAGCCGCAGGCCAGCCACGTGGGCGGCCTGCCCATACCGTCACTTCAGCTTGATGCAGAAGTGCTTTTTGACCGGCTTTTCAATCGTCCAAGTGCCGCTGAAACCGGGTTCCACGGTAAAGGCATCGCCAGGGCGCAGGGTCACCGCCGCGCCGCCATCTGGCGTGATGGTGATCTGGCCATCAATCAGATGCACGAATTCGTAAAACTTGTAGACCGCGTGCCAGGTGCCCAGCGTGGCTTCCCATGTGCCGCTGATCACGCTGCCGTCGATAGAGGTGTGCTGCACCCAGGTCTTCATCGTCGGGTTGCCGTCGATCTTGGTCCAGCCCTCAAGGTCGGTCAACATCGGCTCGGGCCCCGGCGCGGGAAAGCGGAAAACCATATCGCTCATGTCAGTCCTTTCAAGATTTCGCTTTGGTGATGGCATGGTGGTATGACTCCGCTGCCAAGCTGACAAGGCCCAACACAAACCGGCGCCCGCCCGTGGCAGCCGAAAGTGGCGCTGGATTATCGCAGCGAAGGGGTGGCAAAACCGCGACGAATGGTCGATGTATTTAACCCACACATGCAGATGGCAGGCAACAACAAGGAAGGCACGAATATGTTGATCCGTGAAGCCAAGGCGTCAGACGCCGAAGATTTGGCACGTTTCATAAACATGGCGGCCGACGATCTTCCGCTGCATTTCTGGCAAAAGTCGGTTGGCCCCGATGGCGACCCTTGGGCCTATGGCAAGGAACGCGCCGCGCGCGAGACTGGCAGCTTTTCCTATCGCAACGCGTGGCTTGCCGAAACCGATGGCACGGTTGGCGCCTGCCTGTTGGGGTATCCGGCCGAAGACGATCCCAGCCCGATCGACCCAGAAACCCCCGCGATCTTTGTGCCGTTGCTAGAGCTTGAAGCCCTTGCGCCGGGGTCGTGGTATCTGAACGTGCTGGCCACCTATGACGCGTTTCGCGGCAAAGGGCTTGGCAGCGCCCTGCTGGCCCATGCCGAACAGGTAACCCGGCAATCGGGGCGCACAACTGTCAGCCTGATCGCCGCCGACACCCATCTTGACGCGCTGCGGCTTTACACCGCGAAAGGCTTTCACGAAGTGGCCCGCCGCCCGGTCGTCAAAGGCGACTGGCAGGTGGACGCAACCGAATGGATCTTGTTCACCAAATCGGTGGCCTAGGCCCGCGCCGATTTCAACGCCAATGTGGCGGCGCTTGCGTCGCCAAAGCGGTGCCATCTGCATCAGGGCGCTTTACAGCAAATCCCGCAGCCGACCCCACGGCTGCACCGTTTAACCGGCTAGGCCCGCAGACCAGCGGCCCCAAAGACCTGCCGCCGGGCGCATCCCCCATTTTACCCCGATCAGCCTAAGAATCGACCAGCCCGCCCCACTAGCGTCGCTTTGGGCCGCAATTTTCCGCCTTCTTGCGCCCCTGCCCGTTCGCCCAAGGGTCACTTTCTGCACTGCAGCAAAAAATTCCGTCTGAATTTTAGGCGTTTTCCGGCGCTGCTGGAAAAGGCGGTTGCAGACCCGCCGATAAAGTTGATCGGCCCGAATGTTGCGCTTCTGCTTTAACCACTCGGCTTGCTCCGGGGGAAGTTCAGGTCTGTGGCACAGCCGGCTCATCACCGCGACGCCACCTGCAAAAGAAACGCGCTCGTTGTTCGTGACGACCCTGCCTTTTGGTCGGGCACGGGGCGGGCAGCCAACAGGGGAAACGATAATGAAACTGACCAGACGTATGCTTTTGGCTTCGGGAATTGCGTCGATGGCGCTGCCGCGCATCGCATTTGCCGCCGGCGAAACCATCAAAATTGGCGTGTTGCACTCGCTTTCAGGCACCATGGCGATTTCGGAAACCACGCTGAAAGACACCATGCTGATGCTGATCGAAGCCCAGAACGCAAAAGGGGGCGTGCTTGGCAAGCAACTGGAAGCTGTGGTTGTCGATCCGGCCTCGGACTGGCCGCTATTTGCCGAAAAAGCGCGCGAGTTGCTGACGGTTGACAAGGTCGACGTCATGTTTGGCTGCTGGACCTCGGTCAGCCGCAAATCTGTGCTGCCGGTGATCGAAGAATTGAACGGCCTGTTGTTCTACCCCGTTCAGTACGAAGGCGAAGAGTCGTCGAAGAACGTGTTCTACACCGGCGCCGCGCCGAACCAGCAGGCTATTCCGGCGGTCGACTACTATCTGAACGAACTTGGCGTGCAGAAATTCGCGCTTTTGGGCACCGATTATGTCTACCCGCGGACCACGAACAATATTCTGGAAGCCTATCTGATTTCGAAGGGCATTCCGAAAGAAGATATCTTCGTGAACTACACCCCCTTCGGCCATTCTGACTGGTCAAAAATCGTCGGCGATGTGGTGGCACTGGGGGCAGATGGCAAAAAGGTCGGTGTCATTTCGACCATCAACGGCGATGCCAACATCGGGTTCTACAAGGAATTGGCCGCCGCTGGCGTGACCGCCGACAAGCTTCCTGTCGTGGCCTTCTCGGTCGGCGAAGAAGAACTGTCTGGTCTGGATACCACCAACCTTGTTGGCCACCTTGCCGCATGGAACTATTTCATGTCGGCCGACACTCCGGCGAACGCCGAATTTATCGCGGCATGGAAGGCCTTCATCAAAGACGACAAGCGCGTAACCAACGACCCGATGGAAGCCCATTATATCGGCTTCAATATGTGGGTGAACGCGGTCACGGCGGCGGGCACAACCGAAGTTGACGCGGTATCGGCGGCGATGATCGGCCAGAAATTCCCCAACCTGACCGGGGGCACCGCTGAAATGCTGGCAAACCACCATCTGACCAAACCCGTGCTGATCGGCGAAATCCGCGCCGACGGTCAGTTTGACATCATCAGCCAGACCGACCCGGTTCCCGGCGATGCCTGGACCGACTACCTGCCGGAATCCGCGGTGCTAGAGGCCGATTGGAAAGACCTGAAATGCGGGATGTACAACAAGGAAACCAAAACCTGCGTCCAGCTGACCTCTAACTACTAAGCCTCTACCAAAGGGGCTGCGCTGCGGCCCCTTTCCCTTCCCCGAACGGATACCCTGATGCGCTATCTGCTGGTTTGCCTTTGGGCAGCTTTCTTCGCCGGTCCCGTGCTTGCCGAAACCGCCGCAAATATTTTGGCCAGCCATTCCGCCTTGGTGGAAAAAGCGTCGCGCCAGACCATCGGTCCGGTGATCGACGCACTTGGTGCCAGCGATGATCCCGCCGCCGCCGACGTGCTGGCAGCATGGAGCGCGAAAGGCCTTGGCATCCGCAAGGCAGACGGCCAGTTCTTTCTGATCGCCGCCACCGCCGATGGCTATGCCCTGCGTGATCTTGCCGGGGCCGACGCGGGCCAAGCCGCGAAATCCGAAATCACCGAACTAAAGCCTAACGCCGGGGTGCGCGCCATGATCGCCACGGCGCTGGTGCAGTTCACGCTGTCAGACCCAAATCCCGTCAAACGGCTGGCGGCATTGGAATCGATTGCCCAAGACCCCACACCGCAGGCTTTGGCCCCCCTGCGCGCCGCCATCGACGGTGAGACAGACCCCGAATTAAAGGCCAGAAAGCACCGGCTTGAACGGCTTTTGACACTGCGCTTTGATACCGACTCTGCCGCGCGGGTGGCAGCGATCGAAAGCTTTGGCTCTGACCTTGGCCTTGATCTTCGCGGCGCACTGAACAGTTTGGTCGCAACCACCCGCGTTGCCGCCGCCGCGCCGCCAACCGCCAACATCGCACGGGTCTTGAAACCCGGTCGCGATCTGACCGAAGCCGAAGCCTATGACCTGCTGGTAACCGCAGGCCTTGCCCCTGCCCGTCTGACACTGGAGGCGCAGCGCACGGCGCTGGTGGCGAACCTAGCCAACAACAGGGTTGGCGGGGTGGCTTTGGCCGACCTTGGCACGCAAGAGGCCCGCGACCGCGCTTACACCGCCCTTGAAGCTGCAGGCACTGTGCCGCAGGCCGCCACCGATGACGAAGCAAAAGCGGCGCTGACGGCCAATCAGATCTACGACGTTTATACCGAAACCGATCCGGCAGTGACCAGCGCCGCCGAAACCGCGCTGACCGCGATCAGCTACAAGGTTGGCGCGATGCGGGGGGCAGATCTGGCGCTTGATGGCCTGTCGCTGGCGTCGATCTACTTTCTGGCGGCCATTGGCCTTGCCGTTACCTTTGGCGTGATGGGTGTCATCAACATGGCGCATGGCGAGTTTATCACCATCGGCGCCTATACCGGCTATGTCGTGCAGCTTTACGTGCATGACTATACCGCCTCGATCCTGATCGCCCTGCCGCTGGCCTTTGCCGTGACCTTCGGCGCGGGTGTGGCGATGGAGAGGTTGGTCATCCGCCACCTGTATAAACGCCCGTTGGAAACCTTGTTGGCCACCTTCGGCATCTCGATCGCACTGCAACAGATCCTGAAAAACGTCTTTGGCACACAGGCGCGGCCGCTGACCTCGCCCGCATGGCTGGATGGGGCGTGGGTTTTGAACGACGTGGTGTCGATCAGCTATATCCGCATCGCCATTTTCGTGCTGGCGCTGCTGTTCCTTGGGTTTTTCCTGTGGCTGATGAAACGCACCCGGTTGGGGTTAGAAGTGCGCGCGGTCACGCAAAACCCCACCATGGCGGCGTCGATGGGCATCAACCCCGACCGTATCAACATGCTGACCTTCGGCATCGGCTCCGGCATTGCCGGTATCGCCGGGGTGGCCATCGGCCTTTTCGCCAAAGTCACCTCGGAACTGGGCACCGATTACATCGTGCAAAGCTTTATGACGGTGGTGGTCGGTGGCGTCGGCAATATCTGGGGCACCTTGGCGGGGGCCAGCATGATCGGCGGTCTGCAAAAGCTGATCGAATTCCTGAACCCTTCCAACACCTTGGCCGCGCAGACGTATATGATCTTGTTCATCATCCTGTTCATCCAATTCCGCCCCCGGGGCATCATTGCGCTGCGTGGCCGCGCTGCAGGAGATTGACCGATGCACCGCAACCGCCATCTGATGATCTTTCTGGCCAGCCTTGCCCTGTTCACCATCGTCGTGACCATCGGGGCCGAGGCGGGGTTCGTCTCGACCTCTTTCGTCAAAACCCTTGGCAAGACGCTTTGCCTTTGCCTTGCCGCCTTGGCGATGGATCTGATCTGGGGCTATGCCGGCATCCTTAGCCTTGGCCACATGGCGTTCTTTGCGCTTGGCGGCTACATGATCGGGATGTGGCTGATGTATGCCCGAACCGCCGAAATCGTGGTTCACTCCTTGGCGAACGCGGGCCTGCCCGCGACCCCCGAAGAAATTCAGCAAGGTATCGCCAGCCAGATCTTTGGCGTCGTCGGTGCCTCTGACCTTCCCGCGATCTGGGGCTTTGCGCATAGCCTGCCGCTGCAACTTGCCCTTGTGGTGGCGCTGCCCGGCGTATTGGCGCTGATCTTTGGGTGGCTGGCGTTCCGTGCGCGGGTGACAGGGGTGTATCTGTCTATCCTGACCCAAGCCATGACGCTGGCGCTGGCGCTGTATCTTTTCCAAAACGACTCTGGCTTGCGTGGCAACAATGGCCTTTCCGGCCTGCAAAATCTTCCCGGCATGGATCAGTTTGGCCAAGACAGGGTCAGCTTGTGGTTCTTCTGGGCATCGGCGGCGGCGCTGGCGCTGGCCTATACCGGGCTGGCAGGCGTTGTGGCGGGCAAGTTTGGGTCTGTCATCCGCGCCATTCGCGACGACGAGGCGCGGGTGCGGTTTCTGGGCTATTCGGTCGAAGGCTACAAACTGTTCGTGTTTACCCTGACGGCGGTGATCGTGGCGCTTGCCGGCGCGCTTTACTATCCGCAAGCGGGCATCATCAACCCGGCAGAGCTTGCGCCCATCGCCTCGATTTACCTCGCGGTCTGGGTGGCCATTGGTGGCCGTGGCCGGCTTTACGGCGCGGTCATCGGTGCGGCGGTGGTGTCACTGCTGTCCAGCTGGTTCACCGGCGGCCGAGCCCCGTCAATCCCGTTGGGATTTGCCACCATCAACTGGGTGGACTGGTGGCAGGTGTTGCTGGGCGGCGCCTTCGTCTGCGTCACACTGTTTGCGCCCAAAGGCATCGGCGGCTTGTTCGACCGTTTGGCGCACGCAAAATCCCCCCACCGCAAAGGCGCAGCCCTTGGCCCCGATGACAGCGCCCTGCAAGAACAAGAGGCCCTTGAATGACCGCGCTGTTAGAGGTTTCGGGCGTCACCGTCAGCTTCGACGGCTTTCGCGCCATCAACAATCTAACCTTTTCCATTGGCCCGGCAGAGCTGCGCGCCATCATCGGGCCAAACGGGGCGGGCAAAAGCACCTTCATGGATATCGTCACCGGCAAGACCCGGCCCGACAAGGGCACGGTCAGCTTTGGCGAAAAGTCGGTGTCGTTGCTGAAACTGTCCGAAGCCCAGATCGCCCGCATCGGCATTGGCCGCAAATTTCAGCGCCCCACGGTTTTTGAAGATCAGACGGTTGCCGAAAATCTGATCCTTGCGCTGAAGGCCGCGCGCAGCCCTTGGCGCGTGCTGGCATGGCGCAGCAAACCCGCCGATCAAGACCGGGTTCAGGCATTGGCCGCCGAAGTGGGCCTTGCCGACCACCTGCCCCGCAAATCGGGCGAGCTAAGTCATGGTCAAAAGCAGTGGCTAGAGATTGCCATGCTTTTGGCGCAAGAGCCGCGGCTGTTGCTGGTCGATGAACCCGCCGCCGGCATGACTCTGGCCGAACGCGAACGCACAACCGCCCTGTTGGTTGATATCGCCCGCACCCGCGCCGTGGTGGTCGTTGAACACGACATGGAATTCGTCCGCCGCCTGAACTGTCGGGTCACTGTCTTGCACGAAGGCGCGGTTCTGGCCGAAGGCAGTCTGGACCATGTCACGAAAAACCAAGACGTCATAGACGTGTATCTGGGACGCGGATGATGATCAAAACCAAGGCTCTGACCCTACACTACGGCGGCACGAAAATTCTTCATGGCATTGATTTCGAAGCGAAAGCGGGGGAAATCACCTGTGTCATGGGCACGAATGGCACAGGCAAGACCAGTCTTTTGAAGGCGCTGGCCGGAACGCATCCGCGCTCTGGCGGCAGCGTCGAACTGGCGGGCGAAGCTTTGGGGTTGCTGCGGCCGCAGCACATGGCGGCGCGCGGGCTTGCGGTGGTGCCGCAAGGGCGGATGATCTTTCCCTTGCTGACCGTGCGCGAAAACCTTGAAACCGCCTTTGCGGTGCTCCCGAAATCCGATCACCGCATTGCCGAGGAAATCTACGATCTGTTTCCGGTGCTGAAAGACATGGCCATGCGGCGCGGCGGCGACCTGTCGGGCGGCCAGCAGCAGCAACTTGCCATCGCCCGCGCGATGCTGATGCGGCCAAAAGTGTTGCTGCTAGACGAACCGACAGAAGGCATCCAACCCAACATCATCCAACAAATCGGCAAGGTTCTTGAATACCTTAGGGCCAAGGGCGACATGGCGATCGTGCTGGTAGAGCAATACTTCGAATTTGCCTACGCGCTGGCCGACCATTTCTATGTCTTGCGGCGTGGTCAGGTATCGGTGTCTGGCCCGAAAGCAAGCTTTGAAAAATCGGCCCTGCGCGCTGAAGTATCCCTGTAACGAAGCCCCGACACTAGCTTAGGGCAGACAGCCGGACGATGCCGACCGGCGGTTCGGCGGCAAAAGGCAACAGGTACAGCCGCCGCGCCAAGCCGCTGTGCAGCCGGGCCAACTGCCGGGTTTCGCCGCTGATACGTTGCAGCAACAGCGGATCGGTGGTGCCACTGCGCGCCATCGCGCGGTTCACCACCCAAGCCCAAGGTTCAATCTGCGCCCGCCGCAGATCGTCTTGCAAACCGGCAGCTTCCGACACCGGCGTCGTTTCGGGCAGGGCCACCAGCACAACTTTGGTGTAGTCCGGGTCTTGCAACCGCATCAGCGGCGTCACCATGCGGCCCTTCACCCCGGCACCAAGATCTTGCGTCATCTGCCGATGATAGGCCCCGGTCGCATCCAGCAGCAGCAAGGTGTGGCCGGTGGGCGCGGTATCCATAACCACAAACGCGCTGCGGGCTTCGGCGACGATGCGCGAAAACGCGTGAAACACCGCGACCTCTTCGGTGCAGGGCGACGCCAGATCTTCGCGCAGCAACGCCTGCCCCGCCGCATCCAGATCGCCGCCCTTGCTTGCCATGATCTTTTCAACATAGCGCGAGGTTTCAACCGCAGGGTCGATGCGGTCCACCGTCAAACCCGGCAAAACCCCATCCACCACCAGCGCCACATGCGCCGCAGGGTCGGTGGTGGTCAGGTGCACGCTGTGACCACGCTTGACCAGACCAATGGCAATCGCGGCGGCAACCGTGGTCTTGCCAACACCGCCCTTGCCCATCACCATGATCAAACCGCGCCCAGCCTGTGCCAGCGCATCAACCATCTGGTCCAGCCCCGGCTCATCCAAACCCGGCGCATCCGGCACCGGGATCGCAATCGCAGCCTCGTCTTGAAACAGCGCCCGCAACGCCGCCAACCCCACCATGTCAAACGACCGCAGCGGCACTTCACTGCGCGGCAGCAGCACAAGGTTTTCCGGCAGGCTGGCCAGAATCGCTGCATGATCCCGCGTCAAACCATCCGCCACCGCATCGCCGCTCTGGCTGGCGCGAAACACCCCGTTGACCACAAGCTGCTGGTTGCCCAAGCCCAAGGCGCGCAATTCATCCGATGTGCGCGCCGCTTCGCGCACCGCGCCCCGGTCGGCCCGCGTGACCAACACGATTGACGTGCGCCGCGGATCGGCAAGCGTCTGCAATGCCGCCCAAAACCGCTCTTCCTGCATTTTCAGGCCCGAATGCGGGCCAAGACAGGACGCGCCACGATCATTGCCCTGCAAAAACCCGCTCCACGCGCGGGGCAGGCTTAGCAAGCGCAGAGTGTGGCCAGTGGGGGCGGTATCAAAAATAATGTGGTCAAAGCCCGGATCATCTTCGGCCAAAAGCCCGACAAATTCGTCAAAAGCCGCGATTTCGATGGTGCAGGCACCCGATAACTGTTCGCGCACCGTCGATTTTTCCGCCTCGGTCGCGGCGGGGTCCAACTGGTCGATAACCCGGCTGCGATAGGCCTCTGCCGCGCGATCCGGGTCGATGTTCATCGCCGAAAGATTGGGCGCCCCGGTGATCGGGCGTGGATGATCGGTCAGCGCGGTCCCCAACATCTCATCAAGGTTCGACGCCGGATCGGTGCTGACCAACAGCACCCGCTTGCCCTGATCCGCAAGACCAAGCGCCACCGCACAGCTTAGCGAGGTTTTGCCCACCCCGCCCTTGCCGGTGAAAAACAAAAACCGTGTTGGATCTTGCAAAATGGAAGTCATCGCATCGGCCCCGCTGATCAGATTTCACCATGTAACACCGCCCGCCCCGGCAGAATGACCTGCATCAACCGGTTTTACAAAAGCTTCACTTGGCAGGCAAAAATACTTCCTATATTCGGGAATAATGGAATTGATGCAAGCCACCCAGACCTTCATGGCCCTTGGCCACCCCGGCCGCCTCTCGGTGTTTCGGATGCTGATGCGCTTGGCCCCGCAAGGCGGGCGGCCAACCGAAATCGCCGAAGCTTTGGCGATGAAGCAAAACACGCTGTCGCATTATCTGGCCGAACTTGAATCCTGCGGCCTGATCGAAAGCGAACGTCAGGGGCGGTCGCTGTTTTATTCGGTTGATCTGACCCGAACGGCGGGCTTGGTCGACTATCTGGTTAACGATTGCTGCCGGGGTCGGGCCGACATGATCTGCCCCAGTGATGACGAAAGGACGTTGCACGACATGACAAAACCACCCTACACCGTTCTGTTCATCTGTTCGGGCAACTCGGCCCGGTCGATCTTTGCCGAAGCGCTGTTGAACCAGCTTGGCGAAGGCAAGTTTCGCGCCTTTTCCGCCGGCACCCGTCCGGGCAGCAAATTGAACGACTATGCGGTCGACATCCTGAACCGCAACGGGCTGGACACATCGACCCTGCGCGCCAAGCATATTTCCGAATTTCAGACCGCCGATGCGCCGCAGATGGACTTCATCTTTACCGTCTGCGACGCCGCCGCCGCCGAAGAATGTGCGCCTTGGCCGGGCCAACCGATGACCGCGCATTGGGGCGTGCCCGACCCGGTGAAAGCCACTGGCACCGATGCCGAAAAGGGGTTGGCCTTCGCCAAGGCATTCTCCGACCTGCACCGCCGCATCGTGGCGTTTTCAGCGCTGTCTGTTGACCAACTTGACCGCATTGCCCTGCAACGCAGGCTCGACACCATTGGCCTGAACCGGTCGTAAGGAGAATACCGTGACCCGTATCGCATTGAACGGCCTTGGCCGCATTGGAAAGCTTGTGCTGCGCGATCTGATCGACACCGGCGCGGGCGGCGACATCGTGCTGATCAACGATCCCGTCGGCACCCCCGAACAGCACGCCTTGCTGATGGAGTTCGACAGCGTGCATGGCCGCTGGAAAGCCGACATCGGCTTTGACGACACCAGCCTGACCCTGAACGGCAATCGTATGGCGGTAACGGCAGCCAAGCGCATCGAAGACCTGCCGCTGGCCGACATGGGCATTGATCTGGTGATCGACTGCACCGGCGTGTTCAAAACCGCCGCCAAGATCGCGCCCTATTACACGGCCGGGGTGAAAAAGGTTGTGGTTTCGGCACCCGTCAAGGATGGCGGCGCGCTGAACTTGGTCTATGGCGTCAACCACGGCGACTATGATGCGGCCACGCATCATCTGGTCACGGCGGCCAGCTGCACCACCAACTGCCTTGCTCCGGTGGTCAAGGTGATCCACGAAGCCATCGGCATTCGTCACGGGTCGATCACCACGATCCATGATGTGACCAACACCCAAACCATCGTCGACCGCCCCGCAAAAGACATGCGCCGCGCACGGTCCGCGCTGTTGAACCTGATCCCGACGACGACAGGGTCTGCCACCGCAATCACCCTGATTTATCCCGAACTGAAAGGGCGGCTGAATGGCCATGCGGTGCGGGTGCCGCTGCTGAATGGGTCGCTGACCGATTGCGTGTTCGAAGTGGCGCGGGAAACCAGTGTTGAAGAGGTGAACGCCCTGTTCAAAGCCGCAGCCGATGGCCCGCTAAAGGGTATTCTGGGTTACGAAATCCGGCCGCTGGTTTCCACCGATTACACCAACGACCCGCGGTCTTCGATCATCGACGCGCTGTCGACCATGGTGGTGAACGGCACGCAGGTGAAGATTTACGCTTGGTATGACAACGAATGGGGCTATTCCTGCCGCTTGGCCGATATCACGCGCATGGTCGCGGCAGGGCTATGAGCCCGTCGCGCGCGCCCGGCCTTGTCGCCTATACGGCGGTGACGGCGGCCTATTGGGCCTTCATGTTGTCCGATGGCGCGCTGCGCATGTTGGTGCTGCTGCACTTCAACGGGCTTGGCTTCAAGCCGGTGCAACTGGCTTGGCTGTTCTTGCTGTATGAAATCGCGGGCATCGTGACCAACCTTGCCGCCGGTTGGATCGCAGCGCGCTTTGGCCTTGCGGTCACGCTGTGGTCGGGGCTGTTGCTGCAAATCGCATCACTGATCGGGTTGGCGCAGCTTGATCCGGCGTGGAGCATCCCGGCCTCTGTTGCCTTTGTGATGGCGATGCAGGGGCTAAGCGGCGTTGCCAAAGATCTGGCCAAGATGTCCTCAAAATCGGCGGTCAAACTGCTGGCCCCCAAGGGCGACGGCACGCTGTTTCGCTGGGTGGCTTTGCTGACCGGATCGAAAAACGCGGTAAAGGGCGTAGGCTTCTTTCTGGGGGCGGCTTTGCTGGCTTTGGCCGGGTTCAAGGGCGCGGTGTGGGGAATGGCTGCGGTGCTGGCGGTGATCTTGCTGGCGATCTGGGTGTTCATGCCCGCTGGCCTGCCAATGGGCAGCAAAGACGCCAAATTTTCGTCGGTCTGGTCAAAAGACCTGCGGGTCAATCGGCTTAGCCTTGCCCGCATGTTTCTGTTCGGCGCGCGGGATGTGTGGTTTGTTGTCGGTATTCCGGTGTATTTTCAGGCCATCCTGTCGGATGGCACCCCCGACAGCCGCCGCTTTGCCTTCTTCTTGATCGGTGGCTTCATGGCGCTGTGGATCATCGCCTATGGCGTGGTGCAGGCGGCGGCACCAAAGCTGCTGGCCGCCAAGGGCAAACCCGAATCCGAAATCGTTGCCAAAGCAATCGCTTGGGCCGGGTATCTGATGCCCATTCCGTTCATCTTGGCGCTGGCGGTCTGGGCGGCGGGCACCCCGGCGCTCTGGCTCAGCCTGCTGATCGTCGCCGGCCTTTTGATCTTTGGCTATGTCTTTGCCGTCAACTCTTCGGTGCACTCCTACCTGATCCTTGCGTTTTCCAAGGCAGATAGGGTCAGTCAGGATGTCGGGTTCTACTATATGGCCAACGCGGCGGGGCGGCTGTTGGGCACCATGCTGTCCGGCGTCAGCTATCAAATCGGCGGCCTGCCGCTTTGTCTGGGCAGCGCGGGCGCGATGGCGCTGCTAAACTGGCTGGCGGTGCGGCGCTTGGCGCAGCCCCCGGCTTAACGCGCTCACACCCCGCCTTGTACGCGTGAAAACCGCAGCGCAACGCGCAGCCCCGGCGCGGCATCGGTCAAGGTCAGTGTCGCGCCGTGCAGGTCCGCCACCGCCTTGACCAAGGCTAGCCCCAAGCCGGTGCCTTCGGTGGTCCGGCTTTTTTCCAACCGATATAACCGGCGCAGCACCTTGTCGCGCTGATCTGCCGGAATACCCGGGCCATTGTCGCAGACCACGGCGGTCACATGGCCGCCCTCGGCTGTCACCGCGCATTTTATGACGGTGCCGCGCGGGCAATGCCGAATGGCGTTTTCAATCAGATTGGCAAAGCCTTGGGTCAGCAGATCCTTGTCGCCCAGCACCACCGCCGGCCCCGCGCCGTCATACCGCATGCTCATCGACGCGTCTTCGGCGACATCACCGTATACTTCGGCAACCCCCGCCAACAGCGCGGCCACATCAACCGCCGCAAACCTTTCGCGC
>Ga0255096_1000095_pt1 | contig 52692 bp, 43 predicted proteins | sample Colum_Atlam_RepA_2_FD_188563 | JGI IMG/M metagenome (GOLD analysis project Ga0255096, IMG submission 188563) | Freshwater microbial communities from Columbia River, Oregon, United States - Colum_Atlam_RepA_8d | ecosystem: Environmental > Aquatic > Freshwater > River | place: USA: Oregon... | reverse complement strand
ACGCATGAGTGCTCCTTATAAGCCAAGTGCTTGAAGACCAGGAAGTTCCTTGCCCTCTAAATATTCTAACGATGCTCCGCCGCCAGTTGAAATATAACCGAACTCTGAGTCTGCAAAACCCAAAGCACGCACCGCAGCGGCCGAGTCTCCCCCACCAACAACTGAAATACCTGAAACCTTGGTTAACGCCGTGGCTACAGTTTTTGTACCAGCTGCAAAATTGGGAAATTCGAACACACCCATTGGGCCATTCCAAAATACTGTCTTACATTTCTCTATTTCAATTGCAAAGGCTGCAGCTGAATCAGGACCAATATCTAGACCCATTTGATCTGCAGGAATCGCATCAGCAGAAACTAGCGTTGGGGTGGCATCTGCTGAAAAAGTAGGAGCAACAACAATGTCAGTTGGCAGAACCAGCTTCACGCCATTGTCTTTTGCGGTTTGGATTAATCCCTTAACAACTTCGAGCATTTCAATCTCAACTAGAGATGTGCCTATCTCTTTGCCTTGGGCTTTAAGGAAAGTGAAAACCATTCCCCCACCTATTGCCAACACATCGACTTTGCCCAATAAATTCTCAATCACACCAAGCTTGTCTGAAACCTTTGCTCCACCTAGAACCACACCATAAGGACGCTCTGGATTGTGTGTAAGTTTCTTTAATACTTCAACTTCAGCTGCAACTAATGTTCCGGCGACATGAGGAAGAAGCTTTGGGAGATCAAAGACCGAGGCATGCTTGCGGTGAACTGCGCCAAAACCATCACCTACGTATGCATCAGCTAACTTAGCTAGCTGGCCTGCCAACTCTGCTCGCTCTGATTCTTCTTTACTTGTTTCAGCGGCACTAAAGCGAATGTTTTCCAGAAGAAGAATTTGACCAGGCTTAAGTCCTTGAGCTGCTGCTGTGACAACATCTCCCACTACTTGCTTAGGAAAAATAATCTCTTGCCCCAATAATTCACCCAAACGCTTAGCAACTGGAGCTAGCGATAGCTCTGGTTTTGCTTCACCCTTTGGTCGACCCAGGTGTGCGGCTATAACAATCGATGCACCCTTTGCAAGCAGAGCTTGAATAGTAGGAAGCGAGGCTTTAATACGCCCATCATCTTTAATGACACCATCCTTTAATGGGACATTTAGATCACAGCGTAGGAAAACCCGCTTTCCCGCTACATCAAAGTGTGCAAGATCTGACATTAAAGAGTTTTGCCAACGTATGAAATCAAGTCCACAAGACGGTTTGAATAGCCCCACTCATTGTCATACCAACCAACAATCTTGACCTGGTTACCAATTACCTTAGTTAAACCTGAATCGAAGATACAAGATGATGGATCAGTCACGATATCTGAAGAAACGATTGGATCTTCTGTATATGAAAGGTATCCCTTGAGTCCACCCTGTGAAGCAGCCTTCATCGCAGCGTTAATCTCTGCAGCTGTAGCCTCCTTTGCGAGTTCCACAGTTAAATCTGTTGCGGAACCTGTTGGAACTGGCACGCGCATTGCATAACCATCTAGCTTGCCCTTGAGCTCTGGAAGAACCAAAGAGATTGCCTTTGCAGCACCTGTTGATGTTGGAATCATGTTAGTTGCAGCTGCGCGAGAGCGACGTAGATCCTTATGTGGGAAATCTAGGATTACCTGGTCATTTGTATAGGCATGGATAGTTGTCATCAAGCCCTTAACAATGCCCCAGTTATCGTTGAGAACCTTGGCCATGGGAGCAAGGCAGTTGGTTGTGCAAGAAGCGTTAGAGATGATGTTGTGCTTTGAACCATCATATTTTTCATGATTAACACCCATAACGATGGTGATGTCTTCATCAGTTGCAGGTGCAGAGATGATGACCTTCTTAGCGCCAGCGCTGATGTGCTTTTGAGCATCGGCAGCCTTGGTGAAAATACCTGTTGATTCAACAACTACATCAGCCTTAACTGAGGCCCAAGGTAAGTTAGCTGGATCGCGCTCTGAGAAAACTTTGATTGTCTTTCCACCAACAGTGATTGAATCATCGGTGAATGTAACTTCAAGACCCAAGCGACCCAAGATTGAGTCGTACTTGAGCAAATGTGCCAAAGTCTCATTAGGTGTGAGGTCGTTGATTCCGACGATATTGATGTTTGGGTTTGTTAAAGATGCGCGAAAGAAGTTGCGTCCGATGCGTCCAAAACCATTAATTCCGACATTTATCACAGTCTGTTTCCTTGCTACTCATGGGGCTTTAAATGAAAAAGCCCAAACGTTGAAATATGCATTTAATCTGCCACAACGTTGGGGTCTTGGTGCTAATTGTATCAGTGACTATTGCGTGAACTCTTCAGTAATAAAGGCCTTAATTCAACAAATCAGGGGAAAGCCCGCTCTCAGTATCAGGAATTCCGAGTTCTCCCGCTCGCTTATCAGCCATCGCCAATAGGCGGCGAATGCGACCAGCAATGGCATCTTTAGTCATTGGAGGTGTGGCAAGTGAGCCCAGCTCTTCTAACGATGCTTGACCGTGATTAATGCGAAGCTCACCCGCTTCTTTCAAATGATCTGGAATGGTTGGGCCAAGAATCTCCATTGCTCTCTGTACGCGCGCTGCTGCAGCAACTGCTGCTCGGGCAGAGCGACGTAGATTTGCATCATCAAAATTAGCTAAGCGATTTGCCGTTGCGCGGACTTCACGGCGCATACGACGCTCTTCCCAAGCAAGCACAGATTCATGTGCACCAAGGCGTGTGAGTAGAACTCCGATTGCATCACCATCGCGAATGACAACACGATCAACACCGCGCACTTCTCTAGCCTTTGCAACAATCCCCATACGACGCGCAGCTCCTACTAATGCCAACGCTGCTTCTGGTCCAGGACATGTAATCTCAAGTGAAGAAGAGCGACCAGGTTCAGTTAATGAACCATGTGCAATAAAAGCACCACGCCAAGCTGCCTCTGAATCACAAATTGCAGCAGAGACTACTTGTGGAGGTAATCCTCTTACGGGGCGACCATTTGCATCTACCAAACCTGTTTGTCTTGCAAGGGCATCTCCTGCTTCGATAACACGAACAACATAACGTGAACCTTTACGGAGCCCACTCGATGAGAGCACGGCCAAATCAGAGCCATGGCCATAAATATCTGCAATATCTTTACGAAGTCTGCGCGCACTTTGGGAAGTATCTAATTCGACTTCAATCAAAATCTTGCCCGCGGCAATATGTAAACCCCCAGCGAAACGAAGAAGTGAGGAAACCTCGGCTTTGCGACAGCATGGTTTAGTCACAGAGATGCGACTGAGTTCGTCCTTAACTGATGCTGTCATTGCCATGGGGTTATCCAACCAGTTTTGGACCCATGATGTGGCCCAAATGGAGAGTTAATTTTGTGACATCGTGATGAACACTGCCTGGTGCCTTGCGAATATCGGCTGCAATCACTCTTCCGCCCATTTTTGCTGCAGCTTCATCAAGGGCAGCAGAATTTCGGACCACAGATGAATCAACAAGACAGTAATCAATCTTTAATTGCGGAGCATATGAATGGAAAAACTCAAGGTGTTCCTCTGGTGTGGATCCAGCAAACTCTTCGCCACTCGTTGCACTCGTAGCATCGAGGTTAAGAATTAAAATCTTTTTAGCTTTTGTGCGAAGAAGTGCATCCTGTTGCATTGGAACCATGAGATGTGGCATGACCGATGAAAACCAAGAGCCTGGCCCCATAGTGATCCAGTCAGCTACTCGGATTGCAGTGAGTGCTTCTAAGCGAGCCTGCGGATTTTCAGGAATCACGCGAAGGGATTCAATACGGCCCTTTGCTGTAGCAACTTCCTTTTGTCCTCTAACAACTATTCGACCAGTTGAAGTATTAAAAGTTCCTTCAATATCTAAGGCAGTTTCAGCCATAGGTAGCACTCGGCCAATAACTTTTAACAACTGACCGACGCGATCTAAACCAATGACAGGGTCTTCGTTTTCATTCCAGAGTGATGCAAGTAAGAGATTGCCCATAGCATGGCCATTAAGCGGTCCATCACTTTCAAAGCGGTGTTGCATGATGTTGGCCCATGTGCGACCCCATTCATCATCTGCACACAAAGCAGCTAACGCCATACGCAGATCACCAGGGGGCAAGATGGGAAACTCTTCGCGCAAACGACCACTAGAACCACCGTTATCAGCAACGGTGACAACTGCAGTTATGTCATTGGTGAGTTGGCGAAGCGCCGATAAAGTTGCGGCAAGGCCATGGCCTCCCCCAAGTGCAACTACTTTTTGCACTATCTATTCTCGCCCAACATCTCGATGCGTTGCATAGGCAGAGCGATCATTAGAACTTAGTTGAAGGGCAATCTCTTCGGCTACGGCAACGCTGCGATGCTTTCCACCTGTGCAACCCACTGAAATCGTTACGTACTTTTTACCCTCGTTCATGTATCCAGGAATCATCGAATTGATGAGTGCGACATAGTCCTTCACAAACTCACTCACACCTTCACTACCCAATACCTTCTCACTCACTTGCGTCGTTAAGCCGGTAAGAGGTCGCAGTTCAGGAATCCAATGTGGATTTGGAATAAAGCGGCAATCCAAAACTAAATCTGAATCAACTGGAATTCCATACTTGTAGCCAAATGAGAGGACGTTAATGCGGATTCCCTGAATCTTTCCCCCACCAAAAATCTCACCAATTCTCTTTTCCAACTGGTGCACATTCAAATTCGTTGTATCAATAGCAATATCGCACTCAGCTCGTACTTCTTCAAGCTTTGCTCTCTCGCGAGCAATTCCATCAACTATGCGATCTCCGCCTTGCAGAGGATGTGGTCTGCGAGTTGATTCAAAGCGCTGCACTAGCGCTTGATCTGTGGCATCTAGGAATACAAGACGGTATGTAGAACCATTCTTCTTTAGCTCTGCTAATGCAGCAGTTAACTCATCAAAGAAATGTCCACCACGAACATCAACTACAACTGCATACTCTTTTCCTTGTGTTCCCGTGCCTTTGCCAACTAGAGCAGGTAGTAAGGCAGGAGGTAAGTTATCAACGACATACCAACCCAGATCTTCCAGAGCATGAGCCACCGTTGATCGTCCAGCACCTGACATTCCGGTTAGGACCAAGGTCTCATTGCTCGTCATGGCTTTATCCTCTTACACCTGTCAAGAACCCACTCACACGCTCCATGCTCTTCTCTAAATAGGCAGGCAGCATCTCCTTGTGTTCAGGGTTTTTAGTCTCATAAAGATAGTTCAGTAGAACCAGTCGTCGCTGCAGCAGTAGGGAGTCCATTTGAGCCTTGGTGTAGGTGGGTAGTTCGCAGACCGTTCTATACCCCTCCAACACTGCCGCATCCTGTTCGGGAGTATCTAAGTAATACAAGGTGATTGCTAAATCTTGATGCGGGATTCCATAGCCACAATCATCAAAGTCAAAGATGAAGAGTTCACCTTCATGCCACATCAGATTCCAGCCATGAAGATCGCCATGAATCACCTGAATTGGATTTGCTGAAAAAAGATCTCTTGTATCAGCCTCAATAATATCGACCGCAGATTTTATTGCAGTGAACTGTTCCTTTGTTAGCAAGCTCTTAGAACTGAGCAAAAAGTCCTCAGTCCCCCACAACCAATCACTAAAGGTTGGAAGTACGGCTTCTTCTGAAAGCATAAACTCACGTGAACTTTGATGCATCCGTGCCATTGCAGCACCTAGTGCCACTAATTGCTCATGTGTTGGTTCATCACCAATCTCTTCACCTTCAAGCCATGTGTAGAGAATGCCAGAGACTTCTTCTCCTGATTCGGCGTGCAGAATCGAAGAGATATAACTGTCTTTACTATTTGCAACAGGTCTTGGAACTTTCAGCCCTGGGACCCTTGCTATGAAGTTAACAAACTCAATTTCACCATGCATGTTCTCCAGCGTTCGAGTCGAATTCACGTTGATGCGTAAAGCGTATTGATCTCCCGCGCCGGTAACTACTGAAAAAGTGGCATTGAATTCATAGTTAATGCACTTAACCTCAACCTCACTTAGACCATAGCCCGCGAGCATCTCTCGTGCCGTCTTAGTGAAAGACTCTATTTGTTGCTCGGTTGTAGAATTAAAGAAATCTGCACTCACTACTTACTCTCCACTATCTCACCTGTTGCTGTGTTTACTTGTTGTGAACTCATAGCCGCAAGTTGCTCACCAATAACCGCAGCAATCTTGCTTCCTATACCCGGCGTTGCAGCGATATCTTCCACGGTTGCCTTGCGAATAGCTGCTACTGAACCAAATCGTTCCAGTAATGCTTTTCTGCGCGCTTGTCCCAACTGCGGTATCTCATCAAGAATCGATTCCAGCATTACCTTTGAACGTCTAGAGCGGTGGAATGTGATGGCAAATCTATGTGCCTCATCGCGAATACGTTGTAAGAGATAGAGACCTTCACTGGAGCGAGGAAGGATGAGTGGGTCAGATGAACCTGGCACCCACACTTCTTCTAATCGCTTTGCAAGACCGCACAGTGCAATGTCCGTTATTCCGAGTTCTGCTAACGCACGTGCTGCTGCATTGACCTGGGGCTGACCACCATCAACAACAATGAGTTGTGGTGGATATGAGAACTTACTTAACTTTCCACCAAGCTCTGCAACCTCTGCTTCATCAACAGATCTATCATCGAGCAATCTCTTGAGCCTGCGAGTAATCACTTGATGCATGGCTCTTGTGTCATCAAAGCCTTCTTCGGTATTGATAATGAAGCGTCGATATTCACTCTTCTTAGCTAATCCATCTTCAAAGACCACCATGGATGCGACAACGGATGTGCCAGAAATATTTGAGATATCAAAACACTCAATGCGAAGTGGCGTGCGGCTGAGATCCAATGCTTCTTCTATTTCTAATAACGCCTTGCCACTTACTGCAGCATCATTGGCACGCTTACTTAAGAACTGAATAAGTGAATACTGGGCATTGCGCTTCACCGTTGCCAGAATCTCAACTTTCTCACCACGCTGAGGCACCTTCAGTGTTACGGGAGCACCACGCAAACCACTGAGCCAACTCTCTAACGCCGTGGCATCTAATGGAAGTTCATTAATAAGAATCTCAGCAGGTATATCTGTTGGTGCGCTTTGACTATAGATGGAATAGAAAAGTGCTCCCATCTCATCATCACCTTCTAGGGATTTACTTTGATCCACAATCCATGAACGTGAACCCTTTATTGCACCGCCGCGCACGATAAATATTGATCCTGCAGCATGCGCACCATCGTGATGTATTGCAACAATGTCAGCGGTCAGATTCTCAGGAAGTGCTGCTTCAGCAGACTCCTGTGCGCGCTCTATTGCATCAATAGAATCTCGAATCTTGCTGGCTCGTTCAAACTCTTCGCGGCTAGAGGCAAGTTCCATCTCTGCTCGCAAAGTTGGAACTATGTCTGTATTTCCATTAGACATGAATTTCACTAAGCGATCAGAGAGTGCTTTGTGATCCTCTTTGCTAATCCACTCAACGCACGGAGCAGCACATTTTCCAATATCACCCAGCAAGCATTGACGTTTAGTTCGCTTTGCTCGCTCAAAGTTACTTGTGGTGCAGGAGCGAATCGGGAAAGTCTTTAAGACAACATCAAAAGTGCTTCGAAGCGCCCAGGTATGAGTAAAAGGTCCAAAGTATGAAATTCCCGGACGCTTAGATTTACGAGTAATGAAGACCCGTGGGAACTCTTCCTTGTTCGTAATTGCTAGATATGGATAAGACTTGTCATCTCTAAACTGCACGTTGTACTGCGGGGCATATTGCTTTATCCAAGAAAACTCTAACTGCAGAGCTTCAACCTCAGTATCAACTATCGTCCAGTCCACTCGCACGGCCTGATGCACCATGCGATAAGTCTTTTCAGCTAAGTTACCCTGGAAGTAATTGCTCAATCGATTCTTTAAGTTGATTGCTTTGCCTACATAGATGACTGTGTCGGTAGCATCATAAAATCGATAGACCCCAGGAAGTTTAGGAATATCTGTCGGCCGATAGCTTTGGGGATCTGCCATATCAATTACTTCTTAGTCGCTACTTTGCGATTACTAGCCAAAATTTCACCCAAGAACTGTCCGGTGTAACTTGCCTTCACCTTGGCCACATCTTCCGGAGTTCCTTGTGCAACTACTAGTCCCCCACGGAAACCACCTTCTGGTCCCATATCGATAACCCAGTCAGAGGATTTAATAACATCCAAATTGTGTTCGATAACGACAACAGTGTTACCGGTATCGACTAGGCGATTAAGAACTCCAAGTAGCTTGCTTACATCTTCAAAGTGCAGACCGGTTGTTGGCTCATCTAGAACATAGATGGTTCGTCCAGTTGAACGGCGTTGCAACTCGGTAGCTAACTTCACGCGCTGTGCTTCACCGCCAGAAAGTGTTGGTGCTGACTGTCCTAAGCGCACATATCCCAAACCAACATCGTTGAGGGTTTTGAGGTAACGAGCAATCGCTGGAACGGATTCAAAGAAGCCAGCAGCTAGCTCTATAGGCATGTCCAAAACATCGGCAATAGTTTTGCCCTTGTAGTGCACTTCAAGGGTTTCACGGTTATAACGCGCACCATGACAGACTTCGCAAGGAACGTAAACATCAGGTAAGAAGTTCATCTCAATGGTGATGGTTCCATCGCCAGAACAGTTCTCACAGCGTCCACCTTTGACGTTAAAGGAGAAACGTCCTTGTTGATAGCCACGGATTTTGGCCTCAGAAGTTTCGGCAAACAGCGCACGTACCTTGTCGAATACACCTGTATATGTAGCGGGGTTAGAACGAGGCGTGCGACCAATAGGTGATTGATCAACGTGAACAACCTTGTCGAGTAAATCGATCCCTGAAACTGTGCGATGTCGCCCAGGAACTAGTCGTGCTCCATTGAGTTTATTGGCAAGGGTTGTATACAAAATATCGTTTACTAGAGTTGATTTACCTGAACCACTCACACCGGTAACCGAGACAAATACTCCCAGTGGTACTTCAACATCAATGTTTTGAAGGTTGTTCTCTTTCGCACCCTTCACAACCAGTTGGCGCTTAGGGTCAACCTTGCGGCGCTTAGTAGGAATCGCAATTGATTTACGGCCAGAAAGATATGCGCCAGTAATAGATTCTTTAGAGGCGATCAAGTCTTCGTAACTACCTGAAACAACAACATTGCCACCATGCTCACCAGCACCTGGCCCGATGTCTACAACCCAGTCAGCGGTTCTAATAGTTTCCTCATCATGCTCAACAACAATGAGTGTGTTTCCCAAATTGCGAAGACGCGTCAGAGTATCAATTAAGCGGCGGTTATCTCTTTGGTGCAAACCAATACTTGGCTCATCCAAAACATAGAGCACACCTACTAACCCGCTACCAATCTGTGTTGCAAGACGAATGCGCTGTGCTTCACCACCAGAGAGCGTTCCGGCCGGACGAGCAAGTGATAGATAGTCCAAGCCAACATCGAGTAAGAATCCAAGGCGGGCATGTACTTCCTTCATTACACGTTCAGCGATTTGTGCCTCACGCTTATTGAGTTTAATTGCCTTGAGAAACTCCGCACACTCCATAATGGAAAGCTCAGTAATTTCACTTATGTTCTTATCGCCTAGGGTCACAGCTAAAACTTCAGGCTTAAGGCGTGCACCTTTACACACATCACAAGGCGTCTCACGCATATATGCCTCGTATTTATCGCGGCTGTAATCACTATCAGTCTCGCTATGGCGACGGTGAATGAATGGAACAACACCTTCAAAACCTGTTGTGTAGTTCTTAGTACCGTATCGGCCCTTGTATTTCATCTTAATTTCATACTCATAGCCATTAATGATGGCATCGCGCGCTTTTACAGAGATCTTCTTCCACGGTGTATCTAATGAAAACGAAACATCTTTAGCTAACGCCTCTAGTAATCGCAGGAAGTAGTCGGATGACTGCCCACCCGACCAAGGCGCAATCGCACCTTCATTAATGGAGATTGAGTCATCAGGAATGATCAAATCATTATCAACTTCTAATTTGGTTCCAATTCCAGAACATTCAGGGCATGCACCAAATGGTGAGTTAAATGAGAAAGAACGTGGCTCTAGCTCCTCAAATGACAGGTTGCAATCATGACAAGCCAAGTGCTCGCTGTAGGTGCGCTCTTTTTCGGCACCTTTTGCATCCACAAAATCAAGAAGAACAATGCCAGATGCAAGACGAAGTGCAGTCTCAATTGAATCTGTGAGTCGAGTCTTTGACTCCTCTTTTGCGGTCAAACGATCAACCACAACCTCAATCGTGTGCTTTTCCTGTTTCTTTAGCTTAGGAACTTCGGTGAGCTGAATAACTTCACCATCAACGCGAGCACGTGAAAAACCTTGAGTAATCAAGTCGGCAAAAAGCTCGACGAACTCACCTTTGCGTGAACGAACTATTGGAGCCAAAACTTGAAACTTCGTTGTTGCCGGCATTGTCAGAATCTGATCAACAATCTGTTGTGGTGATTGTCGAGTAACAGCCTTGCCACAAGTTGGGCAGTGCGGGCGACCAGCGCGCGCAAAGAGCAGACGCAGGTAGTCATAGACCTCGGTAATTGTTCCAACAGTAGAGCGCGGATTTCGGTTTGTAGATTTCTGGTCAATCGAAACCGCTGGCGATAATCCTTCAATGAAATCAACATCGGGCTTATCCATCTGGCCTAAGAACTGACGGGCGTAGGCAGATAGCGATTCAACATATCGACGCTGTCCTTCAGCAAAAATGGTGTCGAAAGCTAGAGAGGACTTACCGGAACCAGATAGCCCCGTAAAAACAATGAGTGCATTTCTTGGCAGCTCAATGGAGACATTTTTGAGGTTGTGTTCACGAGCACCGCGAACAACAAGTTTGTCGATAGTCACTAAACCCCAGCCTCTTCCATTGAACGTAGTTCCTTCTTCAAAATCTTTATCTCATCACGCAAACGCGCAGCGACTTCAAATTGAAGGTCTCCGGCCGCAGCGCGCATCTGATCAGTGAGCGAGCCTATCAACGCCATTAAATCTTGACGCGGCAACGAAGCCAGTGACTTCACATAGAGTCCAGCCGTTGCTGCACTCTTTTGATTCGCCCGCTTATTTGATGCCATAAGCTCATCGGTGTCCTCAGATTCGCGGTTAATTAGATCAGTGATATCTGCAATCTTTTTGCGCAAAGGCTGTGGGTCCACGCCTCTCTCTAGATTGTATGCAACTTGTTTAGCTCGACGCCGATTAGTCTCATCAATTGCCTTCTCCATGGAGGCCGTAATGTTGTCGGCATACATATGCACTTCACCCGAAACATTTCGGGCAGCGCGGCCAATTGTTTGAATCAACGATGTTGCTGAGCGAAGGAAGCCCTCTTTGTCTGCATCCAGAATTGCCACAAGTGAAACCTCAGGTAGATCCAAACCTTCACGGAGCAAGTTGATTCCAATGAGCACGTCATACTCGCCGGTGCGAAGTTCGCGCAAGAGTTCAACACGGCGCAGAGTGTCTACTTCAGAGTGCAGATAGCGAACACGCACTCCCTTTTCCTGTAAGTAGTCCGTTAAATCTTCACTCATCTTTTTAGTCAATGTCGTAACTAGAACACGCTCGTTCTTCTCGGCGCGAATCGTAATTTCATTGAGCAAATCATCAATCTGGCCCTTAATAGGTTTAATAACAATCTGTGGATCAACTAACCCTGTTGGTCGAATCACTTGCTCAACAACATCACCATCAACCTTTGCCATCTCATACTTACCGGGCGTTGCAGAGAGATAGAGTTTTTGACCAGTTCGTTCGATGAATTCAGGGAACTTCAAAGGGCGATTATCAAGTGCGCTAGGCAATCTAAAACCATGCTCAACCAATGTGCGCTTTCGGGAGGCATCACCTTCAAACATTGCACCCAACTGTGGCACTGTCACATGGCTTTCATCGATAACTACAAGAAAATCCTCTGGAAAATAATCCAACAGACAGTTAGGAGCAGAGCCAGCCGCGCGATCATCTAAATGTCGAGAGTAGTTTTCAATACCACTACAAAAGCCAATTTGCTCCATCATCTCAATATCAAAGGTCGTTCTCATTCGAAGACGCTGCGCCTCTAGTAGCTTTCCTTGCTTTTCAAACAAGTTGAGTTGTACTTGGAGTTCATCCTGAATGTCACCAATTGCTCGCTTCATAGTTTCTGGCCCTGCGGCATAGTGAGTGGCCGGGAAGATATACATCTCAGTTTCATCACGCATGATTTCCCCGGTAAGTGGATGCAAAGTAGTTATCTTTTCAATCTCATCACCAAACATCTCAATACGAATAGCTAACTCTTCATACATAGGGATGATTTCGATTGTGTCTCCACGGACGCGGAATGTGCCACGCTCGAAAGCAACATCGTTGCGCTTATATTGAACATCAACGAATTTTCGCAAAAGGGCATTACGTTCAATCTCATCCCCCACACGCAGTTTGATCATGCGGTCCACATACTCCTGTGGTGTACCCAACCCATAGATACAGGACACGGTTGCAACCACAATCACATCGCGACGAGTTAAAAGTGAGTTAGTAGCTGAGTGGCGCAGGCGCTCCACCTCATCATTAACACTTGAATCCTTTTCGATGAATGTATCGGTCTGTGGAACATATGCCTCTGGCTGGTAGTAGTCGTAATAGGAAACAAAGTACTCAACGGCATTATTTGGAAGCAGTTCACGAAATTCATTTGCTAACTGTGCAGCCAACGTCTTATTAGGAGCCAAGACCAAAGTTGGGCGTTGGAGCTTTTCAATGAGCCAGGCAGTTGTAGCTGACTTTCCTGTTCCAGTGGCACCAAGTAGAACTACATCCTGTTCGCCGGCATTGATTCTGCGGGCAATCTCTTCGATAGCCTCAGGCTGATCTCCGGCTGGAACATAATCACTTATTACCTGAAAAGGCTCGACTCGTCGTTGGAGTTCAGAGACCGGGCGCATTTGCCAAGCCTACTTTTTTACATCCTTATTCGCGAGTTCATCCCAGATATTTTCTACTTTACGCAGTAAATCATCTTCACTGCCATCATTTTCAATCAGGAAATCGGCTATTGATTCCCGTTGTTCTCTCGTTGCCTGGGCAGCGATGCGCGCTTCTATTTCAGAGATGTGTAAGCCTCTAGCACGCAACCTTGAAACTCTACTCTCCATTGATGATTCAACAGTTATAACAATATCGAATCGATCTTGACCGCCGGTTTCAAATAAAAGTGGGATTTCATACACAAGAGTTTCATCGGCTTTTAGAGAGGCAACAGCCTCTTCAAACTCTTGGCGTATCCAGGGATGAATGATGTTTTCTAGCTTCACTTTTAGAGAGGGCTCTTTAAATATTAACTCCCCCAAAGCACGTCTATCTATATCCCCATTTTTTAGAATTGAATCACCAAAGATGCTAACCACTTCATCAAAGCCGGCTGAACCGCGCTCTATAGCTGCGCGCGCTAGCTGGTCTGCATCAATAACGATTGCGCCAAGGTCAGCAAAATATTCAGCTGCAAGTGACTTACCGCAGCCAATGCCACCAGTTAAAGCGATTACGCGCATGGATGAAGGATAACCCGATTAGAAAAGAAAAAGGACCCGACGGTTAAGTCGAGTCCTTTTATCTTAATTATTACTACTCAGCAGCAGGAGTTTCTTCCTCTGGAGTTGCAGCAGCGTCAGCAGCTTTAGCTTCTGCCTTCTGCTTCTTGTGTGCCATGAAACGCTCTTGCGCTTGGGCGTATTGCTTTTCCCACTCTTCGCGCTGTGTTTCATATCCTGGCTTCCACTCTTGTGAATCTGAATCGAAACCCTCTGGATAGATGAAGTTTCCTGCAGCATCGTAACGAGCAGCCATTCCGTATTGGGTTGGATCAAATGCTTCGATCTCAATCTCATGTCCTTCATTGGCTTGCTTCAAAGATAGTGAAATACGACGACGCTCAAGGTCAATGTCGATGATCTTTACGAATAGTTCATCATCAACTTGAACAACCTGCTCTGGAATTTCAACGTGGCGTTCTGCCAACTCTGAAATGTGAACTAGGCCTTCAATGCCTTCGTGAACACGAATGAATGCTCCGAATGGAACAAGCTTTGTGACCACGCCTGGAACAACCTGATTGATTGTGTGGGTGCGAGCAAATGCCTGCCATGGATCTTCTTGTGTTGCCTTCAGTGAAAGTGACACGCGCTCACGCTCGAAATCAACTTCAAGAACTTCAACAGTTACTTCGTCGCCAACTTCAACAACTTCACCTGGGTGATCGATGTGCTTCCAAGAAAGCTCTGAAACGTGAACAAGTCCATCTACGCCACCAAGGTCAACGAATGCACCGAAGTTAACGATTGATGAAACAACACCTGTGCGAACTTGACCCTTTTGTAGCTGGTTAAGGAATGTTGTGCGTGATTCAGATTGTGTCTGCTCTAGGAATGCACGGCGTGAAAGAACAACGTTGTTTCGGTTCTTATCAAGTTCGATGATTCGAGCTTCAACCTGCTTACCAATGTAAGGAGTTAGATCACGGACACGGCGCATTTCAACGAGTGATGCTGGCAAGAAGCCACGTAGTCCGATGTCGACGATAAGTCCGCCCTTAACAACTTCAATAACAGTTCCAATAACAACTTCGTCGCGCTCTTTCTTGCCTTCGATGTCTCCCCAGGCACGCTCGTACTGTGCGCGCTTCTTAGAAAGAATCAAACGACCTTCTTTATCTTCTTTTTGAAGAACAAGAGCTTCAATAGTCTCGCCAACCTTGACGAGTGAGTTTGGATCTACATCGTGGCGAATTGAAAGCTCGCGTGAAGGAATAACACCTTCAGTTTTGTATCCGATGTCTACAAGAACTTCTTCGCGTCCTACCTGGACGATTGTTCCTGTTACTAGATCTCCGTCATTAAAATTTCTGATTGTGCCTTCGATTGCTGCTAGAAAGTCGGCAGCTGATCCAATGTCATTTACTGCAATTACAGGTGCTGTAGTCAAGTTGCTCCGTAGGGATAGATGAGTAGTAGTTCCCGCTTTCGCGGCTGGAGGGTAAGGGTACGGTTTGCGCGCTCATATGGGCAAATCCACTTACTTTCTTGAGCATGAAAGATAGACTGTTGCACGTTATGAATAGATATAGGGAACTGATGGCTTTCCCTCAGGTCATTCGACTCGGCATCAGCGCATTTCCGGCGCGATTGGCCTACGGCATGATCGGCCTGGGAATCTTTTTCAAGGCAGAGCAAGAGACGGGCTCAATAGCTATTGCCGGATTTGCCATTGGTTTGAACTCCTTGGCTGGCTCTTTAACTGCTGGCCTTCGAGGTTCGGTCATGGATAAGTTCGGCCAAAAGTGGCCGATTCGTATTTTGGTTCCCATGTACTCAGCTCTTATTTTGTTACTCAACACAATGGAAACTCGAACATCCATTTTGATCACAGCATTTGTCTTGGGTATTACTGCTCCCCCAATCAATTTATCTGTTCGGCCATTGTGGAAAGACATTGTTCCAGATTCTTATTTAAGATCTGCCTATGCATTTGATTCTTCAATGATGAGCTCTACAAGTGTCATTGGGCCCGTCGTTATTACTGCGCTCTCGCTATCTTCTCGCCCTGGATTGGGTTTAGGAACCATCGCTGCCTTGATGTTTGCAGGTGGAATTGCTTTATCGCTAACACCTGCATCGCGAGATTGGGTACCGGAAAAAAAGAGTAAAGGTCAACAAAGATTATGGCGGGATCGAGCGATTCAGCTTCTGATGTTTGAAGGCTGTTTTATTGGTTTTGGATGGGGAGTATTTGATGTTGCAGTTCCAGCATTTGCTACTCAAGAAGGTGTTCAACACCGCGTTGCCTGGATCTTTGCAGCCTTTGGTGCCGCAACTGTTGTGGGTGGTTTGTTGGGTGGATTGGTTTCAAAGAAGTTGCCTCCTCTCTTAGCGCTACGACGCGCATATGCATTGTGGTTAATTGCATGTATTCCTGTTGCCTTTACATATCCAGATTGGACGATGGCACTTGTTGGTGCATCGATCGGTTTTCTGGGTGGCGCAGTGCAAGTTTTCTACTTTGAAGTTCTTGAAGCGGTCAGACCTAAAGGTTCACAAACCGCATCGCTTGGTTGGATCTGGAGCGTTGAAGGTTCTTTCATGGCTGTGGGTGCTGCAGTCGGTGGTGTTGTTTCAGAAACATTCTCACCACGTGTCGGCTTAGCGATGTTGCCAATTATGATCTGTATCGGATTAATTATCTTGTCTATCGGTCGTGGGCGATTAAGCGCAGCTAATGATATTCCAACTGAAGAAGAAGATTTGCAGGCAATAAAAGATATTTCAAACGAAGTTAAGTAGTTAGTGGGCAGCTTCGTGCCAGGTAAGGCCTAATCCAGCACTCACATCAAGAGGTGCACGCAAAGGATATGCCGCTCCCATCTCCCGCTTAACGAGTGCAGTTATCTGCTCTTCTTCACCTTTCACTACTTCAACAATTAACTCATCGTGAATCTGCAACAGCAATCTAGATGCGAGTTTCTCTTTTTCAATTGCTGCCTGCACTTTGAGCATCGCTAATTTAATGATGTCAGCGGCCGATCCCTGAATAGGTGCATTAAGTGCCATGCGCTCTGCCACTTCCCGGCGCTGGCGATTATCGTGCATTAAATCAGGCAGATATCTACGGCGTCCCATGATTGTCTCGGTGTAACCGACCTTTCGTGCATCTTCAACAACGACCTTCAAATAGTCTCGAATTCCACCAAAGCGCTCAAAATACTTATCCATCAAATCTTGGGCAGCAGGTGGAGAAATATCCAACTGAGCAGATAGACCATAAGAGGAAAGTCCATAGGCCAAGCCGTATGACATCGCCTTAATCTGCCTGCGCATTTCAGGGTCAACATCATGGGCTTTAACGCCAAATATCTCTCCCGCAATCCTTGCATGCAGATCTTCACCTGATTCAAAAGCTTTTAACAGTTTTTCATCATGGGATAAGTGGGCCATGATGCGCATTTCAATCTGGCTGTAGTCAGCAGTTAAGAGACCGACGTAACCCTTACCTGCGATGAAGCAGTTACGAATCGTGCGACCTTCTTCTGTGCGAACCGGAATGTTTTGCAGATTCGGTCCAGTTGAAGATAAGCGCCCAGTGGCTGCGACAGTCTGTTGAAAGTGCGTGTGAATACGGCCATCTTTAGCAATCTCTGCAATTAGTCCTTCAACTGTTGTTCCTAGCTTCTTGGTCTCACGAATGCGCAGCAATGAAGTCAGAACCGGATGCCCACTCTTTTGGTGCAGCCAATCCAAACTCTCAGCATCTGTTGTGTATCCAGTTTTAATCTTCTTTGTCTTTGGAAGCTTAAGTTCATCAAAGAGAACAACTTGGAGCTGCTTAGGTGATGCCACATTAAATTCATGCCCAACGGCATCATGGGCCGCCTTTGTTTCCCGGCTAACTTCACCTTCAAAGTAGGCGGCAAGCTTGTCTAACTCCTTCTTATCAACAGCAATTCCCAAAGCTTCCATCTTGGCTAAAAGAGCTGCGATAGGTAATTCCATCTCAATAAAGAGATCCCATAAACCGCGCTCTTTGAGCTCTCGCGTCAAGGAATCACGCAATGTGAATAATGCACGAGCCGAGGTTAAGAGCTCTTGCTCTGGGGAGGAAAAGTTAATTGCACTGCCATCTCCCCAACGCTCTTGCAGATCTTTGAGCTCTTGAGCTCGAACACCTGGATTAACTAAGTAAGCAGCAAGAGAAGTATCAAACTCAATACCAACTAGGCCACTGCTGCGAGCTAAAGACTTAGCATCATGGGCAATCTTTGGAATTGAAGCATCGAGAGCCCAATCCCCCATTGTTGATGAGTGAACTAGGAAGATGTCTTCTTGAGAAAAAGCAACGGCGTATCGATGCAGTTTTTCTTCAACCATAGAAAAGGTAATTGCAATAGCACCCTTGTGCTTAGCAATCTTTGCATTCAACTCTGCTGGAGTTAAAACACCTTCACTGATCTCTTCGGCAAAGAGTTGAAACTCGGGCTCTGCTACTTTGGATGCACCCTTGAGAAGAATTGGTTTCATGCGATCTTTGAGAGTTTTAAACTCAAGCCGATCAAATAGCGGATTGGTTAAATTCTCATCCACTCCGGACCAAGCAAGTGCATCAATACTCAAATTTAAAGGCACTTCTGCAACTAGTTGTGTAAGTTCTCTATTTCGAACGACATTATCAATCGAATCTCGTAGTGATTGCCCTACCTTGCCACCAACTTTATCCACATTTGATAAAAGCTCTTGAAGTGATCCATATTCAACAACCCACTTAGCTGCAGTCTTTTCGCCAACACCTGGAATCGAAGGCAAGTTATCACTGGGGTCTCCGCGAAGTGCGGCAAAGTCTGGATACTGTGTAGGTGACATTCCATATTTTTCTTGCACAGCAGCTGGTGTCATGCGCGCCAAATCACTCACGCCGCGCTTGGGATAGAGCACTGTGGTTTTATCATTTACTAACTGGAATGAATCGCGATCTCCCGTGCAAATGAAAACCTCTGCGCCTTCTTTTTCAGCCCGCTTTGTTATTGTGGCAATGACGTCATCGGCCTCATAGCCCTCAACCTCAAACTGCGTGATGCCAAAAGCACTGACAAGCTCATGCAGATAAGACATCTGGGAGCGAAACTCGTCAGGGGTTTTTGCGCGATTAGCCTTGTATTCTGGAAAGATTTCAGAACGAAAAGTCTTGCGTGAAACATCAAAGGCCACGGCAACGTGAGTGGGCTTCTCACTGCTCAATAGCGATAGCAACATCGTGGCAAAGCCATAGATGGCATTGGTGTGCTGGCCTGATGCGGTTGTGAAGTTCTCAGCCGGAAGGGCGTAAAAAGCGCGATATGCCATGGAGTGCCCATCGATAAGTAATAGGCGTTTGCTCATGGGCACATCTTAGGTTGCGCACTAGAATACGTCTCATGATCAACGAAGAGTTTGTAAAGTTTTACAAAGAACGCGGCAGTGGCGCACTAGATCAAAAGATGGGCATCAAGATTCTTGAAGCCGAGCAAGGCCGCATCGTTGGCACAATGCCGGTTGAAGGAAACACCCAACCCATGGGCCTATTACATGGCGGCGCAAATGTTGTTCTCGCTGAAAGCCTCGGCTCAATCGGGACATCACTACACGCCGGTCCTCATCGCAAGATAGTCGGTGTGGACATCAATGCAACTCACCACAAATCTGCAACATCTGGATTAGTAACCGGCGTAGCAACAGCGATTTCTTTGGGTAAGACGTTATGCAGTTGGGAAATCGTTATTACAAACGAAGCAGGCGAACGAACTTGTACGGCTCGAATTACCTGTTTAATCCTGGCAGAGCGTTAAGAATGCGCTCCAGTGCCAAGGTATGCCTCACGCACTGCAGGATCACTAAGTAGATCTGAAGCCTTAGCTTCTTTTACTACATTTCCTGTCTCCAAAATGTAAGCACGGTGTGCGCGTTGTAACGCTTGCTGTGCATTTTGCTCAACGAGCAAGATTGTCACACCAGTCTTATTAATCTCAGTAATAATGCGGAAAATATTGGCAATCATTTGAGGTGCAAGACCCATAGATGGCTCATCTAGAAGTAGAACCTTTGGACGAGACATCAATGCACGGCCAATAGCCAACATCTGCTGTTCTCCGCCAGATAAAGTTCCGCCAGCTTGAGAAACGCGCTCCTTCAAACGTGGGAAGAGTGTGTAGACCTTATCTAGGTCTTCATTCATCTCAGCTTTGCGATTCTTACGGTGGAACTTACCCATCTCTAAATTCTCAAGAACGGTCATACCAGGAAAGATTCCGCGGCCTTCAGGTGCCTGTGAAATTCCAAGATCCACGCGCTCGTGAGCCGGAACATTTGAAATATCCTGACCATCAAAAATGATGGAGCCAGATGAAGCTTTGCGAAGACCTGAGATTGTCTTAAGCGTTGTTGTCTTACCCGCGCCGTTGGCACCGATCAGAGTAACAATTTCACCTTCGTCAACGACTACAGAGATGCCCTTAATTGCTTCGATCTTGCCGTAGTGAACGTGTAGATCTTTAATTTCAAGACGCATCAGCTGGCACTCCTAAATAGGCCTCAATAACCTTTGGATCATTTTGAACTTTACTTGGTAGGTCATCTGCGATTTTGACACCGAAATCTAGAACAGCAACGCGGTCTGAGATTCCCATAATCAATGACATATCGTGTTCGATAAGAAGAACGGTATAACCAGCATCACGGATGCGCTTAATCAATGCGGCAAGTTCAACCTTTTCAGCCGGGTTAAAACCAGCAGCTGGCTCATCTAGAAGAAGCAGTTGTGGACTTGTTCCCATTGCACGAGCGATTTCAAGACGGCGCTGAACACCATAAGGAAGATTCTTTGCCAAGCGATCTGCATACTCTTCGATTCCGATGAACTTCAAAATCTCATGAGCACGTTCACGGTTCTCGCGCTCTTCACGACGCGCACGTGGGGTACCAAATAGAGCTCCCATTAGTCCACTCTTCTTGTGAACATCTGTTGCCGTGATTACGTTTTCAAGGGTAGTCATATCTCCCCACAAACGAATGTTCTGGAAAGTACGCGCGATACCCATCCCTGTAATCTGAAAGCGCTTTTGCTTATTGATTTTTGTTCCAGCAAAAGTGATAGTGCCACTTGTTGGTGTGTAAACGCCAGTAACAACGTTAAACACTGTTGTCTTGCCAGCACCGTTAGGGCCGATCAAAGCAAGGATTTCACCTTTTTTGACTTCAAGGTTTACCGCACCAAGTGCTGTGACGCCACCAAATTTCATGGTGACGTTTTCAAGTGAAAGAAGTACCTCTGACATTATGCATTCACCTCTTTCTTTACAATTGCCTTTTCGCGCTTTTTACGAGGCAGTAATCCATCTGGGCGGAAGTTCATTACAACGACAAGAACTATCCCGAATACCAAAAGACGTGCATCAGAGATGAAACGGATGCGATCTGGAAGGTAACCAAGGATTGTTGCACCCACGATTACGCCCCAGATATTTCCAATTCCACCAAATACAACGCAGGAGAGAATCAAGATAGAAACGTTGAGTGTGAACATTTCAGGTGCGATAAAGAGGTTCTTTGATGCATAAAGAACACCTGCTGCACCACCTACCGCTGCGCCTAATGTAAATGACCAGATCTTGTACTTAAGTGTTGCAATACCCATGAGCTCGGCAGCATCTTCATCTTGGCGGATTGCTTCCCAAGCACGACCTGGACGGCGCACACTCAGACGACGAATCATCCAAATAGTTAACAAAATCATGATGATAACTACCCAGAAAAAGACTTTTTGATCATCTAACTTAAACTTCAATGGTCCAATATCTGGAGGCATAGGAACGTTTGCTATCCCATTTGGGCCCTTACTCCATGAGGAGTTAAGTAAAACCAAACGAACGATTTCACCAAAACCTAAAGTAACGATGGCAAGGTAATCACCGCGCAAGCGAAGAGTAGGAAGACCCAGAATTACGCCGGCAATCATTGCAAAGGCAATTCCAAAAGGCATGATCTCCCAGGTGTTTAGACCTGTTGTAGTTCCCATGATTGCCATTGTGTAAGCACCGATAGCAAAGAAGGCCACATAACCTAGATCAAGCATTCCTGACTTGCCGACCACAATATTTAATCCAAGCGCCATCAGCACGAAGATTCCGACTGGATAAACTAATACGGCGTCATAGGCAGCAATCGGAGTTGCTAGGAATGAAGCTCCTGCAAATGGAAGAAGTCCAACAAGAATGACTGAGATGATCGCAATAGCAACACGCTTTGGACGATTAGCGCGCTCCCAAATATCTGCGCCCCAGTCGCGAAGGTTCCAATAGTTTCTAATTTTCATGAGTTATGCCCTCGTTGTCTGGACGGCTTCGCCAAATAAACCATTTGGCTTGAAGAGGAGAACAAGAACTAAGACGATGAAGACAGTTACTGCCTTCCACTGTGTTCCAAGGACAGCTGAGGCATAAACCTCAAGTAATCCCAGGCTAAGGCCGCCATAGAAGGCGCCTCGGATGTTTCCAATTCCACCGAGAACAGCTGCAGTAAATGCTGCCATACCCATCGTGAAACCAATATTAAATTTAGTGTATTCAAATACTGTGATGTAGAAGAAACCTGCAGCACCAGTAGCTAAACCACCCACAAGAAATGTTGTGGTGATAACTCGGTTCAGGTTCACACCCATGAGCTTTGCTGCATCTTCATTCATTGATACTGCGCGAATCGCCTTGCCCATTCGAGATAGCTTAATAAAGCGCTCAAGAACAAAGAAGATGATCGCTGCAGCAATAATTGTAATTACTGTGTCGAGGCGGATGTTTGCGCCCCACACTTCAGTCAAAATGATTTTCTCAAGAACGCGTGGAGAACCGACTGGTCGTGAATCTGTCAACAGACGCATTACTTCTTGAAGTGCAATGGAGATACCAATTGCAGAAATTAACGTTGCTAGTCGGTTTGTGCCTTTCATGCGAAGGCGACGGTAAGCGACGAACTCAACAAAGACGGCTGTAAGACCGGCCACTAACATGGACATGAACAAGCTTGTAACTAGAACCACGGCAAGCTTTGCACCTGTTGCTGGTTCTGAAGTCTGTGTGTAATGGAAAATGTCACGCGAGGTTATAACTGTTCCAAATGTTCCCCACATAAAGATTTCAGAGTTCGCAAAGTTAATCATGCGTAGTACTCCATAAACCATGGTGTAACCGAGGGAGATCAGAACGTAAATAAATCCAAGGGCGATTCCTGCAATTGTCAGCGACCAGAACTGATCAATTAGTACTGCAAACATTGTTCTCCTTCGCTAATGCCTCTGCGCGAGTATAAAGGTAGATGTTACGCAAGTGGTGGGTGTCTTGGCCTCTTTTTCAAGAGATTTCCAAAACACCCACCAACTTGTTAAGCGTCAGTCCTAGTTAATTACTTGATGATACCTGTGTTAACTAGAACACCATTCTTAGTTGTGAAACCAGCAAATAGTCCGTATGAAATGTCGCCATTCTTATCGAACTTGATTGTGTTTCCAGAGACGCTCTTACCCTTGTAAGCCTTTACGTAGGCAAGCATCTTTACGCGTGTTGTCTTTCCAGCCTTGATGCCAGAAAGCAAGATGTTCGCAGCATCGTATGACTCAACTGAGTACACACCTGATGAAACGCCCATCTTCTTCTTGAAGTCAGCTTCTAGCTTTGCGCTGATTCCAGCAAGTCCGCCAACGCCAGTTACCTTTGAGCCTTCAGCTGCAGCACCTGCAAGCTTTGGGAACTCCTGGTTGAACACTCCGTCGCCGCCAGCAAATACTGCCTTTGAACCTGAGTCACGAAGCTGCTTGATGAACACAGCAGCTTGGCTGTAGTAACCAGTGTAGATAACAACATTTGCGCCAGATGTAGCGATCTTTGCAATTGTTGGGCTGAAGTCTGTTTGGAACTGAGTCTCCGCCTACAACTGATGCTCCAGAAATCTTCTTCAGACCAGCTTCAACGAAGCCACGAAGAGGTACTGCGTATGCTGATTGGTCATCGAAAACGAAAACCTTTGCAGCTGAAACGCCTGCTGTTGCGTACTTAGCCAAAGCTGGACCCTGAAGGTCATCTTTACCTACGACGCGGTGGAAAATTGGTCCACCAAAGTCAGGAGATGTTGGGTCAGTTAGTGACACGCGAGTTGCAGATGGAGAAATAACTGGCATGTTTACTGACTTGTAGTATGGAAGTGAAGCAATTGTTGCACCTGAGTAAGCAGGTCCTACAACGCCAAGAACGTTCTTGTTTGATGCAACACCAGGAGCAACTGTTCCAGCTACTGCTGGGTCTCCCTGGTCATCGATTGAAACTAGCTTGATCTTGATGTTCTTGTTCGCTGCTTCAAATAGCTTGATCGCATACTTAACTGCGTTTTGCTCATCGATACCAGTTGATGCTTCTCCACCTGAAAGTGGGCCCTGGTAACCGATTGTGTAAGTCTTTACAGCTGCACTAGCTGTTGGAACTGATGCAAGGCCAAAAGCAACGGCTGCAGCAGTAACAATGGCAAGTGAACTCTTAATCTTCTTGTTCATTTAGTGCCTTTCCTGTTCTTGTGTCCCGGGACAGGGAGGCGCTTAGGGTAATGGCAGGGATGAGGGTTTAACAAGCCCGATTGAGCATGAAAAGCCATTATTGGGTTTCAATTATGTAACGTTTTGGACCGAACTTGCCAGGTCAGCTCTCGGGTACGGCCTCAGGGCTAATGACGGCCTCGGCCACCTGTTTCATCGTTAATCGACGATCCATGGCCGCTCTTTGAATCCAGGAAAAAGCCTCTGGCTCTGAGAGATTAAGTGCCTTCATCAAAATACCTTTTGCTCTATCAATAATTTTTCGTGTCTCTAAGCGATCATGTAAATCTGCAACTTCTGCAGCAAGTGAGCGCATCTGTGTGTGACGGCTAATTGCAATTTCTATGGCCGGGATTAAATCTCCAATAGTAAATGGCTTAACAACATATGCCATAACTCCAGCATCGCGGGCTCTATCAACTAATTCTTTTTGAGAAAACGCTGTCAGCATCAAAACAGGTGCAAGATCAATAATTTTTTCAGCTGCAGAAATTCCATCTAGTACCGGCATCTTCACATCAAGAATCGCTAAATCTGGTTTGTGTTCATTGGCTAAATCAATTGCTTCTTGGCCATTTGTAGCCTCTGCTACAACTTCATAACCAGCACCTTGTAACATCTCAACAAGGTCCATGCGAATAAGCGCTTCATCTTCGGCTACGAGGATGCGAACCTTTTGTGTCATGTGCCCCGAGTCGGATTTGAACCGACACTGTGCAGTGTTTGAGACTGCCCTCTCTACCGTTGGAGTACCGAGGCGTTAAGTGATAACCGAACGGTGCCAATCTTAGCGGTAAGCCGCAGCTACCCCACCAACAGCATCTCCCACGCGGTGTACGCGCATTGCGTTCGTTGAACCTGGAATTCCAGGAGGAGAACCAGCAACAATCATCACTTGATCACCTAATTGAGCGCGGCCTGAATCAATAAGGACTGTGTCTACCAATTTCACCATTTCATCAGTTGCACCAACGATTGGAGTGAGCATTGATTCCACGCCCCAAGAAAGTGCAAGGCGGTTATACGTTCCTACTTCTGGAGTCATGGCAAGAATTGGAATAGGTGAGCGCAAACGAGACATACGACGTGCTGAATCTCCACTTTGCGTAAATGCCACTAAATACTTTGCATCAACAATGGCGCCAACTTCAGTTGCTGCCTTTGTTATTGCCCCGCCTTTAGTACGTGGGGCTGTCTTTATTGGGCGAATACGATCTAGCCCGCCTTCTTCAGTCTTTTGAATAATGCGAGCCATTGTTTGAACGGCCTCAATTGCAAACTCTCCAACACTCGTCTCTCCTGAGAGCATCAGAGCATCTGCGCCATCTAGAACTGCGTTTGCGCAATCTGTTGCTTCTGCGCGAGTTGGGCGTGAATTTGTAATCATGGAATCAAGCATTTGAGTCGCAACAATTACTGGCTTTGCCATATCTCGAGCTAACTCAACGCACTGCTTTTGTACCAATGGCACATCCTCAATTGGAAGCTCCACGCCAAGATCACCACGAGCAACCATGATGCCATCAAATGCATCAACGATTTCAACGAGGTTTTTAACTGCCTGTGGCTTTTCAATCTTTGCGATAACTGGAACGCGAATACCTTCTTCATCCATAATCTTATGGACATCTTTAATATCTGCAGCGCTTCTAACAAATGAGAGTGCGATGAAATCAGCTCCCGCTCGCAAGCCCCAACGAAGGTCATCAATATCTTTTTCAGATAAGGCAGGAACAGAGACTGCAACACCAGGCAAGTTAATGCCCTTGTTGTTACTCACCGCACCAGGTTCAATAACTTTAGTGATTACGTCATTTCCCTTAACTTCAACTACTTCAACAGTTACTTTTCCATCATCGATAAGAATGCGATCTCCTGCTTTGCAATCTCCAGGCAAACCTTTATAGGTAGTTCCAACGCGCTCTTTAGTTCCCTCAACATCATCGACTGTGATTGTGAAGATGTCCCCGCGTGCTAAATCATGTGGTCCAGCTTTAAAGCGAGCAAGGCGAATCTTTGGACCTTGCAGATCGACAAGGATGGCAACTGGTCGGCCTGCTGCTTTGGCGGCGTTTCGAACAGAATCTAGACGCGCTTGGTGCTCTTCATATGAACCATGAGAAAGATTTAAGCGTGCCATATTCATTCCAGCGTCAATAAGCTCCTTAACTTTTTCAGGAGACTCAACTGCTGGACCCATCGTGCACACAATCTTTGCTCTACGCATATTCCTACCTTAAACCATTAGTTGACGGGTTGTTGGCTCTATCGGTGATGGAAGCTGAGTCTCCCCAGTGAGATATCTATCAACGGCTGCTGCTGCACTTCGACCTTCTGCAATTGCCCAGACAATTAATGATTGTCCGCGCCCTGCATCTCCTGCTACGAAAATACCTTCTTCACTAGTTTCAAAATCTGCATTGCGAGCAATATTGCCGCGATCATCTAACTTAACTTCTAACTGTGAAATGAGATCAGATTGCTCAGGTCCGGTGAAACCCATTGCTAGGAATACAAAATCTGCAGGAATCTCTTTAGCAGTTCCAGGAACTGGTTCAAACTTTCCATTTTCAAACTTTGTCTCAACAATACGGATGGCACGTAGATTGCCATCGGCATCACCTAAGAACTCTTCAGTGCTTACTGAGAACATACGGTTATCGTTTTCTTCATGCGCACTTGAAACACGATAAATCATTGGATACGTCGGCCAAGGCTGTGAACCAGGACGCTCATCACTTGGACGAGGCATGATTTCAAGCTGAGTAATACTTGCAGCACCTTGGCGAATAGATGTTCCCAAGCAATCTGCACCGGTGTCACCGCCGCCTAAAATCACGACATGCTTTCCTGCAACGTTAATTGGTGAAACTTCGATCTCACCCAAAGCTTGCTTATTGCCCCAAGGCAAAAACTCCATTGCTTGGTAGATGCCCTTATATTCACGGCCAGGAATTGGTAGGTCGCGCCATTTAGTAGCTCCTACTGCAAGAACAATTGCATCGTATTTCTTGCGAAGATCAGCGCCAGTTAATTCAACTCCGACATCAACACCTGCACGAAAACGTGTTCCCTCTTTCTCCATCTGAGCCAAGCGGCGATCCAGGATGTGTTTTTCCATTTTAAACTCTGGGATTCCATAGCGAAGAAGGCCACCAATTTTGTCGGCTCTCTCATAGACAGCCACGGTGTGACCAGCGCGAGTAAGTTGTTGGGCTGCAGCTAAACCTGCAGGACCGGAGCCAATAACCGCAATAGTTTTACCTGAAATACGATCTGGAGCTAGAGGCTTAACTTCACCATTATCGAAGGCTTCTTCAATGGTGCGCAGCTCTACTTGCTTAATTGTCACCGCATCGCGATTGATCGCAACAACACATGCAGTCTCACATGGTGCTGGACAAAGACGACCGGTGAACTCAGGAAAGTTATTTGTGGCGTGTAGACGATTAATCGCCTCGGTCTTATCTCCGCGCCAAATTAAGTCATTCCATTCAGGAATTAGATTTCCGAGTGGGCATCCAGAATGACAAAAAGGAATACCACAATCCATGCAGCGGCCCGCTTGCTTTTGTAAATGCTCAAAGCTTTGTGGTTCATAGACTTCGCGCCAATCTTGAATGCGAACATCTACTGGACGACGTGTTGGGGTTTCACGCTCAGTTGTCATAAAGCCTTTTGGATCAGCCATTTGTAGCAACCTCCATCACCAATGCATCTACTGGTAAACCTTCTCGAGTTGCACGTGCCATTGCATCTAGTACACGCGCATAATCACGTGGCATAACCAGAGAGATTCTCTTAATTGCGCTGTCCCAATCTTTGATGAGATCGCTAGCAACAACGGAGCCAGTTTCTTCGGCAAAATCTGAAATCAACGTACGAAGAATCTCTTTTTGTTCTTCTGGAACAGCAAGAATATCCACCATATCTGTGTTCACATTTGATGGGTCAAGATCTAGAACGAAAGCGCGACCGCCAGACATGCCAGCTGCAAAGTTACGACCGGTGCGCCCAAGAACAACAACGCTTCCACCAGTCATGTATTCACAGCCGTGATCACCAATACCTTCAACAATTGCTGTTGCTCCTGAGTTTCTAACACAGAAGCGCTCACCAACAACTCCACGGATCATTATCTGGCCAGATGTTGCGCCGTAACCAATAACATTTCCAGCAATCACATTTTCATTTGAGTTGAAAGTTGATTTCTCATCTGGTCGAACAATGATGCGACCACCTGAAATACCCTTACCCACATAGTCATTGGAATCACCATAAAGGCGAATAGTTAAGCCGCGCGGAATAAAAGCACCGAGTGATTGTCCAGCGGATCCATGCAGAGTCACATCGATAGTGTCATCGGGCAATCCTGCTCCCCCGTGCTTGCGTGTGATTTCAGCGCCCAACATCGTTCCAACTGTTCTATTAACGTTTCGAACAGGAAGATCAATGCGTACTAATTCTTTATTCTTTAGTGCTGCCTCAGAGAGTGCAATAAGCTGATTATCTAGCGCAGCAGCAAGACCATGATCCTGCGCTGAGGTGTTGTGAAGTGGGCTGGTGACATCTGGGCGTGTGAGCAAGGGCGATAGATCAAGTCCACTTGCCTTCCAATGATCAACTGCGCGCTTTGTATCTAGATACTCAACATGTCCAACTGCTTCAAGCAAAGTCTTAAAGCCAAGGCTGGCCAAAATCTCTCGCACTTCTTCGGCAATATATTCAAAGAATGTTTCAACAAATTCAGGCTTGCCGCTAAAGCGCTTGCGCAACTCTGGGTTTTGGGTTGCAACACCGACTGGACATGTGTCCAAATGACACACACGCATCATGATGCAACCAGAAACTACGAGCGGTGCGGTGGCAAAGCCAAACTCTTCTGCGCCAAGAAGTGCTGCAATGACAACATCGCGACCAGTCTTTAGCTGACCATCGGTTTGAACAACAATGCGATCACGCAAATTGTTAAGCAACAACGTCTGCTGAGTTTCAGCTAAGCCAAGCTCCCATGGAGCACCAGCATGCTTGAGTGATGTAAGAGGCGATGCACCAGTTCCACCATCATGGCCAGAGATTAGAACAACGTCGGCGTGTGCCTTACTCACACCTGCTGCAACGGTTCCAACACCTACTTCTGCCACAAGCTTGACGTGAATACGGGCATTCTTATTGGCATTCTTTAAATCATGGATTAACTGCGCAAGATCTTCAATTGAATAGATGTCATGGTGTGGAGGTGGTGAAATGAGACCAACACCAGGTGTTGAATAACGAACCTTTGCTACCCATGGATACACCTTGTTACCTGGAAGTTGTCCACCTTCACCAGGCTTTGCACCTTGTGCAATTTTAATTTGAATATCATCTGAATTAACCAAGTAATCACTAGTAACACCAAAGCGGCCAGATGCAACCTGCTTAATTGCTGAGCGCTTTGAATCTCCACTAGCCATCTTTATGTAGCGCTCTGGATCTTCGCCACCTTCACCTGTGTTTGACTTACCACCTAAGCGGTTCATCGCAATGGCTAAGGTTTCATGAGCTTCTTGAGAAATCGAGCCATACGACATCGCACCGGTTGAAAAACGTTTAATAATCTCTGAGGCTGACTCAACTTCATCAATTGAGATGGCAGGACGCACGCCTTCATTGAAACCAAACAATCCTCGCAAAGTCATTAAGCGAGTGCTCTGATCGTTTACGCGATCGGTATAACGCTTGAAGACGTCATAGCGCTTATTGCGAGTGGAGTGCTGCAAGGTGAATACAGTCTCTGGATCAAATAGATGTGGCTCACCTTCACGGCGCCACTGGTATTCCCCACCAATTGGCAAACGCTTAGTGCCAGGGATAGCTCCCCCTGGTGGATAAGCAATGTGGTGACGTGCAATTGTTTCTTGCGCAATGACATCTAGATTTACTCCGCCTAAGCGAGAAGTAGTGCCAACAAAATATTCATCTACTAACTCTTGGCTCAAGCCAATGGCTTCAAATACTTGTGCTCCGGTGTAAGAAGCAATGGTGCTGATGCCCATCTTGGACATTACTTTTAGAACACCTTTACCCAAAGATTTAATTAAGTTACGAACAGCTTTTTCAGGTGTAATTCCTGTAATTACTCCTTGCAGAACTAAATCTTCTGCTGTTTCCATCGCTAAATATGGATTGACAGCAGCTGCGCCGTAACCAATCAAAAGTGCAACGTGGTGAACTTCTCTCACATCACCGGCTTCAACAACTAGCCCAACCTTGGTGCGTGTTTTTTCACGAATCAAGTGGTGGTGAACAGCAGAGGTTAATAGAAGAGATGGGATCGGTGCTTCTTCAGCATCTGCATCACGATCAGATAGAACGATGATATGTGCACCATCAGTGATGGCTTGCGAAACTTCAGCTTTAATCTCTTCCAAACGCTCACGAAGTGAATCACCACCATCTGCAACAAAGAACAAGCCACGAATCACATGTGTTGCTAATCCTGGGTAATCACCATCAGCGTTAACGTGAATAATCTTTGCTAACTCATCATTATCGATAACTGGAAATGCCAAAGAGATTTGGCGACAGCTATTAGGGCCTGGATCCAATAAATTATGTTCTGGACCCATAGACGTTCCAAGGCTTGTGACTAACTCTTCGCGAATTGCATCTAGAGGCGGATTGGTAACCTGTGCGAAGAGTTGAGAGAAATAATCAAATATTAATCGTGGCTTATCAGAGAGTGCGGCAATAGGAGTATCTGTTCCCATTGAACCCAGTGCTTCTAATCCATTCCTTGCCATCGGCGTAATAAGAATGCGAACTTCTTCTTCGGTATAACCAAATGCACGCTGGCGACGTAGAACAGATGAGTGCGGATAAATAATGTGTTCGCGAGAAGGAAGATCACTTAACTTGACCATTCCCGCGCCGATCCAATCTCCATATGGAGAAGAGTCCGCTAACTGATCTTTAATCTCAGCATCTTCAATAATTCGTCCAGCTTCAATATCAACTAAGAACATCTTGCCTGGCTGCAAACGACCCTTGCGTGCAATGTTTTCTGCAGGAATATCAAGCACACCAACTTCAGAGGCAAGAACAACTAGACCATCATTAGTCACCCAAAAACGTGATGGACGTAAGCCATTTCGATCAAGAACTGCTCCAACTTGATGTCCATCGGTAAAAGTCACACATGCAGGTCCATCCCATGGCTCCATCAGTGAGGCATGGAATGCATAGAAATCTCGACGATTCTGCGGCATCGTTTCATGATTTTCCCACGCTTCAGGAATCATCATCAATACTGCATGTGGCAAAGAGCGACCACCTAAATAGAGCAGCTCTAGTACTTCATCAAAGGAAGCAGAGTCACTACCTGACATTTCAACGATTGGGAACAAACGCTTAAGATCTCCGGGAATCAAATCACTTTCAAGTAATGACTCACGTGCTCGCATCCAGTTTCGGTTTCCCTTAACAGTATTAATTTCACCGTTGTGAGCAATGAAGCGATATGGGTGGGCTAGAGGCCACGATGGAAAAGTATTTGTTGAAAAACGTGAGTGCACGAGAGCAAGTGGCGAAATAACTCGCTCATCGGAGAGATCGGGGAAAAACTCTTCTAACTGTCCAGTTGTAAGCATGCCCTTGTAAACAATTGTTTGTGAGGAGAGAGAAGGAAAATAAACTTTCAAACCATGCTCAGCTCGCTTGCGCAAACAAAAAGCCATGCGATCTAAAACTAAGCCGGATTCGCCTTTTAAGCCTGATACAAATATCTGTTGAAAATTCGGCATCACTGACAGTGCAGTTTTGCCCAATGATTTCGAGTTAATTGGTAGCTCGCGCCAACCTAAAACCTTCAAGCCCTCTTCTTGCGCAATCTTTTCTATCGCAGCTTTAACATCAACACCCTGCTCAACAAATGCAATACCAGATGCATAGGAGCCAACTGCTGGTAAATCAAAAGTGGTTACTTCTTGATAAAACTTATCTGGAATACGAATAAGGATTCCTGCACCATCACCACTATCTGGTTCTGCGCCAGAGGCACCACGATGTTCTAAGTTACGAAGTGCAGTGAGTGCTTTTTCCACAATTTCATGTGTTGCTAATTTATTTAGCGTTGCCACCATTGCCACACCGCAGGCATCATGTTCTTGCGCAGGGTCATAGAGACCTTGTGCATGCGGGTAATTGGAAGGCAAAGCCACGGCGTCAGAGCTCCTGTTGTCGAAAATGATGTGCGGGACAACCTTGGCCCTGTGGTGCTGGTAAAGGGTAGCAACAAATGAGTTATTTGCTACAGCGGTTAAATCCCAGAGATATGGGCAATCTTTCCTATTGCTGCAGTGATGAGCATGCCTAGGCATCCCCCGATGATCACGCGAAGGGTTGGCACCAAGAGCTTTGAGCCTGCAGTCCTGGCACTGAGGATGCCTGTAAGAACTAATCCTGCAACTGTGAAGGCCACAATGCTCCATGCCTTTTCACCAAAAGTGGGTGCGAGAGCTCCAAGGAAAGGAATAAATCCTCCTGCTGTAAAACTTAGAGCTGAAGCGATAGCAGCCTGAACTGGTCGGGCCTTTGTATGAGGATGTTGACCCAACTCATCACGCAAGTGCGCAGCAAGTGGATCTTTTTTATGCATCTCTTGTGCAACTGTTAGAGCAAGTTCAGGTGAGAGTCCACGGGCAATATAAATATGTTGCAGTTCAACAAGTTCACCTTCTGGATCTGTAGCAAGGTGTTCAATTTCCAATAGACGATCTGATTCCTCAACATCGTTTTGGGAACGTACTGAAACATATTCACCAACTGCCATAGACATCGCGCCTGCAGAAATTCCTGCGAGTCCTACTGTCATTAGTAAATCAGTTTTCCCGGCTGCGGCAACACCAATCATCAAAGCTGCTGTGGAGACTAGGCCATCATTTGCGCCAAGAACCGCTGCACGCAACCAACCAGCACGATGCGTGCGGTGGTGAAGATTGCGCTGATATACATCTTCAAGTGCCATGAGAGTGAGCCTACCTGAAAGCTATTGCCCTTTGCGCGATTGCACGCGAAGTGTCACTGCCGCGGCTAGTGCAACCAGCACACTGACCCAGATATTCAGGCGCAAACCAGCAATTGTCTCAGCGGAATCAATGCGGATGGATTCGATTGCTAAACGTCCTATTGAATACACCATTACATAGAGTGAAAAGACCTGCCCTGGTGCAAGGCGCTTACCAAATTTAATCAAGGCAAATGCCAAAAGCACACACCACAATGATTCATAGAGAAAGGTTGGGTGAAATGTTTCAAATGCTGAATAGCCCGATGGCCGATATTGCGCAGGGACTTCTAGCGCCCAAGGTGCTTGTAATGGTTTTCCAAATAATTCGATGTTAAACCAGTTGCCGAATCTGCCAATGGCTTGTGCAAATAAAATTCCAGGGGCTAGCGCATCCAAAAAGAGTGCAAAGTTTGGCAATTGCATACGCCTTGCTAGCTGGCGATACCTCAACCATGCACCAACAGCGCCTAGCGAAATTGCTCCCCAAATGCCCAAACCACCTTCCCAGATTTTTAATGCATCAATTGGGTTTCCGCCAGAACCAAAATAAGCATCTGGTGAAGTGATCACGTGATAGATACGCCCACCAATAATTCCTACAGGAACAGCAGTGATCGCAACCTCTGAGACAACAGATTTAGCTTCGGGTGCTTGAGCACGAAAGCGCTTGTCCCCTAACCAAATAGCAATTGCAATACCAGCAATGATGCATAGGGCATAGAGATGAAAAGTAAATGGGCCCAACTCCAACGATGAAACTGTTGGTGAAGGAATTGAGCGAATCAAGGCTTAGCTAGCTTCGAACGCAGCTGCGAACTCACTTGGAAGGAATGCATTGTTCTGACGCTCCCACTTTTTACCGTTAAAGAACACGGTTGGAGTTCCTTGAACGTTGTATTTGGTCATAGACTCATAAGCAGCTCGGACGTAATCTAACTTTGAACCCTTGGTAACACAATCAATAAAGCTCTGTGAAGTAAGACCGGCATAACTTCCAATTTTGATTAAGTTTTCAGTTGAATAGAAACCTGAATTTTCAAGTACTGGCTGCACCATATACATGGCCTTATGGAAATCTAGATAACGGGCTTCATCTGCTGCGCAGTAGGCAGCATTGGCTGCAGAAACTGATTCATTACCCAGGAAAGAGACGACGTGATAAACAACGTTAGCCTTTTTCGAACGTACTAAATCATCGATAAATTCGCCATTGGCTTGCTCAAATGTATTACAGACTGGGCACTGCGGATCTTCCCAAATATCAACTGTCTTTGCTGCGCCGTTGTTAAATGTAATTCCCGCGCCGTTAGCCTCATCAACGGTTGAAACAACTGTTGGACCAACTTTAAAATCGTTCAAGATTGCAAATGACTCATTGGCTTTGGTGTTTTCACCAACAACACTGAAGATAGCCCCCGATGCAACAACTAGGGAGACCATTCCGATAACTAACCATCGCGTGAAGTTATCTCCGCCAGATGATTTGGTTGCCTTCGCCTGCTTTGCCATTACTGCTCCTCGTTATTTTGAAGTGGTTTTTCAATACTTAAACGTCCGTATGGGAAAAAGTATAGATAAATGCCAGATAAAGCCAAACCTAAATCGCGCAGAATCTCCATGAGATAGGCCCTGCGTGCCTCGGAAGCTTTGCTTGGATCAATTTCCCCGCCTCCGCCAAAGCAACCACAGTCAATGAGGATGCCACGCGCCCACACTGAAATTATCGCTGCGGTAAAAATAATCATCACAGCAGTTCCAGCAATTGCGGCCAATCGTGTGGTGAGGCCAATAATCAGAAGAATTCCTAGAGCCACCTCAAACCATGGCAATGCATAACCAACCAGGTGAGCAAGATCTGTTGGCAATATTTTATAGGCAGCAACTGCTCCGGCTGACTCCGAGGGTTTAAATACTTTTAATCCGCCTGCTACTAATAACACTCCACCTAGAAGAAGGCGACAAATCAGTGTAATAAAAGGTTGATACTTCTTATGCAAACTATTCATCGACCCTCTCGCACTCCTAACGCCAACTCTTTTGCTAATGCTGAAATTGCATCTAATCCTTCTTGCTCAGATTTTGCATTCAAAAGCAGTTTAATAAATGCAGAGCCAACAATCACGCCATCTGCATAGGCCGCAACTTGCTTTGCCTGCTCACGAGTTGAAACACCTAAACCTACTGAAACTGGAAGCGATGTAGTCTTTTTTACTCTTGCAACCAGGGCACTGGCATCAACTGAAACATTCGTTCTTGCCCCTGTTACTCCCATGACAGATGCTGCATAGACAAAGCCACCGGTCTTAGAGGTGACTTGAGTCAAACGAGCATCAGAAGTACTAGGTGCCACAACATATATAGGATTGATTGCAGAGTTACTCACCGCTTCTAACCAACGTCCGGACTCTTCAATTGTCAGATCCGGCGTAATAACACCTGATCCACCGTTATCTGCAATGGATTGTGCAAACTCATTCACGCCATATTTTTCAATAGGGTTCCAATAGGTCATTACAACTGATGCAACACCAGTGTCACTTGCCACCTTCAGAGCAGAAAATACATCTGCAGCATTAGTTCCACCTTTTAGCGAAATATCTGCAGCTTCTTGAATTGTTGGACCATCCATAATCGGATCACTGTATGGAAATCCAATTTCAATGGCATCCACTCCCGCATCTGCCAGTGCTCGGATTGCTTTTTCGCAACCTGATTTGGAAGGAAACCCTGCTGGAATATATGCAATGAGCGCGGCTCTATTTTCTGCACGAGTTTTTTCAAAAACTAAATCTAAAGCTGTGCTCACAATGGAATTCCAAAATAGTTTGCAGCAGTTTGAACATCTTTATCTCCACGCCCAGAAAGGTTAATCAGCAATGTGGCATCAGGGCCCAATTCATTTCCGATTACTAGCGCACCTGCTAGTGCATGAGCAGTCTCAATGGCTGGAATAATTCCTTCCGTACGACACAGAAGAGAAAACGCGGCCATCGCTGCATCATCATTTACTGCGCGATATTCGGCGCGACCAATGTCATGCAAGTATGCATGCTCTGGACCAACGCTTGGATAATCTAATCCTGCTGAAATAGAATGTGACTCAACTGTTTGCCCGTTGCTGTCCTGCATGATGTAAGAACGGGTACCGTGCAACACACCTGGTGATCCTCCACTTATTGTTGCGGAATGGCGACCAGTTTCAACTCCATCGCCACCTGCTTCCAAGCCAATCAAACGAACTCCTGCATCTGGAATGAATGCATGGAAAATTCCCATTGCATTAGATCCTCCCCCGACGCAGGCAAGAACAGCGTCAGGCAATTTGCCAGTCAACGCTAGAACTTGCTCACGGGATTCTTCGCCAATTATTTTGTGGAAATCGCGAACCATTGTTGGAAATGGGTGTGGTCCGGCGACTGTGCCCAGCATGTAATGAGTTGTTGCAACATTTGTTACCCAATCGCGCATGGCTTCGTTGATTGCATCTTTTAAAGTGCGAGACCCCGATGTAACTGGGACAACTTCTGCGCCTAACAATTTCATTCGAGCAACATTGAGTGCTTGGCGGCGTGTGTCTTCTTCGCCCATATAAACAACGCACTCAAGTCCCATTAACGCTGCTGCAGTTGCTGCGGCAACACCATGTTGTCCAGCCCCTGTTTCAGCGATGATGCGCTTCTTGCCCATCTTCTTTGTAAGTAAAGCTTGACCCAACACGTTATTAATCTTGTGACTGCCGGTGTGGTTGAGATCTTCGCGCTTGAGCAAAATTCTTGCCCCACCTGCATGCTCAGAAAATCTCTTAGCTTCAGTAATAAGGCTTGGACGTCCTGTGTATGTGCGATGAAGATCTGCGAGCTCTGCTTGAAAAACCGGATCAGCTTTCGCCGCGTTATGCGCAGCTTCTAACTCATCTAAAGCCCCAATGAGTGCTTCTGGCACAAAGCGGCCACCGTATTGGCCAAAGTGGCCATGCACATCACTTAACTGGTTTGTCATGAGTCAATCCTATCCCCGCCTAGAAGTTCACGCATGGCCAGCTCTGGATTGGCAGAGCGCACCAATGCCTCACCCACCAAAATTGCACTCGCACCATTTCTTTGCGCAAATTCGACCTCAGGGCGTGTAGAAATCCCCGACTCTGCCACGCGCACCACATCAGTTGGAATCAGTGGCAGCAGTTCGGCAAATGCTTTTGCATCCACATCTAAGGTCTTGAGGTTACGTGAATTAACTCCAACGATTCGAGGTGATATCTCAAGTGCTCTTTCGAGTTCATCATGAGTATGTACCTCCACAAGTGCTCGCATGCCTAAACCATCAGATAGTTGATGAAAGTCATTGAGCTGTGACTTACTCAGCGCAGCAACAATTAGAAGTACAACATCTGCGCCATGAGCACGTGCTTCAAAGAATTGATACTCATCAACCATAAAATCTTTACGCAATATTGGAATATTCACTCGTGAGTGCACAGCATCTAGATCAGCAAGAGAACCACCAAAGCGCCGTCTTTCAGTCAACACACTAATCACAGTTGCTCCCGCGTTTTCATACTGTTCAGCCAAACTTGCAGGATCTGCAATTGTGGCAAGTGCTCCCTTACTAGGAGAAGAGCGCTTAACTTCGGCAATCACTGAAAGTTCATTGCTCAGCAATGTCTTTAAAGGATCGCGTACTGGCGCGGCTATATCCATCGCCTCTTGCAGTTGAGCCAATGGCTTTCTGCGAGCTGCTAAATCCTCACGAACCCCTTCGATGATTGAATCGAGAACGCTCATTTTTTATCCTGCACAGTTGGGTCAATACCCTCATCAAGTGCGCTCCACGTATTTAGCACACGGGGTTTTCTTTCATAGCGTGAAGAGAGTTTGAACTTCTTGCCTATAAAAAGAACTAGCGCGTAAACAACAAGGATGCTCACGCCAATTGCAATTGATTGCTCCATTAGCTCTTTCGCAATCTATTTGCCGAATCCACAGCCATTAATACGGCCGCTGCCTTATTTCTACACTCTTGATTCTCTGACTCGGCATCAGAGTCTGCAACGATTCCTGCCCCCGCTTGCACGTATGCAACCCCATCATGAATAAGAGCTGTTCTTATCGCAATACATGTGTCGATGTTTCCTGTGAAATCTAGATAACCAACAATGCCACCATAAACACCTCGACGAGTTGGCTCAAGTTCTTCAATAATCTCCATAGCTCGAGGCTTAGGTGCTCCAGATAAAGTGCCTGCAGGAAAGACTGCAAAGAGGGCATCGACTGGAGTTGATTTCTCCCCCAATGTTCCAGTAACTGTTGAAACGATATGCATTACATGTGAATATCTTTCAATATGCATGAAATCAATAACTTCAACTGATCCTGGAGCACACACTCGTCCCAGGTCATTTCGCCCTAAATCAACCAACATTAAATGCTCTGCTCGCTCTTTCGGATCTGCCAAGAGTTCTTCACCTAAGCGGTGATCTTCTTCTGGCGACGATGAACGCTTTCTCGTTCCTGCAATCGGGTGGATCATCACTTCCCGTTGGTTAACTTTCACCAACGCTTCAGGACTTGAACCCACAATTGTGATTCCTTCATTGAAGCGGAATAAATACATATACGGACTTGGGTTATTAAGGCGCAGCATGCGATAAACATCGATTGCATCGGCAGAACATGGCATTGAAAAACGCTGAGACAGAACTATCTGAAAAGCCTCTCCAGCAAGAATCTCCTCTTTGGCAATAGCAATCTTTGCTTTGAACTCATCAGGGCTCATGTTGGCATCAAAGGTTGGTGAAGCATGTGAATCAATTTGTGCAATATCTCCATCAAGCGGCACAGCTAAATCTGCCTGCATGCGATCTAAGCGCTCGTTGCATGCACTAAAAGCCTCATCAATGCGATCATCGCTGCCATCCCAATTAATGGCGTTAGCAATTAAAGTAATAGTTCCATCACTGTGATCGAGAACTGCTAAATCACTCGTCAACATAAAACTCAACTCAGGAAGTGGTAGATCCTTCTTTGAAAGGTTAGGGAGTTTTTCGAGTCGTCTCACAACGTCATAACCCATAAATCCCACTAAGCCTCCAGTGAGTGGAGGTAATCCTGCAATCGTGGGTGATTTCAAATGCGCTGCGGAAAGACGTAGGGCTTCCAGTGGATCAATTCCAGTTGGTGCACCAGCTGGTGCCGTGCCCTGCCAGTATGCCTTTCCATCTTTTTCACTGAGCGTTGCTTCACTTCTCACGCCAATGAATGAATACCGCGACCATGCACCGCCGTGTTCAGCTGATTCCAATAAAAAGGTATTGGCGGCATTTTTGGCTAACTTTCTATAGACGCCTAATGGTGTTTCACCATCTGCAAGCAAACGTCTTGAAACTGGAATTACATTTGAAATTTTTGCATACGCGCGAAATTCTTCTAGGTTCATTCCTACTCACCCAGCGCTAACGGTGTGTGGAAACAAGATTGCGCACCAGTATGACAAGCCACTCCAGTTTGTTCGACAAGGATAAGTAGTGCATCTCCATCGCAATCTAAAGCAACAGAGACAACTTTTTGATGATGGCCAGAAGTTGTCCCTTTAACCCAGAGTTCGTTTCTAGAGCGTGACCAGTAGGTTGCTTTGCCAGTGCTAAGAGTGAGCGCTAGAGAGTCTTGATTCATATAGGCAAGCATCAAAACTTCATGCGTAGTTGAATCTTGCACAACGGCAGGCATGAGCGTTGCCGGATCTTTAAGCAACGCTGTAACTGCCGGATCAAGAACGCTCATGGGTTAATTCTGCCTTACCTAACAGCCACGGCGCGCACAGGATAATTGTGCGAATCAAGGTAAGACTTCACATCTTTTATGCGGTGAATTCCAAAGTGGAACACACTGGCAGCCAGTAAGGCATCTGCTCCAGCATCAAGGGCTGCGCCAAAATCTGCCAGAGTTCCAGCACCACCACTGGCAATTAATGGAACTGTTGAAACAGAACGCATCGCACTAATCATCCCAATGTCATAACCGGCACGGGTTCCATCTGCATCCATTGAGTTAAGAAGAATCTCTCCCACACCTAACGCGCATGCTTTCTCAATCCACTTAAGTGCATCAATTTCTGTGCCCTCGCGGCCACCATGAGTTGTTACTTCAAATCCTGACTCTGTTCGAGCGCGTCTGGCATCAACAGAGAGAACAAGTACTTGTGAACCAAATCGATCTGCAATCTCGGCAATTAACTCTGGGCGCGCAATGGCTGCAGTATTAATAGAGACCTTATCTGCGCCGGCTCGAAGTAAGCGATCTACATCCTCAACATTTCTAATTCCACCTCCGACTGTAAGTGGAATAAATACTTGCTCAGCTGTGCGGCGAACAACATCCAAAGTTGTCTCGCGTCCATCAACGGTTGCTGAGATATCTAGAAAAGTTAACTCATCAGCACCTTCTGCCCCATAGAGGGCAGCCATCTCAACTGGATCTCCTGCATCAACAAGGTTTGTGAAGTTAACTCCTTTCACCACACGTCCATCAGTGACATCCAGACAGGGAATGATTCGGACTGAAAGTGTCATCGTCCTGTAACTTTCAGGGCTTCTTGCAAAGTAAAGGCACCTGCATACAAAGCTTTTCCAACAATTGCGCCTTCAACACCTGTTGCATTCAAATCACACAAAGCTTGAATATCGACCAGAGAGGAAATTCCACCACTTGCCACCACAGGCTTCTTCGTTGCTGCACACACTGATTGAAGTAATTCTAAATTTGGTCCAGCAAGCGTGCCATCCTTTGTCACATCAGTTACTACATAGCGAGCACAACCATCTTTATCTAATCGTGCGAGAGTTTCGAAAAGATCTCCACCCTCTTTAGTCCATCCACGTGCAGCAAGAACATGTCCGCGCACATCAAGTCCAACGGCGATGCGATCTCCAAATTCACCAATGACTCGTGCGGTCCACACAGGATCTTCCAACGCTGCGGTTCCAAGATTGACTCGCGTGCAACCTGTAGCAAGTGCTCTTCGCAAAGATTCATCATCTCTAATACCACCAGAAAGCTCTACCTTTATATCTAAGGCACCAACTACCTCTGCTAGCAATTCAGCATTGCTGCCACGACCAAAAGCAGCATCCAGATCAACTAGGTGCAACCACTCAGCCCCAGCTGCTTGAAATTCAAGTGCAACTTCTAATGGGGCTCCATAAATACTCTCTTTGGCAAGTTCACCTTGCACCAAGCGCACAGCACGTCCATCTTTAACATCAACTGCGGGAAGTAGTTCTAAGTAACTCATAGTGATTTCACCCAATTCGCAATCAAAGCTAATCCTGCATCTCCAGATTTCTCTGGGTGAAATTGCGTTGCCGAAACATAGCCATCTTCAACGGCTGATAAAAACTTTTCCCCGTGAACACTCCACCCCTGCATCTTTCCAACAGCTTTCTTAGCTGCATATGAGTGAACAAAATAAAACGATTCCCCTGCAACACCTTTAAATAATGTGGAGTTCGAATCACTCTCAACGTTGTTCCAACCCATATGAGGCAATATCGGTGCATCAAGGCGAGAAACTTCACCTTCCCAGACACCAACACCTGCATGATTTCCATTTTCACCGTGTTCGCTGCCCTCTTGGAAAAGAATCTGCATTCCGATACAAATTCCTAAGACGGGTCTTTCATTGGCGATTCGTTCACGGATAATTGATGCGCCATCAACAGATTGCAATCCCTTCATGCAAGCAGCAAAAGCTCCAACACCTGGAACAACTAAGCCATCTGCTTCAAGTGCAACAGCACGATCTGCCGTGACAACTACATCTAGACCAGAAGTAGCAAATGCTCTTTCTGCCGAACGTAAATTGCCCGAACCATAATCAAGAATTGCGATCAAAGAGAGCCTTTAGTTGAGGGGATACCTGCAACTCTTCCATCAAGTGAAACTGCATCGCGCAAAGCACGGGCAACTGCTTTGAACTGCGCTTCAAAAACATGGTGTGCATTTCTTCCTTCAAGCACACGGATATGCAGAGCAATATGTGCCTCAGCAACAATTGACTCCCAAATGTGTTTTCCAAGTGTTGTATCAAAAGTTCCGATGAGTTCAACAATCTCTGGCTGACGGTGAACTAAATATGGACGACCTGAAAGATCCACAGCTGCCTGAACTAAAACCTCATCGAGTGGAACCATGGAGTCACCAAAGCGACGAATGCCAGACTTATCCCCCAACGCCTCACGTAGGGCTTGTCCAAATGCCAATGACGTATCTTCAACGCTATGGTGAGAGTCAACTTCAACATCACCTGTTGTTTTAATCCTTAGATCAAAGCCAGAGTGCTTACCAAGTTGAGACATCATGTGGTCAAAAAATGGCACACCAGTTGAAACATCGATAACACCTTGTCCATCTAGATTAAGTTCAACTAAGACATGTGACTCTTTAGTTGCTCTTTCGACTCGTGCTGTTCTCATGGTGGCCTCTCTTAGATGAGTTCTTTTAAAGCAGATATAAATAGTGTGTTTTCGGCTTCGTTGCCGACAGTTACTCGCAAATACCCTGGTAGACCGACATCTCGAATTAGGACGCCTTTGCCTAGTAGTTCACTCCAAAGTTTAGGGGCATCTGCGCTAAAACCTGTAAATAGGATGAAGTTTGCGCTGCTCGGCAAAGTCGTGAGCCCCAATGTATGTAGTTGCACAATCAATGACTCCCGAGCTCGTATCAACTCAGAGACATATCCCAGTAGTTCATCTTTAAAATCAATAGCAACCGATGCCGCAGCTTGAGTCAGCGCACTTAAGTGATACGGCAATCTCACAAGCATCATGGCATCTTTAACGGCACTATCACTGACTAAATAACCCACTCGTGCTCCTGCAAATGCAAATGCCTTGCTCATAGTGCGAATCACAACAACATGTGGATTGTTAGCAATCAAAGTAATCGCAGATTGCTCTGATGAAAACTCAGCATATGCCTCATCCACAATAAGTAGACCGTTGACCTTGGCCACAGCATCAGCAAGTAACTTGATCTCAGAGATTGAAACAGACCCACCCGTTGGATTATTAGGTGTAGTAATAAAGGTTAGTACTGGCTTTGATTCTGCAATCTGCTCAACTGCCAATTGCACACTGAGTGAGAAATCCTCATTTCGCTTTCCATCTATCCACGAAGTCCCACAGACCTTAGCAATGAGTGGGTGCATCGAATATGAAGGAGTGAAACCAAGTGCACTGCCCTGTCCGAAAGCAAGAAAAATAGATTGAATGATTTCATTACTACCATTAGCTGCCCAAATGTTATCTAGCGTCAGATTTAGCTTAGATGTTGAGTTGATATAGCCAGCCAACTTAGTGCGCAGCACCTGCGCGTCGCGATCGGGATAGCGATTTAAATTCGCGGCCACAACCAAGACTGCATCGGCAATCGCTTTTTGCAGCGCAGGTGAAGGTGAATATGGATTCTCGTTAGTGTTAAGTGATGCTTGTGCAGGAAGTTGTGGTGCTCCATATGGCGTGAGCGGAGTCAAGTCTTTGCGCAGCGGTAACCACGTTGGCCAATTCATTTATGAATTTTCCAATCTAATAGTCATAGCTTGTCCGTGTGCAGGTAGGTCTTCAGAATTAGCTAATGTCACAACGGTTGGCACAAGGTCAGTAAATGCCTTTTCACTGTATTCAATGAAGTGAAGTCCACGCAGGAATGTTTGAACTGATAAACCACTTGAATGACATGCACATCCGCCCGTAGGCAAGACGTGGTTAGAGCCCGCTGAGTAATCTCCCAGTGAGACTGGTGAGAAGCGACCAATAAATACTGCTCCAGCATTTCTAATCTTTGAAGCATCTTCACGTGAGTTCTTGGTCTGTATTTCTAAGTGCTCTGCGGCATAGGCATTAACGACATCAATCCCCTGCTTCATGTCATCAACTAAGACAATGGCTGACTGGATGCCAGAGAGGGCAGATGTAATGCGTTCTTTGTGTTTGGTCTTTGCCACTTGTATTTTCAACTCAGCTTCAACTGCTTCCGATAACTCAATTGAATCTGTTACCAAAATAGCTGCAGCAATGACATCGTGCTCAGCTTGACTGATCAAGTCTGCGGCAACATCTGATGCTCGCGCAGAAGAGTCAGCAAGAATTGTAATCTCAGTTGGTCCAGCCTCTGAATCAATACCAATCACACCACGCAGCGCACGCTTAGCAGCAGCAACATAGATATTGCCTGGTCCTGTAACAAGATCACTTTTCTCACATAATCCTTCAACGCCATAAGCAAACATTGCAATCGCTTGTGCTCCCCCGACGGCATACACCTCGGTAATGCCAAGGAGTGCACACGTTGCCAAAATAGTTGGGTGTGGTAAACCTGCAAACTCTTTTTGAGGCGGTGAAGCAACGGCTATCGATGAAACTTTCGCTATTTGCGCCGGCACAACATTCATCACAACGCTGCTTGGATAAACCGCGCGACCACCTGGAACATAGAGGCCCACACGATCAACTGGAATCCACTTTTCTGTAACGCTTCCACCATCAACAACAGTTGTGGTTTTATCCACTCTTACTTGATCATTGTGCACTTTTCTCACTCGCTCGATTGAAAGCTCTAGCGCGGCGCGAATTGCAGGATCTAAAGACGCTAAAGCTGAATCCAATGCTTGCTGTGGAACACGAATAGAAGCAGGAGTAACTCCATCGAATTCTTGGGCCAATTTAATAAGTTCGCTTTCTCCACCGGTTTTAACACGGTGCAAGATCGGTTCGACCAAAGCCATCGCTTGGGCAACATCTAAAGCTGCACGCGGAAGTTCGGCGTTATATCCAGCCTTGGTAAGGGCTTTGCCACGAAGATCTACTGTGCGAATCACATGCCAATTGTAACGGCTGGGCTCTGCACGGCGGACTTGAATTTAAACCAGGCAGTTAGGCCCAAGAATAGATTTGAGATCTGCGCTCAATGATGGAGAAGCTGTGACCGATGCATCAATCTTCATAACGGTACTGCTTCCATTTTCACTCAACGAAAGATGCACTTCTCGCTTACCTGGATGTGAACGAAGAATTTCCTTAATACGATCAACCACAGGTGGCGTGCACTGAGACATTGGAATTGAAATTACAAGAGGACCTGTAGGACCTGCAGAAATATCTGGCATGGACATCTCAAGGGCAGTAAATCGCAGATTCTCTTCACGACGATCAACACGGCCACGAACAGTCACAATTCGATCTTCAGTCAGTGACATTGAGTATTGATTGTAGGTATTTGAGAAGAAGAGAACTTCTAAAGATCCTTCTAGATCTTCAATAGTGACGACGGCCCATGAGGCACCTTGCCTTGAAACTTTACGAGTAACGCTGGTGATTAAGCCGCCGATTGTGACAACTGATTCATGTTGGGCGCCTTCATCAACTAGCTCGCTGATAGACATATCTGTATTTGCTCGAAGTACATGTTCAACACCCAACAATGGATGATCAGAGACATACAACCCCAGCATCTCTCGTTCATAGCTAAGCAACATCGCCTTATCCCACTCACCTGTTGGGATCTCAATATCTAAACCTGAAACCTCAGTAATTGCTTCCCCGCCAAACAAATCAAACTGACCAATAGCCTCAGCGCGCTTGCTCTCAATAACAGAGTCGATTGCTTCAAGGTGGACTGCAATCAAACCTTTGCGAGTTGATCCCAGTGAGCCAAATGCTCCAGCCTTAATCAAAGATTCAATTGTTTTCTTGTTACACACCTGCGCATCAACTTTTGCCAAGAAATCTCCAAATGATGCAAAACGTCCTTTGCTCTCACGCGCACTCTTAATCGATGCCACAACACCTTCGCCAACATTTCTAATTGCTGCAAGACCAAAGCGAATATCTTTTCCACGCGGGGTGTATTCACCATTTGATTCATTGACATCAGGAGGCAACACATTGATTCCCATGCGACGGCACTCACTCAAATACAGAGCAGACTTATCTTTATCATCTCTCACGCTTGTCAAAAGCGCGGCCATATATTCAGTTGGGTAATTAGTCTTTAGATAAGCAGTCCAATACGAGACAACTCCATAGCCTGCAGAGTGTGCTCGGTTGAATGCGTAATCAGAGAAGGGAATAAGAACATCCCATAGGCGCTTGATAGCAGCAGTTGAGAAACCATTTGCCTTCATACCTGCTTCAAAAGGAATGTATTCCTTATCCAAAATATCTTTGTTCTTCTTACCCATCGCCTTACGCAAAAGATCTGCGCGTCCGAGTGAGAACCCAGCGACCTTCTGGGCAATTGCCATAACTTGTTCCTGATAAACAATCAGGCCGTATGTGTCGCCAAGAATCTCCTGCAAAGGTTCTGAAAGTTCCTGGTGAATAGGTTCAACTGGCTTGCGCTTATTTTTGCGATCGGCGTAGTTGTTATGTGCGTTTTCGCCCATAGGACCCGGACGATAGAGAGCGATAACTGCTGAGATATCTTCAAATGAATCTGGGGACATTGATTTAAGCAATGCTCGCATTGGCCCACCATCGAGCTGGAACACTCCAAGAGTGTCTCCGCGAGAGAGCAGTTCATATGTCTTTTTATCATCGAGTGTTAAATCCTCTAACACCACATCAATGTTTTGATTCTCTTTAATATTTAATAAGGCATCATCTAAAACAGAGAGATTTCGAAGACCTAAGAAGTCCATCTTAAGCAGGCCAATAGATTCACATGCGCCCATATCGAACTGCGTAATGATTGCACCATCTGCTTCACGGCGATGGATAGGAATGACATCAAGTAAAGGTTCGCGAGAGAGAATGACTCCAGCTGCGTGAACACCCCACTGGCGCTTTAAGCCTTCAAGACCACGGGCTGTATCAACTACGCGCTTTGAATCTGGATCTGACTCATAGAGTGAGCGGAACTCGCCTGCTTCGCCATAGCGATCATCTTTAGAATCAAAGATTCCGCCAAGAGAAATATCTTTACCCATCACAGATGGAGGCAAGGCCTTAGTTAACTTCTCTCCAATGACATATGGATAACCCAGAACGCGTGTTGAGTCTTTAATCGCTTGCTTGGATTTAATAGTTCCGTAGGTAATGATCTGAGCGACTCGATCTTCACCATATTTGTTTGTTGCATAACGAATCATTTCGCTGCGACGACGCTCATCAAAGTCCAAGTCGATATCAGGCATAGAGATACGTTCTGGATTGAGAAAGCGCTCAAACAAAAGTCCATGTTCAAGTGGATCTAAACCAGTAATCCCAAGTGAATAGGCAACTAGAGAACCAGGAGCTGATCCTCGGCCTGGTCCAACGCGTATCCCAACTTTCTTTGCATGTCCTACTAAGTCAGCAACAACTAGGAAGTAACCAGGAAAACCCATCTTCTCCATAACACCGAGTTCATAATCAAGACGAGATTCATGTGCTGGCGTCAGCTTTGCACCCAATCGCTCCTTCATGCCGCGCACAGCTTCCTTTTTAAGCCAAGAATCCTCGGTCTCTCCAGCTGGAACGTTAAATTGTGGGAGAAGGTTTTCATTTTCTCGCATAGTTACTTCACAGCGCTCTGCAATAAGTAACGTGTTATCGCAACTCTCAGGAATGTCTTTAAAGAGCTCGCGCATCTGTGCCGGAGTCTTTACATAGAAAGAGTCATTATCGAATTTAAATCGCTTGGGATCTGCCAGCGTAGAGCCCGATTGAACACAGAGCAGGGCCTCATGTGCACCAGAGTCTGCTTGTAATGTGTAGTGCAGATCATTGGTTGCAAGAAGTGGAAGGCCCAACTCTTTTCCTAATTTGAGAAGGTCTGCTTTCACGCGGCTTTCAATATCAATTCCATGATCCATGATCTCTAGGAAGAAATTACCTTCACCAAAAATATCTCGATAATCACTTGCTGCCTTGATTGCCTCTTTATAAGCACCCATACGCAAGCGAGTTTGAATCTCTCCACCAGGACAACCAGTTGTTGCAATCAGTCCTTTGGAATACTGAGCTAGGAGTTCGCGATCCATGCGGGGCTTGTAGTAATAACCTTCAAGGGATGCAAGAGAAGATAAGCGAAAGAGATTTCCCAGACCAACATTGTTTTCGGCCAAGATAGTCATGTGCGTATAAGCACCACCACCTGAAACATCATCTTCACCACCACTAGCCCACTGCACTCTCTTTTTATCAAAACGAGATTCTGGGGCCACATAGGCTTCAATTCCAATAATCGGTTTAACGCCAGCTTTTTTAGCCTGCTTATAAAACTCATAAGCACCAAAGACATTTCCATGATCTGTCATTGCAATTGCCGGCATTCCTTGTCTGGCAACTTCTGCCATTAAATCGGGAACACGCGCTGCACCATCGAGCATCGAATACTCGGTATGGACGTGCAGATGTACGAAATTCTCAGATGTCATGGTGGTCGTAGATTATTACTTAAGGCAGAACGGCATCAGATAGCAACGCTAATGAGCGTGTGAGATCGGCTGGGTATGGAGCGCTAAAACTCAGATGTTCACCAGTAATGGGGTGGTCAAACATGAGCTCCTTGGCGTGTAGCCATGGCCGTCTCATCTCTAGAGATTTAGCCAGAACGGGATCTGCGCCATAAGTGGTGTCGCCAACAAGTGGATGATTAAGTGCTGAGAAGTGAACACGGATTTGGTGTGTGCGCCCAGTTTCTAATTCCACTTTAACTAATGACACTCCACGATAAAACTCAATGACTTCATAGTGAGTAATGGAGTCTTTGCCTGTAGCAACAACTGCGAATCGGTGATCTTCCTTTGGATGACGATCAATAGGTGCATCAATTGTTCCAGTCGTTGGATCCATGTGTCCTTGAATGAGCGCATGGTAAATCTTGTCGACAGTACGATTTCTAAAAGCATCTTTTAAGACCGTAAATGCACGATCACTCTTTGCAACAATCATTAACCCACTCGTGCCAACATCAAGGCGATGAACAATTCCTTGTCGCTCTGCAGCACCACTCGTTGAAATTGAATATCCCGCTGCCATCAATGCGCCGACAACAGTTGGTCCTGTCCATCCTGGACTTGGATGAGCAGCACATCCCACCGGCTTATCAATAACAACAATTGCATCATCGTCATAAACAATTGAAAGGCCCTCTAGCGGAGTGAGTGGAATTGGATCTTGATTAATAGGAGCTGGCATTAGCACTTCAATTACTTGGTTGGCAGTCACGCGATCTGATTTAGCCATAGCTTTTCCAGATGTAGTGATATCGCCATCTTCTAGGAGTTTGACGACAGCTGTGCGGGAAAGCCCCAGCACACGAGTGAGAGCACTATCGATTCGCTCACCAGCAACGCCCTCTGGCACTGAGAGTGTGCGCTGTTCTCGATTACTCATATCAACTCTTCTTTTTTAATAGGCGGGATATTGCGCGCTGTTAAAACAACCGAAATAAAGGCCGCAACCACGATTGCAATATCTGCAATATTGAATATAGGCCAATTAGGCAGTTGTAACCAATCGATGACATGACCACGAAGTAATCCTGGCTCTCTGAAAATGCGATCAGTCAGATTTCCTAAAACTCCACCCATGACTAGGCCTAAAACAATCGCCCATCCCTTTGAGGTCAACGCAGGTGCGTAATAAGCAATTGCAATCAACACAGCAATTCCAAAAAGAGAGAGGAATAAAGTTGCCCCTGACGCAAATGAAAAAGCAGCGCCAGAGTTTCTAATAAAGTTGAGTTGGAAAAGTGAGCCAATAACTTTTACAGGACCACGGTTAGCCAAATACTCCACTGCCCAGATTTTGGTAGCTAAATCCAGAAGCCAGATGATCCAGGCAACACCTAAGAGTGTGCGCCACATGCGCACTGCTAGCGCCGTTCTTCCTTCTGCTTGCAGATCATGCACAAAGTGGCCCGAGGAAATACTTGTAAACGGGCCTTTCCAATTGCACTTCCGCATTCTTCGCAGTTTCCATAAGTCTTGGAGTCGATTCGATCCAAGGCACGCTCTGTTTGCAAAACCATGTCGCGAGCATTAATTACTAGTGACATCTCATGCTCGCGCTCGAAGGTTTTAGTTCCAGCATCTGCTTGATCATCTCCAGCGCCTTCACCAGATTCTTGAATAAGAGAATCCATCTCTAACTCAACCTTGGCTAGTTCAACGCGAAGACGGGCTAACTCTTTAGCAATTTCAGTTCGGATGCTCTTGAGCTCTGCAGCAGTCCATGGTGATTCACTATCACTTACAACAATGGGAGTTGGAGCAACTTTAATTGGCTTAAGTGGTGCAACTTTCTTTCCACTTTTAACTGGGCGGGGTGGAGGTGGCATTACCAATCGACGCTCTTCAATTACAGGGGCTGTAACTGGGGCAGAAATAGTTGAGACTGACACTGTTTGAGATTTCTCATCAACGGTCAAAGTTGTTTTAGATGGAAATGGCTTACCTGGTGCTTTTTTAACTGGAATACTCTTTGCCGCTGCTTTCTTGGCCGGGGCCTTCTTTGCAGGAGCCTTTTTGGCGACCGCTTTCTTTGCTGTCGCTTTTTTGGCTGGCGCTTTTTTAGCGGGAGCTTTTTTGGCTACCTTCTTCTTCACGGCGGCCTTCTTCGTAGGAGCCTTCTTGGCGAGTGCTTTCTTAACCGGCTTCTTAGGCATGTCGCGAACCTTAATGCCCTTAAGGGGCTGTTACCAATTAGCCACGGGCATATTTTGGCTTAACTAGACGATAGTATTGAGCCACTACCGCATATGAGCATTGACGGGGCTATCACCTCACGAGTTTGCTAGAAGAAATGGTGAAAACCATCTAGAACTAGCTGCGGATAGAAAAGTGAAGTGGCGTGAATATCACGCAAGGCGGGTGGTACCGCGAGATCTGCGCCAGCAGGTCACGTCCCTCCAGAGTTGTTTTCCTACTCGTGGAGGATTTTTTATGTCGTTTCGCGCAATTCCAGCAGCTGTTGATCTGCCTGCCGTCGAACACACGATATTAAAGTTCTGGCGCGATAACGATATTTTTGAAAAAACTCTTGCTGCTCGTGAAGGTGCACCTGCATGGATGTTTTATGAAGGTCCCCCAACAGCAAATGGAATGCCTGGGGCTCACCACATTGAAGCTCGTGTGTTTAAGGATGTCTTCCCGCGCTTTCACACAATGAAAGGAAAGCATGTAATCCGCAAAGCTGGTTGGGATTGTCATGGTTTGCCAGTTGAAATTGCAGTTGAAAAAGAGCTGGGCTTTGCTGGTAAAGGCGATATCGAAAAATATGGAATTGCAGCATTTAATGACAAGTGCCGTGAATCAGTTCAACGCCATGTTGGTGCATTTGCAGACATGACACATCGCATGGGCTTCTGGGTTGATTTCGATGAAGCGTATTGGACCATGTCACCTGAATATGTTGAGAGTGTGTGGTGGTCCCTTAAAGAGATCTGGAAAAAGGGATTACTAGTTCAAGATCACCGTGTTGCACCATATTGCCCGCGCTGTGGAACTGGACTCTCAGATCATGAATTAGCACAAGGCTATGAAACAGTTACAGATCCCTCTGTCTATGTTCGCTTTCCTATTACTTCAGGTGATTTAGTAGCACTCAACGCCAGTTTCCTTGTTTGGACAACGACTCCTTGGACCTTGGTATCAAACACTGCCATTGCAGTTCACCCAGAGGTTGATTACGTAGCCGTTGAAGTAACTGTGGATGAAGTAAGTGAAGTCCTAGTCGTTGCAGAAGCCCTACTTGAGAGCGTTAAGGGTGAGAAGAAGATTTTGAAGAAAATGCTCGGTAAATCACTTGAGCGCACCACATATAAGCCTCCCTTTGATTTCGTAGAGATTCCTGATGCGCATTACGTGGTTCTTGCAACATATGTAACTACAGAAGATGGAACTGGATTAGTTCACCAATCTCCAGCTTTTGGCGCAGATGATTTAGCGGTTTGTCGTTCTTATGGTTTGCCAGTCGTTAATCCCATTGCACCAGATGGACACTTCCTTAAAGAGGTAGAAGTAGTTGGCGGAATCTTCTTTAAAGAGGCCGATAAGTTACTGGTGAAAGAGTTAAAGGCACGCGGTGTTCTCTATAAGCACCAACCATATGAGCACACTTATCCTCATTGCTGGCGCTGTCACACACCGTTGATGTATTACGCGCAACCATCTTGGTATATCCGCACAACTTCTATAAAAGATGCTCTGCTTCGTGAAAATGCAGCAACAGATTGGCACCCAGAGACAATTAGAGAAGGCCGTTACGGTGATTGGCTCAATAACAATATCGACTGGGCACTTTCCCGTAATCGCTATTGGGGCACTCCCCTGCCTATTTGGCGCTGTGAAAATAAGCATGAGATTTGCGTTGATTCATTAGCTGAATTAGGTGGCCTTGCTGGTCAAGAGCTATCGAATCTAGATCCTCACCGCCCATTTGTTGATGACATTACTTTTGCTTGTGCGCAGTGTGATTC